>JADMIO011246896.1_pt1 | contig 32382 bp, 37 predicted proteins | sample 8958161 | NCBI WGS metagenome assembly JADMIO01 (sample SAMN16585339, study PRJNA669376) | soil metagenome | isolation source: Crop rotation soil | place: USA: Cullars Rotation, Alabama | collected 2011
CGCGACAACTTGTCCACGTGGAATTCTAAGCTTAGGATCCCAATGTGCTGGAAAGGCGCGGCAAGATGGACAAGTGCACGTTCTGCGCCGGCGGCCCGGAAACCGATTTCTCGGCAACCGAATTCAAGAAATATGGTCGCAACCGGCTGGCGGAAGGCAAGCTGCCGGCATGCGCCGAGATGTGCTCGACCAAGGCGCTGTTGGGCGGCGACGCGGACGTCATTTCCGACATCTACCGCAATCGCGTGCTGAAGCGCGGCAAGGGCTCGGAGGTCTGGGGGTGGGGCACCGCGTATGGCAGACCCGAGCAGCCGCAACAGGCGCCGCAGCAGCCGGGGGCCAAGAAATCATGAAGCGACTCGTGGCGATCGCGGCCTGCGCGGCGCTCCTGTGGAGCGTGGCGGGCTGCGGGGAAAAGGCGGCGGTTACCGTTTACAAGCAGGGCCGCTATCAGGGCAAGCCGGACGCGCAGCCTTGGGACAACGACCGGTTCAAGGGCGACAAGGTCGGCTGGGAAAACGCCATCAAGAAGCGTAACGACGGCCAGAACGAGTACACGCGCGCCACGCCGAGCGCGAGATAGCACCCGACAGGAGGAGCGCATGGTCCGCATCTGCGACATGCGAACGATGGCACGTCCCGTATTCGCATTCCTGCTTCTGATTCTGCCGCTGCTGGGCCAGGCCCAACAGCAGCCGTCTCCGCCGCCTGCAGCCGATGGGGCCAGGGCGCAGGCGGAGCAGCAGGTCAGCCAGCCGCTCAACAACAAGCCGTTCTGGGATGAAGTGCGCAAGGGCCAGAACCCGAACCAGGTGACGCAGGTGCGAGGGGTCGAAACCAGCGTGCTGGTGCAGACCCAGGGCGAGATCTGGCGCCAGATTCGCAACGGGCCGGTCACGATCTACGGCGGCTGGCTGTTCGTTCTTGCTTTCCTCGGGGCGGCGCTCTTCTACTGGTGGAAGGGGCCGATCAAGCTCCATGGCCAGCCGACGGGGCGGCTCATCCAGCGCTTCACGCCATTCGAGCGGTTCCTGCACTGGACCACGGCGATCAGCTTCGTCATTCTCGCGCTCTCCGGGCTTGCCCTGCTGTTCGGCAAGTACGTCCTGCTGCCGATGTTCGGCTACACCCTGTTCTCGTGGCTCGCGATCCTGTCGAAGACCCTGCACAACTTCGTCGGTCCACTGTTCGTGGTCTGCACCGCGATCATGTTCGTCGCGTTCGTGCGAGATAACCTGCCGCGCGCCTATGACTGGCTGTGGGTCAGGAAGTTTGGCGGGCTTTTCAGCGGCGAGCACGTGCCTTCCGGCAAGTTCAACGCGGGGGAGAAGGGATGGTTCTGGATCGGGGTCACCCTGCTCGGGTTGATCGTGAGCGCGACCGGGCTCGTGCTCGATTTTCCGAATTTCGCGCAAGGGCGCGGCGTGATGCAGCAGGCCAACGTCGTGCACGCGATCGCTGCGGTGCTGTTCATGACCATGTCGCTCGGGCACATCTACCTGGGAACGGTAGGGCAGGAGGGCTCGTACGACTCGATGCGCCACGGCACCGTGGACGAGACGTGGGCAAAAGAGCACCACGAATACTGGTACAACGAGGTGATGGCCGGCAGCCAGCGCGCTGGCAGCGGCACGCCGTCCGTCGCAGCGGCATCGTCGATGAAGGAGGGGTGGAAGCTATGAAAACGGTCAGGATCTGGAGGGCCGCTGCAACGGCTCTCGTGTCGGTAGCGGTGGGCGCCGGACTGGCTTACGCGAAACTGCCCCCCATGGACGACGCGGCGAAAGCGAAAGCCGAGGAAGCCAAGGCCAAGGCCGCCGAGTCGGCCAAGAAGGCACGCGAGGCAGAGGAGAAGGCCATGGACCGGGTCGTCGAGCGCTACAAGAAGGAGAAGGGGCCGAAGGAAGCTGCCGCAGCGCCCGTCGCGGCCAAGAAGCAGAAATAGCGTCACTGCCGACACGAAAAAAAGCCCGCTGATGCGGGCTTTTTTCGTTGCGCCTTCCTCAATGGCGCGGGAACCGGCCGTGTCGCTGTCCCGCGATGCCTCTGTCATTACCGTGCAGTCCCGGCGATGTCGGGATACTTTACAGGTGCTACCGGTGGCGGTGTTTCCCACAAGACATTGTTTCTACTAGGTTATATGCCATGAGGGCCACTGAATTCCCGGTGTGATGCGCTCTCGCCACCCCTGAATCTGTCGGAAATTCTTACACTCCGGGTGCACCCCGGGACCGACGCATGGTCTTAAGTAATTGATTGGAAATGACAACGTCCTAGTGGAACATTTGATGCTTCCAAAAGTGGACAGTATCCAAGACCGTCGGTCCGCGGCGGCGTTTTACGTGCTTCATGCGCTAACTTTTACGGGGGTAGTCATGATTCGTCGCTATTCGTTCGCGCTCCTCCTCTGCTCGCTCGCGTTTTCCGGTATCGCCAACGCCGTCCCATTGTCGCTGTCTCAGCTCTTCGCCGGGGGTACGCTCACGGTAGAGGACAAGGTCTTCACCAACTGGACCTTGATTACCAACGCAGGGGTGAATGGAGGCAATGCCGACCTCGATTCGATCATTGTGTCGGAGCTGGGCGGCGATCCGCTGAACCCGGGGTTGCGCTATACGGCACCCCTTTCGAATGCGGCCGGCCAGCCCGGTCTCGGCACGCCGTTCGGTCACACAGGCCCGTCATCGCTCAACCTGGATTTCTCGTTCCGGGTTTCCACGCTGAGCGGTGATCCTTTGATCAAGGATAACAGTCTGCTGCTGACGGCGTGGACTATCGATGCCAATCAGGGGGCCTCGATCAACATTTTCGAAACCGTTTTGAATCTCGCGCAGCAGCAGATCGGCCAGAAGCAGGTCTTTGTCGTCAATGGCGGTCCCGTGGACGTGGACGACGATGCGAATTTCGCACCGGTGTCTTCCATAGACGTGATCACCCGCATCGTCATCGACGGCCCGGGCGACAACGACGGCGTACGGCTGATGGGCTTCGAGCAGCGCTTCTCGCAGGTCTCAACCGGTACCACGCCCGAGCCGGGCTCGCTGGCGCTGCTGGCGCTGGGGCTCGCCTTCCTTGGCTGGCGCCAACTGCGCCGCCGCCGCTAGGCCCTTGTCGCGCAGTAAAGTTGCCGTTCTCGCAGACATTGCCGGAGCGCGCAGCCCGGCAATGTCTAGACGACGGTAACCGGAATCTTCCCGATCCAGGCCCGCCATTCGCGCGGGCCCGATTCATGTACGGCGTTGCCGCTCGTGTCCACGGCGACGGTGACCGGCATGTCCCGCACATCGAACTCGTGGATCGCCTCCATGCCGAGATCCTGGAACGCGAGCACGCGCGCGCCGCGGATCGCCTTGGAGACGAGGTAGGCTGCGCCCCCGACAGCGATCAAATGCACGCCCTGGTGGCGCTTGATCGCTTCCTGTGCCTGTGCGCCACGCTCGGACTTGCCGATGGAGCCCAGGAGGCCGGTCTTGCCCAGCATGGTATCCATGAACTTGTCCATGCGGCGTGAGGTCGTGGGCCCGGCGGGACCGACGACTTCATCGCGCACCGGGTCGACGGGACCTACGTAGTAGATCAGGCGGTTCGTGAACTCGACCGGGAGCTTCTCTCCCCTGGCGATCATGTCCGCGAGACGCTTGTGCGCCGCGTCGCGTCCGGTGAGTATCCTGCCGGTGAGGAGCAGCCGGTCGCCCGCCTTCCATGTCGCGGCCTCCGCCTTGGTCAGCTTTTCGAGGTCGACCCTGCGCGCGCCGCTCGCCAGATCGACCGTGAGCCTGGGCCAGGTTTCGAGCGGTGGACGCTCGAAACGCGCGGGGCCGCTGCCGTCCAGGTGGAATTCGACGTGGCGCGTTGCGGCGCAATTCGGTATCACCGCCACGGGCAGGGAAGTGGCGTGCGTGGGGTAGTCGAGCACCTTCACGTCGAGCACCGTGGTGAGCCCGCCCAGCCCCTGCGCGCCGATGCCGAGGGCGTTCACCTTGTCGAAGATCTCGATGCGCAGCTCCTCCGTGCGTGTTTTCGGGCCGCGCGCCTTGAGCTCGTGCATGTCGAGATGGTCCATCAGGGATTCCTTCGCGAGCACCATGGCTTTTTCCGCGGTGCCGCCGATGCCGACGCCGAGCATGCCGGGCGGGCACCAGTCGCCCCCCATCGTCGGCACCTGCTCCAGTATCCAGTCGACCACGCTGTCACTGGGATTCAGGACGGCGAAGCGGGACTTGTTCTCGGAGCCGCCGCCTTTCGCCGCGAGCCGCACTTCGATTCGGTCGCCGGGAACGACTTCCATGTGCACGACGGCAGGCGTATTGTCCCGCGTGTTCTTGCGGCTGCCTGCGGGGTCGGCGAGCATCGAAGCGCGCAGCGGATTGTCCTTGTCGGTGTAGGCACGGCGCACGCCCTCGTTCACCATCTCCTGCACGCCCATCGTCGCGCCACCCCAGCGCACGTCCATTCCGATCCTGAGGAATACCACCGCGACGCCGGTGTCCTGGCACACCGGGCGATTGCCTTCGGCCGCCATGCGCGAATTCATGAGGATCTGCGCGATGGCGTTCTTCGCGGCGGGCGATTCCTCTTTCTCGTACGCTTCGCCCATGGCCGTGATGAAATCGGCCGGATGGTAGGAAGCGATGAACTGGAACCCGTCCGCGATGCTCTGTATGAGATCCTGCTGCTTGATGACCGTCACTGGAATCCGGGCCCGCGCCCGCTGGAATGGATGGAGACGAGATACTAGGGAGAATGCCGCTGCCAGGCAACCGAGACGAAACCGAGACGAAACTGAGACGAAACTGAGACGAAACTGAGACGAATCTGGGACGAAACTGGGAGGAAACTGAGCGCCTCCGACGGCCGACCGAGGGGACCATACCATTACCCGGAAAGGGGGTAAATCCGCGATAATCAATGGTTTTCATATAATGGCTGCCGCGCAACCGCGCGGTTGTCGTTGCGCAGCACCCATCATGAAGCCCCGGCACAAGAGAATCGCCCTCATCGTCGGCAGCCTGGCCGCGCTCGCCATCGCGGCGGCGCTGATCCTCTCCGCCTTTCAGAGCAACCTCGTGTTCTTCTTCAGTCCGAGCCAGGTGCTCGCGAACGAGGCGCCGCAGGGACGCACGTTCCGCATCGGCGGCATGGTGGAGTCGGGGAGCCTCAAGCGGCAGGACGACGGCTTGACCGTCCGCTTCAACGTGACCGACACGGCGAAGACCGTCCCGGTCGTATACAAGGGCATACTCCCCGATCTCTTCCGCGAGGGCAAAGGCGTGGTCGCGCAGGGGCAGCTCGGCGCCGACGGCACATTTCACGCGAGCCAGGTGCTCGCGAAGCACGACGAGAACTATATGCCGCCGGACGCCGCGCATGCGCTCGAGCAGGCGAAGAAAGCGCAGCAGACGGTGAAGCAGTGAACACGAAGAGCGAGCATTTGCGCGTCCCGGCCGCGGCGACCGGGGGGCTACCAGCACGAGTCATCAGTCACGAGTCACCAGCCACGGACTTTCAATGATTCCCGAGATCGGCCACTTCTCCCTCATCCTCGCGCTCTCGCTCGCCATCGCGCAGGCCGTGCTGCCGCTCACGGGCGCCGCGCGCGGCGTGCCCGAATGGATGGCGCTCGCCCGGCCCGCCGCGCAGGGGCAGTTCGTTTTCGTGGCGATCGCTTTCGGCTGTCTTGCGTGGTCCTTCGCGACCAACGACTTCTCGGTGCTCAACGTCGCGACCAACTCCAATTCCCAGTTGCCGCTGCACTATCGGGTCGCGGCGACGTGGGGCTCGCACGAGGGGTCGCTCCTCCTGTGGGTGCTGATGCTCGGGGTGTGGACCGTTGCGGTAACCGTTTTCAGCTATCGGCTGCCGGACGAGATGGTGGCGCGGGTGCTGGGCGTGATGGGGCTGGTGAGCGTGGGTTTCCTGCTCTTCATGCTGCTTACCTCGAATCCGTTCGAGCGGCTGCTTCCGGCCGCGGCTGACGGGCGGGATCTCAACCCACTCCTGCAGGACCCGGGCATGGTCATTCATCCGCCCATGCTTTACATGGGCTATGTCGGCTTCTCCGTGGCTTTCGCGTTCGCGATCGCGGCGCTGCTGAGCGGCCGGCTGGACGCGACGTGGGCGCGCTGGTCGAGGCCGTGGACGACACTCGCCTGGTGCTTCCTCACGTGCGGCATCGCGCTCGGCAGCTGGTGGGCGTACTACGAGCTGGGGTGGGGGGGCTGGTGGTTCTGGGACCCGGTGGAGAACGCGTCGTTCATGCCCTGGCTCGCCGGGACCGCGCTCATCCACTCGCTCGCCGTCACCGAGAAGCGCGGGGCGTTCAGGAGCTGGACGGTGCTGCTCGCGATACTCGCGTTCAGCCTGAGCCTGCTCGGGACGTTCCTCGTGCGCTCTGGTGTGCTCACCTCGGTGCACGCGTTCGCCACGGACCCGAAGCGCGGCGTGTTCATACTCGGATTCCTGGTGCTCGTGATCGGCGGCTCGCTCGCGCTCTTCGCCTGGCGCGCCCCGCGCGTGGGCCTGGGCGGGGCGTTCGATACCGTGTCGCGAGAGAGCTTGCTGCTCGCCAACAACGTGCTGCTGGTGGTCGCCGCCGGCTCGGTTCTGCTCGGCACGCTCTATCCGCTCATCCTGGATGCGCTGGGGCTCGGGAAGATTTCGGTCGGGCCGCCGTACTTCGAGGCCGTCTTCGTGCCCCTGATGGCGCCGGCGATTTTTCTCATGGGGGTGGGCCCCATGGCGCGCTGGAAGCAGGCAACCCTGCCCGAGCTTGCCGTGCGGCTGCGCTGGGCGCTGGCGGTGAGCGTGGTCGTCGCGCTGGCGCTGCCGGCGGCCCTGGGCCGCTGGTCGCCGGTCACGAGCCTGGGGCTGCTCCTCGCAACCTGGGTGCTTGCGACTGCGTTCGTCAACGTGCGCTCGCGTGTCGGCAATGGCGCAGGCACGCTTGCAGAGCGGCTGCGCTCGCAGTCGCGCAGCTATTACGGGATGCTGGTCGCGCATTGCGGGGTCGCAGTGTTCATCATCGGCGTGACGCTGGTGAGGACGTGCGAGGTCGAGCGCGACGTGCGCATGGAGCCGGGAGACACGCTCACCGTCGCGGACTACACCTTCCGCTTCGACGGAGTGGAGAGCGTGGCGGGGCCAAACTATCGCGCGGCGCGCGGGGCGATAGCCGTGAGCCGCGGCGGCAAGGCGGTGGCCATGCTGGCGCCGGAGAAGCGGGTCTACAACGTTCAGCAGAATCCCATGACCGAAGCGGCGATAGACAGCGGGCCGTTTCGCGATATCTATGTCTCGCTCGGCGAGCCCGTGAGCGGCGGGGCCTGGAGCGTGCGGGTTTACTACAAGCCGTTCATCGTGTGGATCTGGTCCGGGTGCGCGATCATGGCGCTCGGCGGCTTGATCGCCCTGTCGGATCGGCGCTACCGCGTCGCGACGCGCCGCACACCGGCACCGCAGGTGACGGGGATGGCGCCGGACGTGCGTGCGACATGATCTGCACTGTTATTCTTTCCTGCATGACATGTTTCTTCAAATCCGCAGGCGGATTCGTAGCTCCCGGCCTGTCGGCCGCGTGATACCGACTGGCTGAGAACATGCGGTTTCTCGTTCCTCTCGCCGTCTTCCTGCTGCTGGTGGCATTCCTCGCCGTCGGGCTCACCCTGAACCCGCGCGAAGTGCCGTCGCCGCTGGTGGACAAGCCCGTTCCGGCCTTTCAACTGCAGCAGTTGCACCAGCCGGGCCTGACCTTTTCGCAGAAGGACATGCTCGGGAAGGTATGGCTGCTCAACGTCTGGGCGTCGTGGTGCGCTTCCTGCCGCGACGAGCACCCGCTCCTCGTCGATCTCGCGAAGGCCGGCATCGTGCCGATCGTGGGGTTGAACTACAAGGACAAGGCGGAGGACGGGAAGGCCTGGCTCAAGCAGTTCGGGGATCCGTACGCGTTGAGCGTGGCCGATCCGGAAGGCAGGGTAGGCATCGATTTCGGCGTCTACGGGGTGCCGGAGACCTTCGTGATCGACCGTTCCGGCGTGATCCGCTACAAGCAGATCGGGGTGGTCACGCGCCGTGCGCTGGACGAGAAGATACTGCCGCTCGTCCGCGAGCTGCAGAAGGCTCCCGCCGGCGGGCCGGCGACCGGGTCTTGAGCGCTCGTCATCCATGGCCGGCGCAGCGATGAACCGTCCTGCGACACGATCGTGGCGCGCCGCGGGAGCTCTCGCGTTGCTGGTCGTTCTGTCGCCGCTCAACGCGCAAGCCGCAGACGCAGCGCCGACCGAGCAGGACCCGGTGCAGCAGGAGCGCGCAGTCAGGCTGTCGGCGGAGCTGCGCTGCCTCGTATGCCAGAACCAGTCGCTGGCTGACTCGAACGCCGAGCTCGCGGCAGATCTGCGCCGCCAGATACGCGAGCAGATCAGCGCAGGCAAGAGCGACTCCGAGGTCATCGACTTCATGGTTCAGCGCTACGGCGACTTCGTGCTCTACCGTCCGCCGGTCAAGGCGACGACGCTGCTGCTCTGGTTCGGGCCGGCGCTGCTCTTGCTGGTCGGCCTTTTCGTGCTCGCACGAAACCTCCGCAGGCAGCGCGCGCGGGCTCCGGAGGAGAACCTGAGCGAAGAGGCGCTCGAGCGGGCGCGAGCCATGCTCGCGGGCGGCAGCGGGGACAAACGCGCATGACGGGGTTCCTTATCGCGGCGGTGGTGATGACCGCCCTGGCGCTCGCATGGGTGCTGCCGCCGCTCCTGCGGCGGCGCGGTGCCGACGCCGGCGTGGCGCGCACGGCGTCCAACCTCGCGGTGCTCCGCGATCAGCTCGCCGAGCTCGATGCGGATCTCGAGAGCGGCACCATAGGGCCGGACCAGCACGTGCACGCGCGCGCGGAGCTCGAGCGCCGGGTGCTCACGGAAGCGGCAGACGAGCCCGCAGCCGGTGCCGGCGGGCGGGGAGGGCGCTGGGCAGCGCTCGCAATCGGCGTGATGATCCCGGTGTTCGCGGCGCTGTTCTATCTGCAGACGGGGACGCCCGGCGCGCTGGTCCCGGAGAGCGATCATGGCGATGCGTCCATTTCGCCCGCCGAGGTCGAGCAGATGGTGTCGCGCCTGGCCGCGCGCCTGGAATCGAATCCTGCCGATGCCGAGGGATGGGCGCTTCTCGCCCGCTCGTACTACGCGCTGGGCCGCCACGGCGAGGCCGTGAAAAGCTATGCAAAGGCGGTGGAATTGAATGCGGGCAACGCGGGACTCTACGCGGATTATGCCGATGCGCTGGCGATGAGCCGGGGACGGCGGTTGGACGGCGACGTGGTAGCCCTCATCGACAAGGCGCTCGCGATCGATCCGGCGCACATCAAGGCGCTCGTTCTCGCCGGCACTGCTGCGTTCGAGCGGCAGGACTACGCGGGTGCGGTAACGTACCTCGAGCGGCTGCAGCGTCAGCTGCCTCCGCAGACCGAGCTCGCAGGCATGGTAACGGAGCGCCTGGAGCAGGCGCGCGCGCGGGCGGGGGGCAAGGGCGCCGCGCAGGATGCCGCGAAGGATGCCGCGCCGGCGCCAGCGTCCGGCGCCACGATCAAAGTGCGCGTTTCGGTAGCCCCGGCCCTCGCGGGCAAGGTGGCTCCCGCGGACACCGTGTTCATCCTCGCCCGCGCGCCCGAAGGCTCGCGTATGCCGATCGCCATCGTGAAGCGCCAGGGGAAGGACCTTCCCGCCGAATTCACGCTGAGCGACGAGCAGGCGATGGCGCCGCAGATGAAGCTCTCCGGCTTCAGCGAGGTCGTGATCGTCGCGCGCGTATCGAAGAGCGGCAACGCTGCGCCCCGGAGCGGAGACCTGCAGGGCGCGACCGGCACGGTCAAGGTGGGCGCGGCGGGCGTGCAGATCGTGATCGATACGATCGTCCCGTGAGACGCGCGAGCGCCGGGAACGTCCCGTAGAAAGGCGCAGTCTCAGTTCCAATGACCGACTATGTCATCGAGGCGCGTTCGTACCGGCTCGGCCTGGCGTGCCACAATTTCTGGGTGCTCGCTGACCCGGAAACGGACGCCACCGTCGCCGAGCTGCACGGACTGGCGACGAGCCGCGTGACAGGCCGGACGGTGCCTATCGGCACGACTTCCGAGCACAGCCTGCGCGTGCACGTGTTTCCGCACCTGGCCGACTATGCGCGAACGCTTGGATTGCCGGTGAAGGCCACGCGCATGCTCGGACGCAGCCAGGTGCAGCCGGTCTATCAGGGGCCCGACAGCCTGGAGAGATGGGCGGCGGCGGTGGCGGCGATGCCGCGCCTGAACCTGCTCGATCTCGACTACCCGCCGTTCGGGTTCTACTTGTTCGGGCTCACGGTGAACAGCAACTCGGCCTACCGGACGTTCGGGGAGATCATGGGTGTACCGGTCCACGATTTCCCGGGCGTGTTCGGCCTGGGGCTCGAGAACAGAATGCTGGCGGTGAGCGATCTGGCGGCTCTCTGCTTCCCGTCAGCCGCGCGCACTGGCTAGCGCCTGCGACCGATGGTCTCCCGCGCCAGGCGCAGGGCGGCGCGATGGCGGGCGACGACCAGCACGAGCTCCAGCCCGATCAGGGCCATCGTGACGACATACGCGCCCCACACGTACCAGGCGTAGCCGCCCATGGCAAAGAATTCTCCTGCGCTGCCCCAGCTCATGTGCTGTCTCCGGTCATAGCGTTTTCACCCACTCGGCATTGCGCTCGCGCTCGAGGATGATCGCGCGCACGCGTATCAGCGACGCGGCGATCGAGTACATCCAGAACGACAGGGTCATGATCAGCATCCCGGTGAGCATCGCTGCCGCCATGCTCGGGCTCTTCGTGAGGCTCACCGATGCTCCCTGATGCAGGGTATTCCACCACTGCACCGAGAAATAGATGATGGGCACGTTCACGACGCCGACGAGCGCGAGCACTGCTCCGGCGCGGTCGGCTCGGCGCGGGTCGTCGATCGCCGCTTGCAGCGCCATGAATCCGAAGTAGAGAAAGAGCAGGATCAACTCGGATGTGAGGCGCGCGTCCCACACCCACCAGGCCCCCCACGTCGGTTTGCCCCACAGCGCGCCGGTCCACAGCGCGATGAACGTCATCAGGGCGCCGGTGGGAGCCAGTGCGCTCGCCATCATGGAGGACAGGCGGGTGTTGAACGCGAGGCCGACGGCCGCCCAGACCGCCATGACCACGTAGATGAACATGGACATCCACGCTGCCGGGACGTGGATGAAGATGATGCGATAGGACTCGCCCTGCTGGGCGTCGGTGGGGGCGACGAAGAAGCCGATGTAAAGGCCGACCAGGCCCAGTATCTCCGAGCCCGCGAGAAACCACCACATCGTCCGGCCGGCGAGCGGGTAAAAGCTCTGCGGCGACGAGTACTTGAACCAGTTGACGCTCATCGGCTGGATTTTATCAAGGCAAATCAACCACAGAGGCTCGGGGGACCGGAAAGACGGCGCGAAAGCCGGGGGTACAAGATCTGTTGCGCCGCAGGTAACGTCGAGAGCACATCCGTGTCCTCTTTCTTCTGTGTGTCTTGCGGTGAATGCTTTGCCTCGCTTCGCCTATTCGAGAGCGATCCGCACTGCCGCGCTGGCCGCCCATGGCGCGAAGAACAGGGCGAGCACCAGAACGGCGCCGAGCAGCAGCAGGTGCGGCCCAGCCCCGAGGCCGCTCATCGAGGCATCGACGGCGCCGCTGCCGAAGATCAGCACCGGCACGGTGAGCGGGAGCACGATCAGCGGCACCAGCACGTGCGCCGAGCGCAGCCCGAGGGTCAAGGCGGCGCCGATCGCGGAGAGCAGGCTCAACACGGGCGTGCCCAGGAGCAGAGACGCGGTCAGGACGACGAGCGCGTCCGCGTCCAGGCCGAACTGCAGTCCCAGGAGCGGCGCGATCAGCGCGAGCGGGAGGCCGGTCGTCATCCAGTGCGCGAATATCTTGGCGGCGATCAGCAGTCCGAGCGGCTGCGGCACGAGAGCAAGCTGCTCCAGGGTGCCGTCCGCATGGTCCGCCGCGAGCAGGCGTCCCGCCGCGAGCATGGAAGCCAGCAGAGCGGCGACCCACACGACTCCCGGCGCCAGGGCCTTGAGCAGCGCCGGCTCGGGGCCCACGGCGAGCGGAAACAGGCTCGCGACGATGACGAAGAAGAGGAGCGTGTTGCCGACGTCCGCCTGGTTGCGCCATGCAAGCAGCAGGTCTCTGCCTACGACCAGGCGCGCGGCGAGGAGGGGGCTCACAGCTCGAGATCCACGCGTTGCACGGCCGTAACACCGACGTCCTGATGCGTGGTCAGGATCACGATGCCGCCGCCCGCCAGATGATCGTCGAGGAGGGAGCGGACATGGCGCACGCCCTGCGCATCCAGCGCGGCAAAGGGCTCGTCCAGCACCCACAACGGGCGTTCGCCGCTCACCTTGAGGCGCGCGAGCGCCGCGCGCCGCCGCTGCCCCTGCGACAGCAGCTTGCAGGGCAGGCGCGCGGCGCTCGCGAGCCCGAGCTCGCGCAGCGCGCCGGTAATCGCAGCCGGATCGTGCGGCAGGCCCGCCAGCTGCGCGGCAAGCGTCAGGTTTTCTCCAGGATCGAGATCGTCCTTGAGCGCGTTCTGATGCCCGACGTAGGCCAGGCGGGCGCTGTACTCCTCCGCCAGTTCCCGCACCGGCCTGCCGTTCCACGAGATCGTCCCGGCCGCGGGCGCGAGCAGCCCGCAAATCATACGCAGCAGGCTGGTCTTGCCGCTGCCGTTCGGCCCGCGCACCTGCAACAGGGTCCCGCCCGCAAGGGCAAACGAGACGCCGGAAAAGAGCTGCCGGTCGCCGCGGACGCACGCGAGGCCGTCCGCGCGCAATCCCGGGCTGTCTGCAGGCGCGTTCATGCGTTGCGCGGGCGTGGCGTTGAGCGGTGGCTGGGAAGGAGAAGGGGGAGGGCTATTACAATGACAATGATACTACCGGCGCATATCTGTTCCACAACGTGGCGTCTGGCCTCCGCCGGGGCAGCTACACAACGGAAAAACGAGGGGAGAAATGACAATGATCGGTACCGACGAGCTGGTTGCACGATTCCGGCACCTGATGTCCGAGCTCCGCGAGAAGACCGGCGCGAGCAGGACCACGTTGCGCCTCGATGACGAGGCGCGCGGCTTTCACGTCAACGGGGTGGTCGCCGAGGCGCTGGCGCCCGGCATCAAGTCCATAGCGGCCGAAACGAGCCTTCAGCAGCGCAAGAGCCAGACCGCCACCTATCTCGATCAGCAGCGCAGGATCCTGGTGCAGAACGATTGCCTCAATGCCGAGCTGAGCCCGCCCAGGGAGCTGATGCAGATCTACGGGACGAAGGCGCAGATGATGGGCCCCATCGTACGCGGCGACAAGCTGGTAGGGTGGGTTTCGGTCCACTACAACCCTTCGACGCGGGAATGGACGGGCGACGACGTGGCCGCGCTCGAGGCGGCAGTCGCGGCGACGCACCGCGAAATGGACGGCATGTAGGAGCGCGCGCGATGGCGAGCACGATCGGCATGGTGGGGCTGGGCATCATGGGTTCGGCCATGTCCGGGAACCTGCTGCGGGCAGGCTTTCGGGTCGCCGGTTGTGACGTCGATGCCGGAAGGCTGCGGGCGCTTGCGGCGGCGGGAGGCGCAGCGGCCCGCACGCCGCGGGAGATCGCGGCGCAGGCGGACATGGTCATCACCGTCCTGCCGGACGCAGGCGTGCTCCACCAGGTCGTGACCGGGAAAGACGGGCTCGTCGCGGCGGGCAATGCGCGGCTCATCGTGGCCGATTGCGGCACTTTCGACATCGCGGACAAGGAGCGCACGCGCGACGCACTGGCTGCCGCCGGAATGAGCATGCTCGATTGCACGATCAGCGGCACGGGCGCGCAGGCCAGGACCGGCGACCTCGTCGTCTACGCGAGCGGCGAAGAGGCGCACTTCGACGCCTGCTGCGCGGCATTTTCCGGCTTCGCCCGCGCGAGCCGCTACGTGGGACCGTTCGGCAATGCGAGCAAGGTGAAGTTCGTGGCGAACCTGCTGGTCGCGGTCCACACCGTTGCGGCCGCGGAAGCGATGGCGCTCGCGCAGCGCGCCGGCCTCGACCTTGAAGCAGTGTGGGATCTGGTGAAGAGCGGGGCAGGCACGTCGCGCATGTTCGAGCTGCGCGGGCCGTTGATGGCCGCGGGCGTCTACGACAGGGACGTCGCGTCGCGCCTCGATCTGTGGCAGAAGGACATGCAGGTCATCGGCCGGTATGCCCAGAGCGTTGCGTGTCCGGTGCCGCTGTTCGCGGCTTCCGCGCAGATCTACAACGCCGCGATCGGGCAGGGCTACGGCAGTCTCGACATGGCCGCGGTATGCGCGGTCATGGAAAATCTCGCGGGGATTACCCGACGCTCATAGCGCATCGAAGGACGTCAGTCTGGCTTGATGTTGAGCTGCTTCACCAGCTTGCCCATGCGCGGGTAATCCTCGCGCAGCGCTCTGGTCACTTCTTCCGGTTCGGTGCCACGGGATTCGAGTGCCTGGTTGAACAGCGCTTCGCGCACTTCCTGGGTCTTGAGGATCCGCACGATCTCGCCGTTCAGCCGCTTGATGATGTCAGGCGGCGTTCTTGCGGGGGCGAGGAGGGCCAGCCACTGCTCGAACGCGTAGCCGGGGACGCCTGCTTCCTGCACCGTCGGCACCCCGGGAAGCAGATCCGAGCGGCTTGCGCCGGCCATCGCCAGCGCGCGCAAGCGGCCGGACTTGATGTGCGGCAGGGGCGTCGAAAGACCGTTCATCATGACCTGCACGTGGCCGCCGGCGAGGTCGAGCGAGGCCGCGGGCGCGCTCTTGTAGGGTACGTGAAGGAGATCGACCCCGGCCATGGTCTTGAAGAGCTCCATCGCGAGATGCTGCGGGCTGCCGACGCCGCCGGACGAGAACAGCAATTGCCCGGGGCGGGCCTTCGCGAGAGCGACCAGCTCTTTTACGGATTTCACGGGCAGGCTCGGATGCACGACGAGGCCCGTCGGGATGCCGGCCACGATCGTGATAGGGGTGAAGCTCTTGAACGGGTCGTAGCCCGCCTTCTCGTAGATCTGCGGCAGGGTGGCCATGATCATGTTGTTGAGCCCGGTCAGCGTGTAGCCGTCGGGCGCGGATTTGGCAGCGCGCTCGGCGCCGATCAGACCCGCCGCGCCGGGCTGGTTCTCGACCACGATCTGTTGCTTCAGCGCCACCGACAGCTTCTCGCCGAGCGTGCGGATCGCGACGTCCGACCCGCTGCCTGCGCCCAGCGGCAATATCACGAGGATGGGTTTGGCGGGATACGCTGGCTGCGCGCCCACCGCAGCCGGCAACAGGAACGCCATCGCGCCCGCGGCAGCGGCCATCAGCTTCATGCGGCGCCCTCGCGTTCCGGCTGTATTTCTTATGGCGGCGGGTTGGCGACGCCGTCGCAAACTCGCGATCAGATGACGCCTTCGAGCACCTGCACCTCCACGATGGTGCCCGGCGTCACGTTGCCCTGCTCGGTCGGCAGGATGATGAAGCAATTGGCTTCGGACATCGAGCGCAGGATGCCGGAGCCCTGCTCGCCGGTCACGCGTACTTTCCACGCGCCCTGCGCGTCGCGCTCCAGGATACCGCGCTGAAATTCCGTGCGCCCCGGCGCTTTCTTGAGGGTCGACAGGCAGGGCACCTTGAAGGTGGGCATCGCAGGAACCGGGTCGCGGCCCGACAGAACGAGCAGTGCGTCGCGCACGAACTGGTAGAAGGTGACCATCACCGAGACCGGATTGCCCGGCAGCCCGAAGAAGTGCGCCGGGCCGATCTTGCCGTAGGCGAGCGGTCGGCCGGGCTTCATCGCGATCTTCCAGAACACTACCTCGCCCATCTTGTCGAGCAGGTCCTTGATGAAGTCCGCTTCGCCTACCGACACGCCGCCGCTCGTGATCACGACGTCGGCCGCGCCGGCCGCTTCGGCGAACGCGCGCTCGATGAGGGCCGGGTCGTCGCGCACGACGCCCATATCGACGAGGTCGCAACCCAGGCGCGTCAGCATGCCGTGGATGGTGTAGCGATTGCTGTCGTAGATCTGGCCCTCTCCGAGCTGCGCACCGATGGATACCAGCTCGTCTCCGGTCGAGAAGAAGGCGACGCGCAGCTTGCGATAGACCGTCACCTCGCCGATGCCGAGCGACGAGATGAGCCCGGTATCGGCCGGGCGCAGCGCAATGCCGCGCTTCAGCGCGACCTGGCCCGTTGCGAGGTCCTCGCCGGCCCGGCGCAGATTCTGGCCCTTCCTGTGGCCGCCGCCGATGATGACTTTGTCGTCCGCCGCCTTGACGTGCTCCTGCATGACGATGGTATCGGCGCCGGGGGGCACCACACCGCCGGTCATGATGCGTACCGCCTGTCCGGCGGCCAGCGCGCCTTTGAAAGGCGCGCCGGCAAAGGAGCTGCCCGCAATCTTCAGCATTACCTCTCCCTCGCCTTTCAGGTCGGCATGGCGCACCGCGTAGCCGTCCATCGCGGAATTGTCGTGGGCGGGGACGCTAAAGGGAGAGATCACGTCTTCTGAGAGCACCCGCCCGAGAGCGGAGCGCACGGGCACGCGCTCGGTGGCGGTGACCGGGCTCAGGAAACGGGCGATGACCTCGCGCGCCTTGTCGACTGGCATCGAATTCGGATCGTAGTCGTCCGCGCAGCTCAGGGCTTGTAAGGTAACTGGTTCATTCATAAACGTTTTCCATGGCATTTCGGCATCGCTGCCGTTGCGTTGCATTCTAGCCCATGAGGGTTCCCGTGGGAATTTCGCAAGGGCGGAGAACCGTCGGCCGTGCGACCGAGGCGCTGCCCGCGTTATCCTTTCCCGCCATGACCACCTGTCTTGTGCGGGGTAGCGGCGACGTCGGCTCGGCAGTGGCGCATCTCCTGTTCACGCATGGCCACAACGTGCTGCTGCACGACACCCCGTCGCCGCCGCATCTGCGGCGCGGCATGTCGTTCGTGGACGCTTTTTTTGGCGGCACCTCACGCCTCGAACGGGTCGTCGGAAAAAGGGCGCGCGACATCGACGATCTCGTGCCGATGACGCGCTGCCGCCGCGCAGTGCCACTCTACGCCGGCAATGTGGCGGAGGCGATCGAGCGCGTGCATGCCGAGGTCGTGATCGACGCGCGGATGCGCAAGCGCGCGACGCCGGAGCAGGCTCGCAACGCGGACTACCGGACCATAGGCCTGGGACCCAATTTCATCGCCGGTGACAACGTCGACGTCGCCGTAGAGACGGCATGGGGGAAATCCCTGGGGAAAGTGATAACGGACGGGCCGACCCTGCCGCTCGAAGGCGAGCCGCGGCCGATCGAGGGCGCCGGAAGGGAGCGCAACGTCTACGCGCGCAAGTCCGGGGAATTTCGCACCAGCCACCGCATAGGCCAGCGCGTGCAGCAGGGGGAGATCATCGCGGTTCTCGCCGAGCAGTTCATCACGGCACCGCTCGGGGGCTGTATCCGCGGCCTCATCCATCACGGGGTCCGCGTCGAGGCGGGGACCAAAATCGTCGAGATCGACCCGCGCGCAGACCCTGCCACGTGCTTTGGGCTGGGGGAGCGCCCCGAGCGCATCGCGCTCGGCGTCCTGCGCGCGCTAGCCGCCGAACCGTAAGACGAGCCCCCTCCCGCTCATCGTCACCGGCCCGCAGCGCTGATCGCTGGACCGGTCCGCGAGGAAAGCAGGTGCCGTGCGCGCGTTGTCAGCAGCTGCGCGGCCCGTTCGACTTCCGCCTCGGTGGTGTGCCGCCCCAGGCTCAGCCGTACGGCGCCGTGCGCGACCGCTTCCTCCACGTTCATCGCCGCGAGCACGGGGGATACCGACACGCTGCCGTCGTGGCACGCCGAGCCGGTCGATGCGGCGATCTCGGGGATGGCGGCGAGGAGCTCCGCGCCGATCAAGCCGACGAAGCTGGCATTGAGCGTATTGGGAAGACAAAGGCTCGGATGCCCGTTGCGCACGACGCGCTCGCCGAGTCCGGCCGAGATCAGCACCCACAATCGGTCACGCAGCGACTGCATTCTGGCCCCGGCAGTGGCGAGGTTTGCGGATGCGATGCGGCATGCGGCACCGAACCCGACGATATAGGGCACGTTCTCCGTGCCCGCACGCCGGCCGGACTCCTGGGTCGCGCCGTGGATCAGGGGCGTCAGGTGCACGCCGCGCCGGACGTAGAGCGCGCCTATGCCCTTCGGCGCGTAGAGCTTGTGACCGGCGAGGGTAAGAAGATCGGCGCCCAGCGCTGTCACGTCCACGGGAATCTTCCCTGCGGACTGGGCGGCATCGACATGCACCAGCGTGCCGCGCGCGCGAGCGAGAGCCGCCGCCTCTGCCACCGGTTGCACAGTGCCGGTCTCGTTGTTCGCGTGCATGAGCGAGAGCGCCAGCGTGGGCTCGTCGAGTGCCCGGGCGAGCGCTCCGAGATCGATTGCGCCGTGCCGGTCCACCGCTACCGTCACCGTCGCATAGCCGAGCGTACGCAGCGCACCCGCTGTTTCGATCGTTGCCGGGTGCTCGACCGCGCTCACCGCGATTCGCATCCGCCGATTGCCGGAGCGCTCCAGCCCCGGCCAGGCGAGACCCTTCAAGGCATGGTTGGTCGCCTCGGTGCCGCCGCCGGTGAAGACGATCTCGTCCGGGCGCGCGCCGATCAGCCCTGCAACCTCGGCGCGGGCACGCGCGACGGCCGCGTGCGCGGCTCTGCCGTAGGCGTGCTGGCTCGACGGGTTGCCGAATGCGCCGGCCAGCCACGGCAGCATGGCTTCACGCACCGCGGGATCGACGGGCGTAGTCGCGTTATAGTCCAGATAAATCGGTTGTGCCGGATCGCTCATGCTTGACGCCGACGGGAAAAGCCGCTCATTATCGCGCAGTTTCCGTTGAACCGGGCCCGCCCGGCGAGCGCTTCTCGGTTGCAGTCCAGCGTGGCGCACGAGCTCGGAACGGACGAGGCCGCCCGGCCTACGTGTTGAACATCCAGGAGAGACAGATGGAACGACGCAGATTTCTAAAGGCAGCAGTAGCGGCGCCGGCAGTCGGCGCGTTGCCCGGAGTGTGGCGGGACGCCCTCGCGCAAGGCAGCGACTGGCACACGTACGAGGTCGTAACAAAGGTCGAGATCGCCAAACCGAGCGGCACATCGCGCGTCTGGATCCCGCTGCCGCTGACCGAAAAGACCGACTGGCACAACCCGCTCGGCAACAAGTGGACCGGTAACGGGCAGATGAAGTCCGTGAAGGACAGCAAGTACGGCGCGGAGATGCTCTACGCCGAGTGGAAGGACGCGGCGGCGCCCGTGGTCGAGGTTACGAGCCGGTTCGCCACGCGCGACCGGGCGGTAGATGTGACGAAAACCAGGGCCGACGCGCCCAAGCTGTCGGCGGCGGAAGTCAAGATAAATACCGCCCCGACCATCTACATCCCGACCGACGGCATCGTCCGGGAGACCGCGCGGGACATCGTCAAGGGCGCGAAGAGCGATGTGGAGAAAAGCCGCGCGATCTATGAATGGATCGTCGACAACACCTTCCGCGATGCCAAGGTCCGCGGTTGCGGCTGGGGCGATATCAAGTCCATGCTCGAAACGCGCAACTTCGGAGGCAAGTGCGGCGACTTGAACGCGATGTTCGTCGGCATGGCGCGCTCGGTCGGGATACCGGCACGCGACGTCTACGGGGTGCGCGTGGCGCCATCGCAATTCGGCTACCGCAGCATGGGCATCGGCAACCCGAATGCCACCCGGGCGCAGCACTGCCGCGCGGAATTCTACGCGCAAGGCATAGGCTGGGTGCCGGTCGATCCTGCCGACGTGCGCAAGGTGGTGCTGGAGGAACCGCCCGGCAATCTCGCGATCAACGATCCGAAGGTGGTGGCCATGCGCAAGAAGCTGTTCGGCGCCTGGGAGATGAACTGGCTCGCCTACAACACCGCGCACGACCTGAAGCTCCCGAACTCGAGCGGTCCGAAGATTCCCTATCTCATGTACACGAACGGCGAGACGGGCGGCAAGACGCTCGACCAGCTCGACCCCGACACGTTCAAGTACACGATTACCGCGACCGAGATCAAGGCCTGACGCGGCAGACGTCGCGCGACGGCGCGCCCGTCCGCGCGATCACTTGCTGGAGAGAAGCCCGTATCGGCGGCATGCGATACGGGCTCATGTTTTGCCGAGCAGCAGAACGGAGCGGATTGTGCAGTTATTCACGTCCGGCCGTGCTTCGTAGTGTTGCATTGTCAGCCGATTCCCTGCGCCAATCGGCCGTGGGGAGGGACAACCGATGGGCCATGTCATTGTCAAACCGGGATAAGGATGCTTCGCCGAAGGGGCTGCGACTGCTTCGAGATGGAATACCGGATAACCACAGAACCGAGCTACCTGAGGGCTCACCTCGCCGGCAACGACTCCGTCGAGGAGATGCTCCAGTTCTTCGCGGCTGTCGTGCGCGAGGGCGATGCTCACGATCGCTCGTCGGTTTTACTCGACATATGCTCATCCCGGCCGATCTTCCACGTCGGCGCCCGGCATCTATTCGAGTCCTTCATGGCCCTTTCGGAACAGCGCGCATGGCGGCTCGCGCTGCTGGCGGACACTAGCGAGCTTCAGCTATCGCACGACTATCTGGCGCTCCTCGCGCGGCAACTGCAGTTGAAAGTGGAGAGCTTCCGCGACGAGGCGACTGCGCTCAGGTGGCTGACCGGCGAAAGCACCGCGTCCGAGCGGCGCTCGCAGGAGGACAGGCGGCGGCGCTTCCAGCCGCATTTTCCCGAGCACCGGCTTCAGGAACGCCGCGGCTAGTCAGGAACGCCACGGCCAATAAGGGGAACGCCGCGCCTGGTGGACCCGATCCAAAACGAAGTTGTGCTGCGCGCGGGCCGTCAGCGCGACGGCGGGCGCGTCTTGAGCACTTCGCCCGCAGGAACGATTTCGCCGATGCCGTCTGCTTCGTAGCCAGGGAACGTCTTCAAGACCTCCTGGAACGCAGCGCCCTTCATGGCCTCGACGATTGCCTGAAAGGCAGGGCTCTTGAGCGCCCGGGCGCGGGCCGCGAGGTAGTAGCGTTCGGTCGCAATCGGCACGAAGTCCAGGCCGCTGCGGTGCGCCGCCGCCTCGATGCCGAAGCCGGCGTCGGCCATGCCGCTTGCGATCATGGCCGCCACCGCCGCGTGGGTGAATTCCTCCGTTTCGTAGCCCGTGATCTGCGATGGGAGCACATTGGCGGCAGCGATCAGGCGGTCGAAGCACAGGCGCGTTCCGGAGCCGGACTGGCGGTTGACGAAGCGCGCGCCGCTCGAGACGAGATCGGGGAGGGACTGCAGTTGCTTCGGGTTTCCGCGGGCCACGATCAACCCCTGCTGGCGGCTCACGAAGCGCACGAGGCACAGGTCCCGCATGCGGATCCAGCGGCGGTAAGGGGCTAGCGCCGCGGCGCCTGCCGTGGCTTCCGGCATATGGAATCCCGCTACGTCGCACTCGCGCCGGGCGAGATTCATCAGGCAGTCGAGGCTGCCGCGAACCTGCAGGGCGATCTCGTCGGCGCCGGACGCTTCGAGCATGTCCTTCAGGGCGACGAGCGCGAAGTCATGGCTCGCGTGCATCGAGAGCGGCGGCGCGCCGCTTGCGCCGCGCCCCGCAGCGCGGCCGTTGAGTGCCTGAAGGGGGCCTGCCAGCTCGCGTTCGAGCACCGTGTTCGCCGTCGCGTCCAGCTCGAGCAGCTCTTCGGCGAACGCGCTCAAGCGCGCGCCGCGGCCGCGCTCCATCATCACCAGCGTCTGGCCCAGCGCGCGCTCCGTCTTTCCGAGCAGGCCCCAGGCATGGCGGTAGGACATGCGCAGCGCGGATACGGCGCGATTGAGGGAGCCTTCATGGGCCACCGCCCGCAGCAGTGGCACTACGCGGCGGTCCAGTTCGCCGTTTCCGGAGAGCCACCGTACGGACAGTTTCAAAGGCATGAGCGGAGTACCGGCAGCGCTTGTGAGTTTTGTTGCTACTCTGCGGCGCGCCCCCTGGCGCGCTCGCAGAACCCGCGGCGCAGGGCATGTCCGTCACGACTGCGGTGGGTCCAGCCCTTGTGCTTGCGTCAGACGAACCGGACGGCCACGCGCACGGTGCGAGCTAGAGGGAAGGGGGATGGGCGGGGAGCAACATGGCGTAGAGCGAGCGCTCGATGCGCCAGGACGATTCGGCAATGCGGACAGCAGACATCGTTCTGGAAATCTTGCTCACGATTCTCATTCGCGTTTCATCTCGAGTATAGCGCCTTGATGATGTACCGTATATGCCGTGTACGGCATATCAAGGAAAGACTCTTTTGACGGATAATCCAATAGTGCAGTTCACCTGTGAACTCACATATATGCTTGTTTGGTCATAATTCATAGAAGCAGCGCGCAACTCCTAGTGACCGAGATCCCTGGCGCGCTCGGGCAGGCCTGGCGCCTGATCGCAGCGGGCGACGCCGAGTTGCTCCAGATCGTGCTGCTGTCGCTCCGCGTGAGCCTCACCGCGGTCGCAGTGGCGAGCCTGATCGGCTTGCCGCTGGGCGCCGCCATTGCCGTCGGACGCTTTCCGGGCCGGCAGACGCTGATCGTCCTGCTGAATGCCTTGATGGGATTGCCGCCGGTGGTGGTCGGCTTGCTCGTCTACCTGCTCTTGTCGCGCGCCGGGCCGCTGGGGCAGCTCGGCATTCTGTTTACACCGGCCGCGATGGTAGTTGCACAGACGATCCTGATCGTGCCCATCGTTGCCGCTCTGTCGCGTCAGGTGATCGAAGACGCCTGGCACGAATACCGGGAACAGTTGCGCTCCCTGGGTGCGCGGCCAGCCACCGCCGCGCTGACGCTGCTGTGGGATACGCGCTTCTCGCTGGTCACCATCGTGCTGGCGGGTTTCGGGCGCGCGGCTGCCGAAGTCGGCGCGGTGATGATCGTCGGCGGCAACATCGACGGCGTCACGCGCGTGATGACGACAGCGATCGCGCTGGAAACGAGCAAGGGCGACCTGCCGCTGGCGCTGGGCCTCGGCATCGTGCTGCTTTCCCTCGTGCTCGCGCTGAACGCTGCAGCCTACGGAATAAAGGAAGCCGCGCAGCGGCGCTACGGTTGAGGCCATGCTGCCGCTCGCGCTCGATCAGGTCTCGTTTGCCGTAGACGGCAAGACCATCATCGATCGCGTTTCCGTCGAGTTTGGCACGGGTCCCCGAACGGTGATCCTCGGTCCCAACGGCGCGGGCAAGAGCGTGCTGATGCGCTTGTGTCACGGGCTGCTCAGGCCTACCGCAGGACGCATCACGTGGGGCGGGCCGGTCGACGGCTCACGCCAGGCGATGGTGTTCCAGCGTCCCGTCATGCTGCGGCGCTCGGCCCTCGCCAACGTGGTCTATGGCCTCAAGCTCGCCGGGAAATCGCGGGGTGAATGCCTGCTACGGGCACAGGATGTGCTCGAAGCGGTGGGGCTCGCTGACCTGGCGAGACGTCCCGCGCGGGTGCTCTCGGGCGGGGAACAGCAGCGCCTCGCGCTCGCGCGCGCATGGGCGCTCGGTCCCGAGGTGCTCTTTCTCGACGAGCCGACCGCGAATCTCGACCCGGGGGCGACACGGGACGTCGAGACGATCATCGGCCAGATACACGCCGGCGGCACGAAGATCGTGATGACTACGCACAATCTCGGCCAGGCCAGACGCCTGGGCGACGAGATCCTTTTTCTCAATCAGGGGCGGCTCGTCGAACGCAGCCCGGTAGAGACCTTCTTTCAACAACCCGCGTCGGCGGAAGCCGCCGCATTCATACGAGGAGAGCTGCCATGGCACTGAGCCGGAGGAGGGTGTTTCAGGCTTTCTTGATCGCACTGATGGCTGGCGTGCCGACATCGGCGACCTGGGCACAGAAGTTCATCACCGTGGCTTCGACCACCTCGACCGAGCAGTCGGGGCTGTTCAAGCACCTGCTGCCGGCGTTTCAGAAAAAGACCGGCATCGAGGTGCGCGTGGTGGCGCTCGGCACCGGGCAGGCGCTCGACATGGCGCGCCGCGGCGACGCAGACGTGGCGTTCGTGCACGCGAAAGCGGCTGAAGAGAAGTTCATCGCGGAAGGCTACGGCGTCAAGCGCATTCCGGTGATGTACAACGATTTCGTCCTCATCGGGCCGAAGTCCGACCCGGCGAAGGTCGCGGGCGGCAGGGACATCATCGACGCGCTGAAGAAAATCAAGGCGGCGGGCGCGCCGTTCGTCTCGCGCGGCGACCGCAGCGGCACGCACATGGCGGAGCTCGACTTGTGGAAGGCGGCGAGCATAGACATCGACAAGGAGAAAGGGCCGTGGTACCGCGATACCGGGCAGGGTATGGGGCCGGCGCTCAACGCCGCGTCATCGATGAACGCCTACATTCTGTCCGATCGCGGCACCTGGATCTCCTTCAAGAACCGCGGGGACCTCACGATCGTGGTGGAGGGCGACAAGCGCCTCTTCAACCAGTATGGCGTGATCCTGGTCAACCCGGAGAAGCACAAGCACGTGAAGAAGGAGATGGGGCAGGCCTTCATCGACTGGCTGGTTTCCCCGGAAGGACAGAAGGCCATCGCCGACTACAGGATCGGCAGCGAGCAGCTCTTTTTCCCGAACGCCAACGACGCATCGGCCTGATGAAACGCTTGTGGCTCATAGGGGCGTTGCTGATGGCCGGAAGCGCTCACGCAGCCGCCCAGGAGCCGGTCAGGCTGTACGCGGCCGGCAGCCTGCGCGTTGCCTTGACCGAGGTGGCGGCGGCATTCGAGAAACAGGAAGCGATCCCGGTCGCGAAGGAGTTCGGCGCTTCGGGATTGCTGCGCGAGCGCATCGAGAAGGGTGCGCTGGCGGAGGTCTTCGCGTCGGCGGACATGGGACATCCGCAGGCGCTCAACAAGGCGGGACGTGCCGGGCCGGTCGTGGCTTTCACGCGTAACCGCCTGTGCGCCCTCGCCGCACCGGCCGTTGAGGTGACGACGGCCAATCTGCTCGACGTCCTGCTCGACCCGAAGGTGCGCGTGGGCAGCTCGACGCCGAAGAACGATCCGTCCGGTGACTACACGTGGGAGATGTTCGAGAAGGCAGAGAAGATCCGGCCCGGCGCCTATGCCGTGCTCGACCGCAAGGCCCTCAAGCTGGTGGGCGGCGCCGACGCGCCGCCGACGCCCAGGGACCGCAGCGTCTACACGATGCTCATGGCCGAGAAGAAGGCCGACGTGTTTCTGACTTACTGCACCAACGCCATACTCGCGCAGCGCGAATCGCCCGGCCTGAAGACCATACAGCTGCCCGAGGCGCTGGCGGTCGGCGCGGAGTACGGCATGACCGTCATGAACGGAGCGAGCGCGGGGGCGCTGCGCCTGGCGCAATTCATCCTGTCGGAGCAAGGCCAGAAGATTCTCGCCAGGCACGGCTTTGCTGCCGTACGCTAGAAATTCAGGTCGCGCATGCTCTTTTGGACCATCAACCCTATCTGGAGGTGTCTCGATGAAGCTTAGCGCCCGCAACATGCTCAAGGGTAAAGTCACGCAGGTGACCAAGGGGCAGACCACCGCTCACGTGAAAATCGAGATTGCACCTGGCGCCATCGTTACGGCATCCATCACGAATGAGGCGGTGGATGAGCTCCAATTGAAGCCGGGCGATGCGGCCTACGCCGTCATCAAGGCGTCGGACGTGATGATCGCCCGCGACTGACGCATGAAGCGACGGGACCTTCTGATTGCCGCCGCGCTCTCCGGGTTGTTGCCGGGGGCGGTGGCCGCGCAGGCGCGGCGGGAGATCACCGACGCGGCCGGCCGCAAGGTAGTCCTGCCGGCGAAAGTCGAGCGGATCTACGCGGCGGGACCTCCGGCGGGCGTGCTCGTTTTCGCGGTCGCGCCCGACAAGCTGATCGGCTGGACCACGCCGTGGCGCGAGGCGGAGCGCCCGTTTATCGCCAGACGCTACGCGGACCTGCCGCCGCTGGGGCGGCTCACCGGGCGCGGCAACACGGCCAACGTCGAGATCGTGCTCGCGGCCAAGCCCGACTTCATCGTCGACTACGGCACGATAAACGACACGTACGCGTCCCTCGCCGACCGCGTGCAGCAGCAGACGGGGATACCCTACGTGCTGCTCGACGGAGATTTCGACCGCGTGGGCGACTCCATCCGCGCGATGGGGCAGATCGCGCAGGAGGAGAAGCGGGCCGGGGCACTCGCCCAGTACGCGCAGGACACGGTCTCCGATGTCGAGCGGCGCGTCGCGAAGATACCGGCGAACCAGCGGCCGCGGGTCTACTACGGGCGCGGGCCGCAGGGGTTGAATACGGGGCTCGCGGGCTCGATCAACGTGGAAAGCATCGAGCAGATCGCGGTCAACGTCGCCGCAGAGCTGGGGCGGGGCGGGCTGGTGCAGGTCTCGATCGAGCAGGTGCTGCGCTGGAACCCGGACGTCGTCATCACGATCGACCCGAATTTTTACGCCGCCGTGCGCACTCACCCCTTGTGGAGCACCCTTCCCGCGATCAAGGCGGGGCGCATCTACCTCGCACCGAGCGTTCCCTACGGCTGGATCGATTTTCCCCCGTCGATCAATCGGCTCCTCGGGCTGCGCTGGCTGGCGCGTATCCTGTATCCTCAGGCGTTTCCCGAGGACCTGAGGCCGATCGTGCGTGACTTCTACACGCGCTGCTATCACCAGGCGCCCACCGAGGCGCAACTCGACCAGCTCCTCAAGACCGCGCTGCCGGCTTCGTAGATGAAGCCCGGCCGTTCGGCGCTTGCGCTCCTGGGAGCCGGCGCGGCCATGCTCGCGCTGGCGGCGGTGGCCTTTTCGGTGGGCCGCTATCCCATCGCACCGGGCGACCTTGCGGCCCTGCTGTGGTCGAAGCTGAGCGGCACGCCATCCGGTCTCGATGCAACGATCGAGACCGTCGTCTTCAAGGTCCGTGGCCCGAGGGTCGTGGCGGCGCTGGTAATAGGCGCCGCACTCGCCGCGGCGGGGGCCGCCTATCAGAACATGTTTCGCAATCCGCTCGTTTCCCCGGACATATTGGGCGTGTCCGCGGGCGCCGCGGTGGGCGCGGTGCTCGGCATCTTCATGTCGCTCAACGCGATCGCCATCCAGGGCCTCGCCTTCGCGTTCGGCCTCGCCGCGGTCGGCCTCGTATACGCGACCGCCAACGCAGTGCGCGGCCACGATCCGCTGCTCGTGCTGGTGCTCGCCGGCGTCGTGGTGGGATCGCTGCTCGGGGCCTGTGTCGCGCTGATGAAGTACCTCGCCGACCCCTACAACCAGCTTCCCGCCATTACGTTCTGGCTCCTGGGGAGCCTCGCTTCGGCCAGCCCGGCCGATGTCTGGTCCACGCTGCCGTGGATGGCGGTGGGCCTCGTGCCCATGTGGTTGCTGCGCTGGCGGATCAATCTTCTTTCACTGGACGACGAAGAAGCGCGCGCGCTGGGCGTGGAGACCGGGCGCATCCGCCTGGTGGTGATCGCGGCGGCGACCCTCATGACCTCGGCGGCGGTCGCGATCTCGGGCGTGATCGGGTGGATCGGGCTCGTCATACCGCATTTCGCGCGCATGCTGGTCGGCCCGGATTTTTCGCGGCTGCTGCCGACCTCGATCCTGCTCGGCGCAGGCTTCCTGCTCGGTGTCGATACGCTTGCCCGCGTCGCGGCGCGCATCGAGATTCCGCTCGGCGTGCTGACGGCGTTCGTCGGGACGCCGCTCTTCCTGTGGCAGCTCGCGACGGCCAAGCGCGGCTGGCAGTAGAGGACACCATTGACCGCAGAGACGCAGAAGGCATAGAGGGCATAGAGGAAATCGATTGAGCATGAAGCTGGAAGCAAGCCATCTCGATTTCGGCTACCGCGGCAAGCGCGTCGGCACCGACGTGTCGCTGTCGATCGCGGCGGGGGAGGTGCTGTGCCTGCTCGGGCCCAATGGAGGCGGCAAGACCACGCTGTTCCGTACAATGTTGGGCCTGCTGCCGCCGCAAGGCGGCCAGGTGCTGGTGGACGGCTTGGACCTGCAACAGGCCAGGCGGGAGACGGTCGCGCGCCAGGTGAGCTACGTGCCGCAGGCGCACGCGGCGTTCTTCCCTTACACCGTGCGCGAAGTCGTGCTGATGGGCCGCACCGCGCACCTGGGCCTCTTCGCCTCGCCGTCGCGCCGCGACCGCGATATCGCACAGGCGGCGATGGAGCGCATGCGCCTCGCGCACCTGGCCGATTCGGTGTACACGCGCGTTTCCGGGGGAGAGCGCCAGCTCACGCTCATTGCGCGGGCGCTGGCACAGGACGCGCGCATCGTGGTGATGGACGAGCCGACCGCCAACCTGGATTTTGGGAACCAGGTGCGGGTGCTCGAGCACATACAGTCGCTCGCCGGCGCCGGCATGGGGGTGCTCCTGTCCACACACGATCCCGACCAGGCCTTCGTGTGTGCGGATCGCGTCGCGATGCTGCACGCCGGCCGCTTGCTCCGGCTCGGCACCCCGGAGGAGGCCATCAGCGCCGAGAGCCTGCGGGAGATATACGGAGTGGAAGTGGACCTCGCGCAGGTGCCGGTTGGCGATGCATCGCGCCGCGTCTGCATACCGCTGTTGCGGGCGGACGCTCGTCAGCAAGTCCGCAGCTAAACGTGGAGGGCAGGGCTGGCTTTGAATCCGCGCGAGCCCGTGGCGGCGTGTCGATCAGGACCCGTGCAATGTCAGTGGAAGTGGACAGGACCTGAGCCCGTTCAGGAACGAGGCCAGGCCATTGCTGCGCAGCGGCACGCACGGCTTACCGGCCTGACGGCAAAGACGCTTCACGGATTGCGCGGCATCGTGGCTCACGCAATCGACCGGAAAGACGGCCACATCCGCGCGGCTGACCAGCCCCGGCAACAGATCGGACTTCTGCTCGATGCCGCCATCGTGATGTATCAGGCGCCCTGACGCCCGTTCCACCAGAGACCGCAGCCGCACGACCTGCTGGGGCCGCCCACCGACGTACAGCACCGTGACGCCGGGCAGGCGCCACGCTTCGGATGTTTCCATCCGGTCATCGCCGGAGAGGCTGTCCAGAGCGGATTCGGCTGCTCTCAGCTCGTTTCGCAATGCGGCCAATTCCTCCGCTGCACTGGCGACCGCGTTCGTCTCACCGGTGGTTCGCCCTGCCAGTTCCAGCGCTCTTGTTTCGGCGCGCTCGCGCCGCCTGACCTCGAGGTCGAGCTGCTTGCGCAAGTCGATGAGCAGGTGATCGGGGGCAAACGACGCGGCAGCCTGTGCCGCCGCGCCGCTGCCAGACTGCGCCGCTTCGATACTCGCGGCCAACGCATCGCTCAATTCGCGGATTCGCGCATCACGCGACACGATATCGTCACGCAGCCGGCGTTGCTGCCGCGCCAGCTTCTCCTGGAGCGCGGAATTCTCCTGCTCGAGAGTATGGAGTTTCTGGATGTCGACACGATTCGTTCCGCCGAGGAGATGGGAGAGCATGTGCACGTCACCGAAAGCATGGCGAACCACGGCGTCGGATCGGAGCGGGTGCGTAAGCAGCGCCCAGTAAGCGCCGGGCAAATCTCCTCCGCGCAGGGCGTTGTTCCAGTAGCCGAGAAGCTCTTCCGCGCTGCCGGCCTTTGCGAAGTGGGTGATCGCCGTCTTGTGGCGACGGTCCATCGCCTTGTTGATGGCGCGCGACAGCGTATCGCGGGTCCCGACCGCTCCGACGGCCAGGGTATGGAGCTCGTGATCGGAGGGGTTCGGGTCGTCGGTCGGGGCCGCGTTCCTGACGAGCACGCGCAACTCGCCGACGGTGAGGCACGTGCCGACGATCGAGCAGTGCAGGACCGGAGACAGGTCCCATACCTTCGCCCGCAGCCTGGCTGAATCCGCGGACGCCTTCGCGACGAGGGGCAGGGTGGCGACGGACTCCCGCCGAAAGTGTCCGCCGCCCATGTGCTCGAGCGTGTGAGCCAGACTGGACGCTATCGCCGACTTGTGGAACATGCCGCGAGCTCCGAATACGTTATGTTTTATTGTATATAGCGTATTCCAGCCGGTCCAGCCCAGGACTAGGAGAAGGCCTCGGTATCAGACTTGCCGATGGACTTGTCGGCGACATCGTTATATTCTAACTAACATAGCGATAAGCAATCGAGTACAGGGAGACATCACCATGAATCTACGGATGAGCGGCCTGCTGCGGGGCCTGGTGTGCACCGCGGGATTGCTGGCCGCGCCAGGCCATGCCGGCGCGGTCCCAGTCACTTTGACCGGCACGGTAACCGCGGGTCAGGCCTCTTACGCGAGCGCCGCGCTGGTGCCGTTCGGCGCGATCGAGTACACGGCAATCGATGGGGTCAAATACACCGGCGCGCCCCTGTGGAGCCTGCTCGGCTCACGTTTCGTGCTTCCGCAGTTTCCGCCCCCTCCGCCCCAGCCTCCTGTCAGCACCAACAATCTGATCCTCAGCAGCTACGTGATGGCCACCGGCGCGGACGGCCGGATGTCGTTGATTTCGGCGGGCGAAATCAATCCGGACTTCGGCGGCACCGGTGCCGTGCCGTATCTCGTCGCCTACCTGGCGAACGGCGTCCCTCTGGATACGCCGAGGCTCATCATCCCGGACGATCCGACCGGTACCCGCAATATCACGGATCTGGTCAATCTGGATTTACGCAGGGTGGACAGACCTTTGAAGGGGCCGGGTGGCCAGAGCACCGAATTCGATCTGAGCGGAACGAGCAAGACCGTGACCTACGATCTGAAAGGGTTGAAGGGCTTGCCCCAGACGACGATCCCGAACGTGACATTCAATCAGGGAAATTCACCCTCGCCCGGGAGTCCGTTCACTTTCAAGGGAGTCGACTTGTGGGGTCTGCTCACGAGTGTCGGAGTGGGTAGTGTCGGGGACATTCTCACCAGCTATTTTCTGGCCACTGGCAGCGATGGTTTCGAGGTTCTTTACTCCCTGGCGGAGCTCGACCCTGCATTTCATCCGAATGGAGATATTCGGGATCTCGCTGCCTACGAGGTTGCCAGGACGGTGAGCGGCGTGCTGGGCCCATTGGAAGGGCTAGGTTCGGCCGGTTTCGCTCGCATCGTGAAGCCTGGCGATTTGAAGGGCGGGCGCTACGTGTCCAATCTCACCGACCTGCAGATCGTGGACACGGTCGTTCCGGTCCCGGCGACTCTTGCGCTCCTCGCCCTGGGGCTGTTCGGGATGCTGCCGATGGTCTGCCGGTGGCGCGGCTCCGAGGAGCGTAACTCCAGGTAAGGAGGCAGCGCCATGGACGACGCCGCAAGCGCGGGGCCTGAGATTACCAGCGAGATCGAAGTGCTGGCACTCACCACGTACGAAGTCGCGCCGGACGGGTCAGGGGTGCGCATGAACGTGATCGACGTGGCGGGCAATCACGCGAGCGTCATCGTGCCGACGGACTGCCTGCGCGCGCTCGCGCTCACCATGCCGAAGATGGTATCGGACACCGTCAGCGGCGGACGGGGCGACCCTTCGGTGCGGATCGTGCACGCCTTGAGCTCGTGGTTCCTGGAACGCGCGGGCGACGGCAGCACCGTGCTGCTGACGATGGAGACGAGGGATCGATTGCAGATATCCTTCGCGCTCCCGGAGAGCGCCCTGGTTGCGCTGGCCGACGGGATTTCCAGCCACGAGGTGGAGGCCTTTTCGCCGGCATTGACGCCGCATCACTGAAGTATGCCGGCGCCCCCGCGGCGTCAGCGGATTCCGCACAGCGGTTCCGGCGCATCGCGATGGGAGCTAGAATGCCGCATGGCGCGCTACCGAGGGCTCACACTTCGCGTACTGGCCGGTGATTTTCCCGCCATGGGGCCGGGAAAGGCGCGGCTCATATCCCTGATCGACTCTACCGGGTCGATCTCCGCCGCGGCGCGCGAGATGGGCATGTCCTACCGCCGCGCGTGGCAGCTCGTCGATGCAATCAACTCCAGCTTCAATCGTCCCGTGGTCATCACGGCGGTGGGCGGAAAGCGCGGCGGCGGGGCGGCGGTGACCGCGTTCGGTCGCGAGCTGGTGCAGATCTACGAGCGCATGGAAGAGAAGGCGTCCGCCGCCATTACCCGCGATCTCAAGCAGTTTTCCCAGCGGCTGCGCAAGCCCGTTTCGCCTCAGTAGCTTTCCGGCAGGTCGCCCTGCTTGCGGTCCCCGAGTAATCGCTATATTCTTGAAAATATAACGATGATCGGGAGGACAACCATGCTGTTTTCCATGCCCGGCTGCGGTCGGGTCTCGCTGCTCCTCGTCGGCGCGCTGCTGGCGGGATGGCTGCCGTTCGCACAGGCGCAGAACGTCACTGTGTTTGCGGCCGCGAGCCTGAAGAACGCGCTCGAC
>JADMIO010812889.1_pt1 | contig 32376 bp, 23 predicted proteins | sample 8958161 | NCBI WGS metagenome assembly JADMIO01 (sample SAMN16585339, study PRJNA669376) | soil metagenome | isolation source: Crop rotation soil | place: USA: Cullars Rotation, Alabama | collected 2011
CGCGACAACTTGTCCACGTGGAATTCTAAGCTTAGGATCCCAATGTGCTGGAAAGAGCTATTCTGACTTCAGCGATGATGTTAGAATACCTGGGCTTCCAAACTTTGAGTAATGAAATAGAAGAGGCTGTTCGCAGCGCGATCTCTGCTAACGAAACGACCAGAGATCTTGGCGGACAACTCTCTACGGAACAGGCGGGAGCAGCAATTATCGCAAGACTTTGAAATTCTTCTCTGTGAAATCTTTGTGTTCTCTGTGTCTCTGTGGTTATAGGAATGTGAGATACAACAACCACAGAGACACAGAGAACACAGAGGTTGCACAGAGAAATATCGGCAAGTAGAAGTTTGGAGGTGTCATGACAAGCACAGGGAAGCTCACGACGAAGGCGATCGCAGTCATTATCGTTATAGCGATGCTCAACGCAGTGGGGTTCCCACCGGTGATCATCGTACTTCTCACCGGTTCGATACTTGTCGTTTGGTTATGTGCGCGGCGCGCGCAAAGTCGTGAAGTCGAACGAATTTTTGACTTCTACATTGGCGCGGAAGCGATCCTGCGCGAAGAAGAACGGCGCTGGTACGGTTTTGAGATCGCAGAAGTGATCGAACACGGCGAGAGCTTGCTCGAGATCATGCCCGACCCGCCGCCGTTGAATTACTACGCACTCGGCGCGTTGTACCAGCGACTCGGCAATCACGAAGCAGCAGTTGAATATCTTTCGCGACTGAGTGACGACGAGCATTGTGACGAGACTCATCGCACAGCGCCGTCGCCACAACTTCGTCGCTACGTGTCGATACTGCGAAGGATCGAGTATCAGCCGTCAACCGCGCCACAGACTCTTGCAGCGATCAGAAGTTTGGAGCGTGCGCGACAACGCCATGCGGTAAAAATGCTGTGCGAAAGCCGCGCTTTAGTCGAAGCGAAGCAGAGCGCCACGAAGGAAGAGACTCACGCGCCGGAAGTTGTCGATACCCGCGAAGAGATCAGCTTTAATCCGTCGTCGCCACTGAGCGCTATCTCCGCGCCGCCGCCGATTTCAAAGGTCTTGCACGACGTTTACCAGGACGAAACGAGAGCTAATAATTAACGCGCTTGTTTGAATCTCTATCAGCCGAAATCATCGCCATCGGATCGGAGCTGCTTGCGCCCGATCGCACAGACACCAACAGCCTCTGGCTCACCGAACAACTCAATCGTCTCGGCATCGAGGTCAAACTAAAGACGATCGTCGGTGACGACGATGCCCGCCTCGAAGAAACAATCAGAGATGCTGTCCGGCGCTCGAAAGTGGTGATCACCACTGGCGGCCTTGGTCCAACTGAAGACGACATCACACGTAAGATCACAGCACGTGCACTCGGTCGACGATTGTTGCTCGACGAGGTCGTGCTTGCAGAAATTCGACAGCGTTTTCAGAGTTTTGGAGTGACGATGCCGGAGCGCAACTCGCGCCAGGCAATGGTGATTGAAGACGCAGAAGTTTTGCCGAATCCAAACGGCACCGCGCCCGGGATGTTCCTCGATCATCAGGGTACGGCGATTGTCTTGTTGCCTGGTCCACCACGCGAATTGAAGCCGATGTTTGAAAATCATGTGGCTTCGAAACTCGCGGGACGTGCGGGAAGTTTGCGTGTCGTGCGACGTATGATGCGCGTGGCGGGCATGGGCGAGTCGGCAGTCGATGAGAAGATCGCGCCCGTCTATTCGCAGTACGATAATCCAGTTACGACCATTCTCTTCAATAAGAGCGAGATTGAGATTCATTTGACCGCGCGTGGGCGCACGGAAGCAGAAGCGAATGAGTTACTCGATCGTTTGTCGGGACAGATTGAAGAGCGTCTTGGTAATGCAATCTTTTCATTTGCCGGCGAGACGATGGAACAGGTAGTGGGCTTGAAACTCGCAGTCGGTGGTTACACGCTTTCAGTCGCGGAGAGTTGTACGGGTGGTTTGCTCGCGCAGCGCATCACGTCGGTGCCTGGCTCATCGAAGTATTTCATCGAAGGTGTCGTGACTTACGCGAACGATGCGAAGACGCGCGCACTCGGTGTCGAGCCGATGTTGTTGCTCGAGCATGGCGCGGTCAGTGGTCCGGTTGCGGAGGCGATGGCTGAAGGTATGCGTCGTCGAGCGGAGACTGATTTTGCATTGTCGATCACGGGCATCGCGGGGCCTGAAGGTGGGACGGAAGAGAAGCCGGTGGGAACCGTTTTCATCGCACTTGCAGACGACGAGAAGACGCAACATCGTAAGTTCACCTTACCCGGTGATCGAAGTCTTGTGCGCTGGCGAGCTTCGCAAGCGGCGCTGGACATGCTTCGACGAAGATTACTCTAATCCACAGATTACACAGATGATACTGATCATCGTCGTGATCGTTTCTTATCTGCTCGGGTCGATTCCGTTTGGTTATCTGATCGTGCGGAAGAAGGTCGGTGCCGATATCCGTGAGACAGGATCGGGTGGAACAGGCGCGACGAATGTTTCGCGACGAGCAGGTAAGGCGGCCGGGATTTATACGCTGGTGCTTGATGCATTGAAGGGCGCGGTAGCAGTGGTGTGGGCGGTAGTCTTGGCTGGATCATCATCACGTGCGGCGTGGATTGTTACTGCAGCGGCGATTGCGGTGATCGTCGGGCATATTTTTCCGGTGTGGTTGAGGTTTCGTGGTGGTAAAGGCGTTGCGACTGGCGTTGGTGTGTTTCTCATGCTCGCTCCGGTCGCTTTGTTGTGCGCCGGCGTTTTGTTCGTCGCGATTGTGTTCTTCACACGATACGTGTCGTTAGGTTCGGTGGTTGCTGCGGCAACGATTCCGCTGTTTGTGTGGTTACAGAGTGTGTTCGTTACACCGGTAGCAGACTTGCGACCGTTGCTGATTGCGACGATTGCCGGCGCGGCGCTGATCATATTTGCTCACCGCGGAAATATCGGCCGCCTGGCCCATGGCACAGAAGCTCAGTTCTGAGATGAAGCAGGTTGCGATCATTGGAGCTGGCAGTTGGGGAACAGCGTTGGCAGTCGTGGCGGCGCGTGCTGGACATGATGTGCGATTGTGGAGTCGAAACTCGGATGTCGTGAGTTCAATCAACGAGCAGCGAGTGAATTCACGGTATCTGAGTTCTACTTCGATTCCGGAAGGCGTCGTTGCGACGGATGATTTCGAAAGGGCTTTAAATGACGCATCTCTTGTTTTGATTGCGGTGCCGTCCCACGCAGCGCGGGAGACGCTAAACGCAGTCACGAGTTTATTGGACGAAAATGCAATCATTGTCAGTGTCGCCAAAGGCATTGAGATCGAAACGACGAAGCGAATATCAGAGATTGTGAAAGAAGTTGTCGGCAGTGCTCATCCGTTTGTTTCGTTGTCTGGGCCGTCGTTTGCGAAAGAAGTAGTTGAGGGACATCCGACTGCTGTCGTGGCGGCGAGTAAGGATGGTGCGGCCGCACGCAGAGTTCAGAATGATCTAAGTTTTGAGAACCTGCGCATTTATACCAACGCCGATGTAGTTGGAACCGAACTCGGCGGTTCGGTGAAAAACGTGATTGCGATCGCTGCAGGAATGAACTCCGGCTTGGGTTTCGGCGCGAACAGTAATGCTGCCCTCATCACACGTGGCCTCGCGGAGATTACGCGTCTGGCACGTCGTGAAGGAGCACAGATGGAAACGTTGATGGGACTCGCCGGACTCGGTGATCTGGTGTTGACGTGTACCGGAAGTCTTTCGCGAAATCGTTTTGTCGGCGAAGAGCTCGGGAAAGGAAGAACGCTCGCCGAGATCACTGCTGAGATGAGTGAAGTTGCTGAAGGCATCAACACTGCGCGCGCGGTGAAGAAACTCGCGGATCGCGCCGGTCTCGAGATGCCGATTACGAATGAAGTGAATGCCGTGCTCTATGACGGCAAGCCCGCGCGCGATGCGGTTGCTGAATTAATGAGCCGGCCTTTACGTGAAGAAATTAGTTAGCCACGGATAGCACGGATAAAAACCAAAGGAGCCCATCTAAAAATGTTCATTGTCCGTTTGATAATTGTGCTCGCCCTTTTGACGACACCGCTTTACGCGCAATCAGATCTTCTGAAGCAGTTACAGTATCGCAGCATTGGTCCATACCGCGGGGGACGCTCAGCGGCAGTTACCGGTGTTCCTTCGCAGCCGTTTGTCTATTATTACGGCGCGACTGGAGGCGGCGTTTGGAAGAGCACGGACGGTGGAATCAATTGGGAATCAGTCAGCGACAATTCGGTGTTTGGTACCGGCTCTGTCGGCGCGATTGCAGTTGCTGACTCCGATCCCAACACCGTTTACGTGGGCATGGGTGAGTCGCCGATTCGCGGCAACGTCTCGCACGGCGACGGCGTTTACAAATCGACTGACGCAGGCAAAACATGGAAGCGCGTCGGTCTCGAAGACACGCGACAAATTGCGCGCATTCGAATCCATCCGAAGAATCCTGATCTCGTTTACGTTGCTGCGTTGGGCCACGTTTGGGGACCAAACGATCAGCGTGGAGTCTTTCGCTCAAAGGACGGCGGCAAGACGTGGGAAAAGGTTCTCAGCCGCGGCAACAAAGCCGGCGCGATCGATCTCATTATCGATCCTTCAAATGCGAACGTTCTCTACGCGGGTTTTTGGGAAGTCTATCGCAAGCCCTGGACACTTGAGAGCGGTGGCCCGGGAAGTGGAATTTTCAAATCGACAGACGGCGGGGATACCTGGAACGAACTGACGCGCAACAATGGTTTGCCGAAAGGCACGGTTGGAAAAGTTGGCATCGCAGTCTCGCCCGTGAACTCAGATCGTGTTTGGGCGATCGTCGAAGCCGAAGACGGCGGCGTCTTTCGTTCTGACAACGGTGGCACGAGTTGGACCAGAATCAACGAAGAACGGCGACTGCGCCAGCGCGCCTGGTACTACACGCGCATCTACGCCGATCCGAAGAATGTCGATACAGTTTACGTTTTGAATACCGGCTTCTATCGATCGAATGATGGCGGCCGCACTTTTACAGCCATCGGAGTTCCGCACGGTGATAACCACGATCTGTGGATTGCGCCCGACGATCCGAACCGCATGATTGAGAGTAACGACGGCGGCTCGAATGTTTCCTTCAATGGCGGCAGGAGTTGGACTGAGCAGGATCAACCGACGGCGCAGTTTTATCGCGTCGCACTCGACAACGACTTTCCTTACAACGTCTACGGCGCACAACAGGACAACTCAACCGTGCGCATCGCGAGCCGAAACACAGAAGGTGGAATTGGTACGAGTGATTGGTACGATGTTGGTGGTGGTGAATCCGGTTGGATCGCGCCGTCTCCGAAAGACTCGCAGATCGTTTATGCAGGTTCATACGGAGGATTGACGACGCGCAGTGATCACCGCACCGGACAGCAGCGCGATATTAATCCGTATCCAAACAATCCGATGGGTTCGGGCGCCGATGTGTTGAAGTATCGGTTCCAATGGAACTTCCCGCTGCTGTTCTCGCCACACGATCCAAACAAGCTCTACACCGCCGCGAATGTTTTGTTCATGTCGACGGACGAGGGTAGCAGTTGGCAGGTGATTAGTCCCGATTTGACGCGTAACGACAAGTCGAAGCAGGCATCGTCTGGTGGCCCAATCACAAAGGACAATACGAGTATCGAGTATTACGGGACGATCTTCACTGTGATGGAGTCGCCGGTGCAGGCGGGAACAATCTGGACGGGCAGTGACGATGGTCTTGTTCAATTGACGCGCGACGGAGGTAAGAACTGGTCTAACGTCACGCCGGATAAGAACATCATGCCCGAGTGGATCCAGATCAACTCGCTCGAAGCCTCGCCATTCGATCCGGCCACCGCCTATATCGCAGCGACGATGTACAAGTGGGACGACAACAAACCGTATCTCTATCGCACGAACGACTATGGCAAGACGTGGAAGAAGATCACCAACGGCATTCCCGACACGACCTTCACGCGCGTGATTCGCGAAGACCCAAATAAACGCGGATTGCTCTATGCCGGAACTGAAACCGGGATGTACGTTTCGTTTGACAACGGCGACCACTGGCAGTCGCTGCAGCTCAATCTGCCGATTGTGCCGATCACCGATCTCGCAATTCAGAAGCGCGAGAAGGAATTGGTGGTTGCGACGCAGGGGCGTGCATTCTGGATTCTCGATGATCTGCCGGTGCTGCACGAGATGATGGATGCCGGTGGCTTCAAGGCTGTTGCGGAGACGAAGCTTTACAAGCCGAAGGATAGTTATCGCATGCCGGGCGGTGGTTTTCCGCTTGGACCAACCGCGACGCTCGGCCGGAATCCGGCGAATGGCGTCGTGGTCTATTACTCGTTGAAGGCGAAGCCGACTAATGATGTCGATCTAGAGTTTCTCGATTCGGCAGGGAAGTCGATCCGGAAGTTTACCGCGCGTGTGCGTAAACCGGGCGAAGGAGCCGCGCAGGCGCAAGCTCCGGGCGGACCACCGCCTAGTGAAGGTGGCTTTGGTGGCAGTGGTGCTCCGCCTCCGGTGCCGGTGGAAGTTGGACTGAATCGTTTTGTTTGGGACACGCGATATCCGGATGCGGTGCGTTTTCCGGGAATGATTCTTTGGGCCGGCGAGACTCGTGGTCCAAAGCTACCGCCGGGCACGTACCAGGTGAAACTCACGGTTGAAGGGAAGTCTTACATGCAGAATTTTGAGATCAAACCCGATCCGCGTTTGACGACTACGCCGGCGGATTACGCTAAACAGTTGGAGTTGGGACTGAAGATTCGCGACAAGTTGAGTGAGACTCATAACGCGATTATCCAGATTCGCGACGTGCGTAAGCAGGTTGAGGATCTGTTGAAACGCGTTGCGGGCCAGCCGAATTTCAAAGTCGTGAACGATGCTGGCACGGCGTTGAATAAGAAGCTGACGACGATTGAAGAAGCGCTTTACCAGACCAAGAACCAGAGCAGTCAGGATCCACTCAACTTTCCAATTCGGCTTAACAACAAACTCGCGGCGCTTGGTGGAGTTGTCGGCAGCGCCGAAGCGGCACCGACCGCGCAGTCGTATGCGGTGTACGATGAAGTCGTGACGCAGATCGATGCGGAGTTGCGGAAGTTGGCCCAGTTAATGCAAACCGATGTGGTTGCCTTTAATCAACTCGTGCGCGATCAGAACATCCCCGCCGTCGTAGTAAAGCCGGCGAGCGCAAATCCGTAGTCAATTGTTGACAGGATTTACAGGATTTTCAGGATTAACAAGATGAAATCACGTCAATCCTGCAAATCTTGTAAATCCTGTCACCCGCTTTTGCAGAAATCATTCACTGAGTAGAATTCAATTACATGGTAAACGCTAAACAACTCGCCTCCATAACTGAGGCTAAACTGACCGGTGATGAGTCGCTCGAGATCACCGACGTCAGTCACGATTCACGCCGCGTTGGCAAAGACGGACTATTCGCGGCCGTTGCAGGCGCGCTCTTCGACGCTCACAAATTCGTCCCTCAAGTGATGAACTCAGGCGCCGCGGGCGTCCTATCCGAACGTCCTGCACCAGAAAACTTCCAGGGCGTGTGGCTCCAGGTCGCAGACATTCGTCGCGCGATGGCGCTCGCCGCCGCCGAAGTCCAACACCACCCGTCACGCGAACTACAACTCGTCGGCATCACCGGCACCAACGGCAAAACCACCACCGCTTATCTGATCGCATCAATTCCGGAAGAAGCAGGCGAACTCGTCGCGATGACGGGCACCGTCGAATATCGCCTCGGCAAAGAACGCTTCAAAGCCGATCGCACCACGCCCGAAGCTCCCGACATGCAACGCCTGCTGCGACGCGCCGTCGAGATCGGTTGTCGCACTGCCGTGATGGAATGCTCGTCTCAGGCAATGGACTTTCATCGTTGTGACGAACTCGAATACGCAGTCGCAGTCTTCTCGAATCTCACGCGCGACCATCTCGATTATCACAAGACGATGGAAAACTACTGGTACGCGAAACAGCGACTCTTCGACGGTCGCCTCGGCTCGCGACCACGCACTTCAGTCATCAACGTCGACGATCCATACGGTCTCGAGTTGGCGGAGTCGTTGGAGAAAGATGGACTGCGCGTGATTCGGTATGCAGTTAAAGGCGACGGGGAAGTCACGGCACGCGATCCGCAGTTTTCGTTGAATGGCATGCGCTTCCGACTTTTAACGCCGGCGGGCGAACGCGATTTTCATTCACCGCTCGTTGGGCCTCCACACATTTACAACACGCTGGCAGCAGTCGCGAGCGGACTCGCGCTTGGATACAGCTTAGACGTCGTGACAGCGGCGTTGGAGAAGTGTACTGGCGCACCGGGTCGCTTTGAGCGTGTGCCGCACGATGGAGATTTTTCAGTCGTGGTGGATTACGCGCACAGTGATGATGCGCTATTGAATGTGTTACGCACGGCTCGCGATGTTGTGAAGGGAAAGATCATTACCGTGTTTGGCTGTGGCGGCGATCGCGATCGGTCGAAGCGTGCACCGATGGGCGAAGCGGCGGGCAGTTTGAGTGATGTGGTGATTCTGACGTCTGACAATCCACGCACGGAAGATCCGGAACTGATTCTTTGCGATGCTGAAGCGGGCATTCAGAAGACAGGGAAGCCGTATCGCAAGATCGCCGATCGCACCGAGGCGATTCACCAGGCGATCGCCGAAGCGCAGGTCGGCGACCTCGTGCTGATTGCGGGCAAAGGCCATGAGGATTATCAGATCATCGGCCGCGAGACGTTTCATTTCGATGATAAGGAAGTCGCCATGGAGGCGCTTGCTCTAAGGAGTTAGTTTGACATGATGGACAAGATTTTCATGATTTACAGGATGGATCTGGTTAATCCTGCAAATCATGTAAATCCTGTCTAACTAAACCGAATGCAATTGAGCTCGCTTGTTTTCTCGGTCGTCGTCGCATTGTCACAGGTCTACGGCCCGCCAACGACGATTACCACCATCAAAGAAAAATCGATTACGGAGAGCAGTGGTCTCGCAGCGTCACGCTTAACACCCGGCGCGTACTGGACTCACAACGACTCTGGTGATGGACCATTCATTTATGCGTTCGACACGCGTGGCGATTCGCTCGGCATCTTTCGCGTGACCGGCGCTAATGCGATTGACTGGGAAGATATGGCTGCGGGTCCTGGACCAGATGCCAGCAAGTCGTATCTATATCTCGGCGACATCGGCGACAACAACGAAGCTCGCGATGAAGTCGTCGTCTATCGCGTTCCCGAACCGGCACTCACGGCCGCCACTCGACAGTTCACAAAAGCTCGTGCCGGTTCGACTGAACCCTCCGAAGCAATCAGGCTCAAGTATCCCGACGGCAAACACGACGCGGAAGCGCTTCTCGTTCATCCCACCTCTGGCAACATTTACATCGTCAACAAAGTTCCGATCGCTAACCCCGTTGTTTACGAAGCCACCGCGCCGTTCACTGCAGGCAAGTTAGTGACGATGAAGCGACTCGGTGAGATTCATGTGCCGAGTATCTTTGGCGGTGTTGTTACTGGAGGCAGTATCTCTCCTGATGGGCGTCGTGTTGCGCTGTGTGATTACTTCCAGGGCTACGAGATCCTTATGCCCGCGGGCAGCAGAGATTTTAACGACATCTGGAAACAGAAGATGATGGGATTCGATCTCGGCAAGCGCAAGCAGGGCGAGTCAATCACCTACCGCCTCGACGGCAAAGCGTTCCTCGCCACCAGTGAGGGGAAACAATCGCCACTCGTTCAGGTCCTACGAAATTAGCCACAAAAAGGCACAAAAAGCACAAAAGGATCTTAATCAGAGGTGTTCTTAGGAAACGCTGGTCGGCGCGACAGGAACCAGTAAATCGGAACTCCCAAAAGGATCAGGAAGAGACCAATCGCTGATTGACGTGGAGCGTTTCGAATCGTCATCAGGATTAGCGCGGTTGAGACTATCAGGAACAGCACTGGCACGACTGGATAACCCCAGGTGCGGTATGGCCGTTCCGCATCAGGCTCGCGGCGGCGGAATATAAAGATCGAGGCAGCTACGAGTGCATAAAACAAAGTGAGCGCGAAGATCGCATAGTCCGTAAGCGTGTCGTACTCGCCTGAAAGCGCCACCACACACGCCCAAAAACATTGCACGATGAGCGCCCTGATCGGCACGTGAGTTCGCGGCGACACCTGCGCCAAACTCTTCACGATTAGACCGTCCTTCGCGAGCGCGTAAGGTATGCGCGCGGTTGCGAGGATCGATGCGTGTAGCGCGCCGAACGATGAAGTCATCATTGCTGCTGCCATGATCGTTACCGCAACTGAACCGAGCAATCGTCTCACGACTTCCGCGGCCACTGACGAAGATGCGGGCACGCTCGCGATTTCGGTCGGCGTCAGCACGTGAAAATAGTTCACGTTCACGAAGAGATAGAGTGCCATCACTACGAATCCCCCGCCAATCAAAGCAAGTGGCAGATTTCGGCCGGGATTCTTCACCTCGCCTGCCAGAAACGTGATGTTGTTCCAACCATCGTAAGCCCAAAGCGCACCGATCATCGCCGCCGCAAATCCCGCGACGCCGCCGCCGACAATGTCCACGCCTTCACAAGTTCCGCCGCTATTAATGAGACTAAGATTTCCCCAATTGCCATCGCTGTAGAAGAACGCGCCTAAACCAACACCAATCAGCAACACGACTTTCATTCCAGTGAGCACGCTCGCGACGCCGCCGCTGACTCGCACCGCGGCGCAGTTGATCAGGGTGGTAATGATGATCGCCAATAGCGCGACGACTTGCAGTCGACTAAGTGAGACAGTAAAGCCACCAGGAAGTGCGAATGGTCCAAGCACCGCGGGCTTCAAAGCTCCATGAAGCAGATCGTTGAGAAAGATCGCGAAGCCAACTGCCAGCGCCGCGGCTGAAGCGGTACGCGCGATCATGAATTGAGTCCAGCCATAGATAAACCCGAGCGGCCGGCCGTAAGCATCACGCACGAGTCCGTACTCGCCAGCCGCTCGAGGCTTCATCGCCAGCAGTTCGGCATACGTTAGCGCACCCGCCATCGCGAGTAGACCTGCCAGAACCCACACGATCAGCGCTTTCACCGGCGTTCCCACATTGCACGTCATCACACGCGCCTTGAGAAACACGCCCGTGCCGATGATATTCGCGACATTAACCGAAATCGCCGCGATCAATCCCAGCCCGCGGATTACTTGTGTGTGTTGAGTTTGCATCCGTATATAATCCGCGTTTATCTGTGGCTAAAAAATATCGTTGGTGATCAAATCCTCGTAGGTATCCCTTCGCCGAATAAGATCCGAACTCCCATCTCTCCGAACCAGCACGGCCGCCGGAAGCGGACGCCCATTGTAATGAAACATCTGCGCCAGTGAGTAAGCACCACAGTTCAACAGCGCCAGCACCTCACCGGGTCCAACATCCTCGGGCAACTTGCGATAGTCAGGCAGTCGTCCTTCGCGTTCAATATCAAAATAGACGTCGCCGGAATCGCACAACGGACCAGCAACTTTGTAATCGCGCGCGTATGGCGCACCTGCTCGCGACGCAGAGATCAAATGGTAGTACCACTTGTAATTGTTCATCGAGAGCATGATGTTGTAACCGGCATCGGTCAGCAACCAAACATCATCGGTTTCCGGACGACGCTTGATATTCCGCACGGTCGTCAACACCAAACCCGCATCTGCAATGATGCTGCGTCCAGGCTCAAGCAAGATCGTCACCTGATCGAGCAGATGTTCGGCATTAGCAGCACGAGCCGATTCGCGTGCGACGCGCAATGCTTCACTCAGTACTGCGGACGGTTCGAGATCGGCGCCGAGCATATCGCGTTCGTGTTCAGGCAGTTGATCTGCCTGCGAACGATCGCGCAGATAATTCACCGGAATGCCGCCACCGAGATTGATGTGTTCGAGCGTGTGACCTGTTTCGCGATGAATCGTCACGAGGTGCTCCCACATGCTCTTGAACGCTTCAGCGAACGGCTCGACGTCGGGCGTCTGCGAGCCGACGTGAATGTGAATTCCGCAAACATGTACCAGGTCCGGTCTTTGAAGACCACGACGAAACGCAGCCAATACTTCTGAAGACGAAATCCCAAACTTCGACGTCAACAGTGCCGTCTGTAAACCGAGATGCGAGCGCGTGCCGATTTCAGGCACGAGACGCAAGGTGATGCGCGCGGGAGGAACGTTTTCACCGCGTGCTCGAAGACGTTCGACGGATTGTTCGACTAAATCGATCTCGTAAATTGAGTCGACATTGATGGCGTAGATTCCGGCACGAACTGCATCGTCAATTTCATCGTCAGACTTGCTCGTGCCATTGAAGATGATCTGATCGGGACGGAATCCAACACGCAACGCCTTGAATAATTCGCCGCCGCTGTTGACTTCGATATCGATTCCCGACTCGAGCACGACCTTCAGGATCGCCATGTTTGAGTTGGCCTTCGACGCATAGCAAAACTTAATCGGACGATCGACCACGACGGCGGCGCGTTGTAAACGGGCGATGTTGTCGCGAATACGGCCTTCGGAAAAAACAAACAATGGCGAGTTGAACTCTTTCACGAGCTCGAGTGTATCGACGCCATTGACGGTCAGGTGATCGTCGCGCACTTCAAGGTATCCCGGTATGGACCACGCGGGACACAGAGTGGCAATTCCAGATGACATTCTGTGTTTTTAGCTCCAGTTGGAATATTAGTCGCAGCTAACGCGGATGATGCTCAATTTGATCGAACGAAATTATAACTCAGCGTTCCACTCACTTTGACTGGTTCACCCAACACCAATGTGGGTGTGAATCTCGCGAGGCGCGCTGCAGCAACAGCCGCCGCCTGCAGATGTTGTGGACCAGAGACAGCCTTCGCATCGAGGACTGCGCCTTGCTCGTCGATCAAGACCTGGACCAGCACAACACCAGTCGCTTCACCCGCAGGAACTTCCGGAAGCGGCAAGTAGATCGCCTTACCGTTCAACATTCCGCCCGCGATTGGCGCACGCGGCTTACCAGATTGAGTCTGCGGAGTCTGTGGTGCGGAATTGTTGGCGGCGCCGGCGTCGGTATTGTTTTCTTTATTCGGCGTCGGTGGCAGCTCAGTTTCGCCTTCGGCGCCGGTGCTAGTCTGGTTCTTAGCTTCCTGGCCGGGATTAGCGTTCGGATCGACGTTCGTGTTTGCTGTGATCTTTGGAGCCTCGCGCTCAGGTAGTTCGAACGAGCTAAGGAATTTTTCATCCAGAGCCTCGTCCTTTTTGGTGTTGAGCGTAACGATCGCGTAGAAGCGCTTCTTGGTCACAATCGTGTCGACGGATCCGCTCAGGTCGCCGATAGTCATCTTGTACGATCTGCTGCCGTGACCGCGAAATTGACGCGTCGTGACGAGTGTTAATTTAGTAGGCGTCTCTTTTGATCGAATTTTCGGCGGGAAGAAGTTTTTGAATGCGTCGACATAAGAATTGAAGCGGGCGAACTCAGTATATTGCGCGGGATCAGATTTAATGCCGCTCAACGATGCGATAGCGAGCACGGGGCCAGCGTTCGAAGTTGCGAGATACAACCGCGCGTTGAGCTCCATTTTGTGATACGGGAAAGTGGTGGCTTCTGTGGTTCGGTTCTTCGGCATCAGAACCGTGAACTCTTCATTCTCGGGGCTGATAGTCTCCCATTCCGACCAGACTTCGGCAGGCTTTTGTGTCTGCGCCGAAAGCGCGAAAGCGCTCAGCAGGAGAATCGCAAGCGCCAAATGTAATCGACGAAAAAGCATGTCATTACCTCCCTCAGCTTTGAGCTTGACCACGTGGAGTGCTGATTCACCGTGTCTGGGGTCGGGGAAATCAGTTGGTTGTCGGCGACCTATGATAGGGGTTTCTCGCGCGACGGCGCAATCATCCCGCAGCCCTTTTCGTCTTCTCCATATCTACCAAAACGCGACGCAAAATTTTTCCTGATGGTGACTTCGGTATCTTGTCGACAAACTCGAGATGGCGAATTCTCTTGTGTGGCGCGACTCGTTCAGCCACGAATTCCATAATCGCTTCCGGTTCGATCTGTTCCCGTAAGACGAGGATTCCTTTCGGCACCTCTCCAGCCTCGTCGTCCGGATACGGAATCACTGCTGCATCCGCAACGCACGGATGCGTCAGTAACACCGCTTCGAGCTCCGCGGGCGGCACCTGAAAACCTTTGTACTTGATCAACTCCTTCGCACGATCGACGATGAAGAAGTGTCCGTCTTCATCTGCGTATCCGATGTCGCCTGTGTGCAGCCAACCGTCGGCATCGATCGTTCGCGCGGTTGCTTCCGGGTTATTCAAGTAACCCATCATGATCTGCGGCCCACGCACACAGACTTCGCCTTTCTGGTTTGGACCAAGTGGCTCACCGGTTTCGAGGTCGATGATCTTACACTCGGTATTCGGCGCCGGAACTCCAACCGAGCCGAACTTTATCTGCATTGGTGGCGCCGGCGACGAGTGAGTAACCGGGCTGGTCTCCGTCATTCCATAACCCTGACGAACACTACATCCGAGACGATCCATGCACGCGCGCGTCAGCTCTTCACCGAGTGGTGCAGCCCCGGAGAAGAGCGTCTTGAGTTTCGGTAACTTGTAATTGTCGACAATCGGATTCTTGCTCAAACTCAAAACGATTGGTGGCACGATGTGCGCGAGACTCACGTCGTAATCCTGAACTGCCTTCAGGAACGACTCCAATTCAAACCGTGGCATCGTTACGACCGTGGCGCCAGTGTAGAGTCCCATGTTCAGAACCACGACCAGGCCATAGATGTGAAACAATGGCAGCACGCAGATCAGAGTGTCAGTCTCGTAGAAATAGCAGAGCCCTTCCATCTGACAGAGGTTCGCGACGAGGTTGTGATGTGTGAGCATCACGCCTTTTGGAAGCCCGGTGGTTCCGCTCGAATACGGCAGTGCGACAAGATCTTCGCGTACGTTAATCTCGACTTGTTCGGCGCGGCCGTTATCGACGAGAAGTGAATCGAATGGAGTCGCGTTTGGCGCTTCGCCGAAGACAAAGAGTTCGTCGATGTGAGCATATTCAGCGCCCGCGGCTGCTTTTTCCACGCAGCTCGGCACCGTTACGAGGAAGCGCGCGCCTGAATCTTTGAGTTGATGCGCAATTTCATACGGCGTGTACAGCGGGTTGATTGGCGTGACGATTCCACCTAAAGTCGCGACCGCGTGAAAGGCGATCGCATATTCCGGATAGTTCGGACTGAGAATGCCGAACACTTCGCCTTTTTTGAAGCCGCGTTGCTGAAGGTTGTAAGCCGCGATGCTAATCGCCTCGGCCAGCTGTTGGTAACTGACCTTGCGTCCGGTTGGACCATCGATCAGCGCCGGCTTGCCGGCGAGTTCTGCCACGCGGTGCAAACAAAACGGCGTGAGTGCAGTTTCAGGAATTACTACATCCGGGTAGGGGCCTTTGATAATCATTCAGTTACGCGATTACTTGGGTTAATCTGTGTCTTGTGAAATCCTGTCGGTCGATACCTTAGCAGCATCATCACACCTCTGAAAAGAGAAAACGAAATGCCGGAAACCGCGAATCGCCCCCTCAACATCATCTGCCTGGCGACCTATTTCAAAGGCGCTGATTTCATCAATGAGTGCAAAGCTCATGGCTGTCATGTGATTTTGGTGACCAAAGAGAAGATGCTTAGGGAAGACTGGCCGCGCGAGAGTCTCGACGATCTGATTGCGGTTCCGAACGATGCCGGGCCGCCGTTGTTTATCGACTTGCTCGCATTTCTCGCGCGCAATCGAAAGATCGATCGGGTGGTTGCGCTCGAGGAGTTTGACGTCGTTACCGCAGCTCTGATGCGCGAGCATTTGTGTTTGCCGGGATTGAGTAGTTCGGGCGCTAAGGTCTTTCGCGACAAGTTGTCGATGGCGGTTTACAGCCAGCGAGCGGGAATCAACGTGCCCGATTTTGTTCCACTCGTTAATGCGGAAGAAGTTGACGAGTTCATGCAAAGGGTGCCTGGTCCATGGGTGATCAAGCCACGTTCCGATGTTTCTGCGATAGGGATTTCGAAAGTGAGCGAGCCGGAAGAGGTGCGTCGCGCTATCAGTGAGATGAACGAACGTGAGAACTTGCGCGAGCGTGCGTCTTATTACGTGCTGGCGCGTTTCATTCCCGGTGAAGTCTTTCACGTCGATTCAATTGTGAACGACGGCAAGGTTTTGTTTGCGGGAACAAATCAGTACGGACGCCCGCCGATGCAGGTGGCGCACCAGGGCGGTGCCTACATCTCCCGCACGCTCGAGCGTGGATCGGCAGACGAGAAGACGCTGCTGAGTATTAACAAGAAGCTCGTGCGTGCACTCGGACTCGAGCGCGGCGCGACTCACGCTGAATTTATTAAGAGCGAAGCTGACGGGAAGTTTTACTTTCTCGAGATCGCGGCACGGGTTGGCGGTGCGTACATTTCAGACGTGCTGGAGGCGGCATCAGGCGTCAACCTGTGGCGCGAGTGGGCTCGATTGGAACTCGCCGACGGAAAAGCACCGGCTACGATCAAACCACTTCGCAAAGAGTACGCCGGAATCATCCTGTCTCTAGCGAAACAGGAATATCCCGACACCTCCGCCTACATCGACGAAGAGATCATCTGTCGTGTAAAGAAGCGCCACCATGCCGGCCTCATCGTGCGCGCCCCACGTCTCGACAGAGTCAACCAACTCCTCGACGACTACAGCCTACGGTTCGTCGAAGACTTCGTCGCCGTCGCCCCACCGCCTGAAAGGCCCGAGTAGTTTATCCACAGATTACACAGATTATTAAAAACATCTGCGTAATCTGTGGATGGTTCTGCTATTCCGTGGCTGGTTCGCGTTGCAAGTATTTGTCCAGCCAGTCCAAAACCGTGTGGAACCAGAGTTGGGAGTTTTGGGGTTTTAGGACCCAGTGGCCTTCGTCGGGGAAGGTCAGGAATTTGGAGTCGAGGCCTTTGCGTTGGACCGCGGTGAATAATTGCATGCCTTCCCCGAGTGGAACGCGGAAGTCGAGCTCGCTGTGAATGATTAGTATCGGGGTATTGAAGTTCTGCGCGAATTTGTGCGGCGACCAGCGTGTGTACATCGCCGGGTTGGTCCATGGAGTTCCTTTGAACTCCCACTCCGGAAACCAGAGTTCTTCAGTCGCGCCGTACATGCTCTCGAGGTTGTAAACGCCGTCGTGCGAAACGAAGACCTTGAACCTGACTCGCGGATCGTTGTTGTGTCCAAGGAGCCAGTTAATCATGTAGCCGCCATAACTTGCGCCCGCGGCTCCGACACGATTCCGATCGATGAAAGTGTTGCGACGAAGAACCTCGGCGACGCCATTCATCAGATCGGTGTAAACCTTGCCGCCCCAGTCACCGCTGATCTCGTTGACGAATTGTTGACCATAGCCAACTGATCCGCGTGGGTTCGGGGTAAAGACAACGTAACCGGCATTTGCGAACACCTGCGGATTCCAACGATAACCCCAGTTGTCGTTCCACGCGCTTTGTGGTCCACCATGAATCAATACTGCAAGTGGATACTTCTTGCCCGGATCAAAATTATTCGGCTTGATGATGTAACCGTGAATCTTTCTGCCGAGCGCGCCGGTCCACTCGATATCTTCCGCTTGCTTCAGATTGGCTGGCGCATTCGCTGACGACAGTGCAGTCAATCTGCTGCCATCGATATTCGCCTTGTAGACTTCAGCCGGTGACGCCATCGAACTCGACGCGAAGACAAACGTTCTGCCATCGGGAGTAATTCGAAGATTCGAGGCAAAAACATTGGTCACGATCTTTTGCGGCACGCCGCCGCCGAAGGGGATCTTGAAGATCGGACTCTTACCACGATCAGCCGCCGTGAAGTAAATCGAGTTTCCATCCGGTGAGACGACGATCTCTTCAACCTGCAGATCGAATCCGCGCGTTAACTCGACACTCGTTCCGGTCGCGCGGTTGTAAGCCATCAAGCGCCAACGATCCGCTTCGAAGCCAGGGGTCGCTTGCGAGCGATACAAGATGAACTTGCCGTCGGGAGTGTAAGTAGGACCAGCATCGTAGCCGTGGTTGCGGACAGTGATATCCTTTGCTGGACCACCGGAAAGCGGCATCACGAAGATGTCGCTGTTGGTGGAAATGGCTTCGACTTTATCCGGGTTGCGCAAGTATGCGATCTCAGTCGAGTCGGGCGAGAAGGCGTAGTCGACCCCCGATGCTGCGGCATAAGGCGGCGAATCGAAATCACCACTCGTGAGATCGCGCGCAGTTCCGCCCTTGCTCGACACGACGAACACATGCGTGCGTTTGACGTCGCGCCATTCATCCCAGTGCTTGTAAAGTAGTCGCGTGACGATGTGTGCCTTGACCTTGTTGCTTTCCGCTTGTTCGTCACGTTTCTTGTTGCATTCGTCGTTGTCGCAATCGGCATAGACGTCTGAGGTGAACGCGATCCACTTTCCATCAGGCGACCACACCGGAGCGGCGGCGCCAGTTGAAATCTTCGTAACCTGTTCTTTGTGATCGCCATCGTTCTCCATCACCCAGACCTGGCTGCCGGTCGTGTATGCGATCTTCTTACCGTCAGGTGACCAGCGAGGCGCGGACGACGAACTAGTACCGTTGGTCAACTGTTTCGGGCTGCCGCCGTTGATCGAAGTCACATAGATCTGGTTGACGACTTTATTGGCGTCGAAATTGACGTCGCCGATGGTAAACGCGACATGCTTTCCATCGGGTGAGATCTGCGGATCGCCAACACGCCGGACTTTCAGCAGATCTTCAATCGTGTAGGTCCGGGTTTGAGCCGCGGCGAGCGAGCACAGGGCAACGAGTAAAACAGTGACGAGGACAACAAAACGCTTCATGGATCTTCCTCAGCAAATGAATTTTGGTTCGATTGGGAAAGCATAGGTATTATTGCATCAAACCGCTGAATTGAGCCACAGATGAACACGGAGAAATACCGGATCAGCCTGATTCGTCGCGTTATAGTTGCCGTTGTGGGGCTTGCGCTGAGGATTTACTTCCAGCGCATCGAGGTCACGGGTGTCGAGAATGTGCCGCTCGATACGCCGGTCATTTTTGTCCTCAATCATCCGAATGCCCTGGTCGATCCGGTATTCTTATTTGTTCTCGCGCCACGACCGGTTTCATTCCTCGCGAAGGCGCCGCTCTTTCGGATGCCCCTCATCGGCTACCTCGTGAAGGCACTCGACTCACTCCCGGTTTATCGGCGACAGGACGAGGGCGAGGACGTAAGCAAGAACCAGGAGACATTCGTTGCAGCGAGAAAACTTCTGGCGCGTGGCGGAACCATCGGGATCTGTCCCGAAGGCGTTTCGCACGACGCGCCCGGATTGAAGCCAATCAAAACCGGCGCCGCGCGTATCTCGCTTGCAGCAGTCTCGACGGGTGAAGTCTCCGAACTGAAGATTGTCCCTGCCGGACTCTATTACACGTCGAAGACACGCTTTCGTAGTGACGCGCTGCTCTACTTCGGAAATCCAATCAAAGTCGAGCCGGTGCAGCTCGAGCCTGACGGCACGCCGCCGCGCGATGCAGTTCGTGGGCTTAACAGCCAGATTGAACAAGCACTGCGCAACGTGATCCTCGACGCCAAACACGAAGAGGAACTGCAAACCACAGCGCGTGCAGAACGAATCTTTTCGTCTGCCTCAAACGACGGCGAACCGGACAGTCTCAAAGACGAGCTGCGACTGCAGCAACGATTCATCAAAGCGTATCCAGTCCTTCAGTCGCTTCAGCCCGAGCGCCTGCGCCGGCTCGAGTTGAGAATGCTGCGCTTCGAAGCCGAGTTGAGCCAGGCCGGAGTCGATACGGAAGAATTGTCGCCGCCTACTTCGACAATGAGAGTCGTCGCCGCGATTCTTCGCCGGTCGATTCTTTTCCTGTTGATGCTTGGACCAGCATTGATCGGCACCATTACTCACTATCCTGCTTACAAACTTGGCGGACTCCTCGCAACCAGACTCTCGCGCGATTCAGACGACGTCGTCTCGACGATCAAAATCATCTCCGCACTGCTGCTATTTCCACTCACCTGGATCATCCTGGCAGTTCTTGGCTACGTGTACTTGGGCTGGCTCGTCGCGCTGCTGGCGCTCGTCGTGATTCCGTTTTGTGGTTACGCAGCGATTCTGTTCTACGAAGAGTTGGACAAGTCGATTGCAGGACTGCGTGTGTTGACGTTTTTTCTCGTCGAGAGACGATTCTTCGTCAGACTATTGGCGGAACGAAATGCGATTCGAGACGAAATCATAGCGCTGGGCAAAGAAACTCCGGCTGCCAGTGAGTAGAGTAGGATTTGTGAGCAAAACGGTTGTAAAAAACAGGGGGAATCTGTGCAAACGCGAGGAAGAGCAAACTATTTTTTGCGTGATTTGCTCTTGGATGTCTTACTCGTCGACCTCTTCTTCGCAGAACCGCGGCCTGAGCTCACCGATCTTCCTTTGCGGCCTTCACTCCTTAAGGTTCCGGCATCCATGAGTTGCTCGTAAGCACCGCGAACAACATTACGGGCCACCTTCAGTGAATTAGCGAGTTCACGCTCACTGGGAAGCAAGGCTCCCGCGGCCAACTCTCCTGCTTCGATCAGATCATTAATCTGTTCCCGAATTTGCCGAGTCATCGACTCTGGTCGTTTTCGGTTGACACGAACGTTCAGTCTCGTAGGCATCGTTAACTCCCTTCGCGATCAGTTTTAACTTTGGGGGTTTCGTAATGGATTCTATGCACCGAGAATGCGAGTGTCAAACAGTTTTCTCTTCAATATGAAAAGGTTAGACCACCGTGAACTTGTCGTGATAGTACGATCTAGTGAGTAGGACCAGTTAGACCATGTTTACGAAGGATCTCCAACGTACGGTCCAACGGCAATGCCTCCACCGTTTTACCTCTGCCAGAGGTCGTGTTCGCCTTAAAAAGAGAGTTGTAGATCGCCTCTTCCGTTGCTTCGATCACTGCGAGAAAGAGTGGTGAGACAGCATCGTTTGCAAGTGTTTTGACATTACGAGGTGTGTTTCGCTCGTTCTGGTTGAGAGTTCTGATGCGTACATCAGGTGACGTTGAGAATGCGATGGCGTAGTCGCCACTGCCATTGCTACCCGCAGCACCCGTCCTGGCTAAGCCCATCATCGCGCGTGCGGCGAGGCGGTTCAGATTCCGGGCGTCGAGCGGAGCGTCGGTTGCGATCACGATGATTACTGAGCCATCTGGAGTGTTGGCGGGTTGGGCGAGATCGTCCTTTAAATAATAGCGGCCGAGTTCGCGTCCTACTGGAGCGCCGTTGATTGTTAGAATTCCGCCGAAGTTTGTTTGCACTAAGACGCCGACTGTGAAGCCACCGAGACTTTGTGGCAGTTTGCGTGATGAAGTACCGATGCCGCCTTTGAAGCCGAAGGCGACTGTTCCAGTTCCCGCTCCGACTGAGCCTTCTGCGACGGGGCCGCCCTTTGCGCCTTTGATGGCAGAGAAGACGTCGTCGCGCGAGATGTGCCGGCCGCGAATATCGTTGAGATAGCCGTCGTTTGTTTCCGCGACGAGTGGGTTGATTGACTGGACGTCTTCGTTTCCTGGGAGTGCGAGCATGTAGTCGATCAGAAAGTCAGCAGTACGAGGGACGCTGAGAGTTGAGGTTAAGAGTATGGGTGTCTCGATTTCGCCCAGCTCATTTACTTGCGTGGAGCCGGCGAGTTTGCCGAAGCCGTTTCCGACGAAGACCGCGCCGGGCACCTTTTCTCGGAAGAGGTTTCCGCCGTGTGGAAGGATTGCTGTGACGCCGGTGCGAACGTTGTCACCGCGAATGAGGGTTGTATGACCGACGAGGACGCCGTCGACGTCCGTGATTGCGTTCAGCGGTCCGGGCGAAAGCACGCCGACGATGATGCCAGCCTCACGCGCGCGCGGTCTGTTTTGGGTGAATGCCGACGATACCATCGAGACAACAACAAGAATAAAAATCAAACTCTTCATTTTTAGCCATAGATTGCACAGATTACACAGATCATTTCATCTGTGTAATCTATGGATGGATCGGTTCTACCGGAAACTTTGCTTCTTGCCAACCATCCCAGCCGCCGATGAGCGCGCGCGCTTTGGTCCAGCCTGCTTGTCGAAGTTCCTGCGCCACCCGGGCGCTGGTAGCTTCGTTTGGTCAAGCACAGTAGGCAATGAGCCACGCTTCCTTCGGTAGTTTCAGTTTGTTTGCCTGCGCGACGACACCTTCCGGCGCCATGCGCACCGATCCCTTTGCCTGAGTCTCGCTCGGCTCGCGACTTCGTTCAGTGCGAACGTCCAGAAGAACGACGTTCTGTCCTGAATTCTGTAGCTGCTCGAATTCTTCCAGCGTGATGCTTTGCGTACCAACTGACTGTGGTGACTCGATCACAGGCAACGATCGAGTTTCCATCACCGGCGCTGGCTGTGGCGGCGCAGGTTCAGTCTCCGGAACTTCCTCCTCCTTCGACTTCTTGCAGAAGCGCGCGAGCAAAGTGGGTGTCGCTCCGTGAAGCAGGATCGAGATCAGAACGATCAAAGCGGAGATACGGAAGATCTGGTCACTGCCGGGAATACCTGCAAACACTGGCAACAGGATCAGCAGCAATGAACTGAGCCCGCTCGGTCCATACCATGCGATCACCATCCGGCCGCGCGTATCCACATGAGATCCGATTAACGAAATGAGATAGACGGGCACTCGGATCAATATCGCAAACGCCGCAAAGATCACCGTGCGCATATCGAGTCCCTGGAAACCAGTCCAGATCAGCGAAGCACCAAAGATCACAAACGTGAACAATAACAGCATCTCGGCTGTTACACCGCCGTACTCGACGAAGCAATCGCAGAGTTCCACGTCGAGTGCCGCAATCGTTATTCCTGCTGCGAATGCTGCGAGAAATCCACTGCCGTGCACTGCTTCCGCAGCCGCATACGCCGTGAAAGCCACACCGAGTGAATACAGCGACTCGTAATCGCGTCGAATGCCGACACGTTTCCGAAGCAAATCGAGCGCTGAGACTGCTATCAATCCGATCGCGATGCCCGCTCCTGGACCAAGAATGAATAGCCCGAAGCCCATCTTCGCCAAACCGCCACCGGTTTCAGGATTGTGGTTGACAGTCAAAGCCATCGCGACTGCGACGATCGGTAGGAGCACTACGTCGTTTAATCCGCTCTCGAGACGCAATGCGAGTCGCGCTTCGGAAGGTATATCGGTTCGTCGCAGCAATCCGCGTAACAGCACGGGATCGGTTGAAGCGAGTGCGGCGCCAAGAATCGTAGCGAGTGTGGGTGCTATGCCGAGCAGCCACCACGCGGCGACCGCTGTGAGAGCGGCGCACAGAATTGTTCCTGGACCCAACATGCGAAAGGCGAGTCCCGCATAACTTCTAACTTCTTTAGTGTTGAGTGTTACGGCGTCGGTGAACAGGACGAGTGTCAGACTGAGGGTGGCGACAACACGCAGAACCGGAGAGTCCAGCCCCATATCAAAGACTCCGAATCCTGCGGGCCCCAGTGCGGCGCCGATAAAGATAAACACCGCGACAAATGGCAAACCACTCTTGTCGACAAGCCCTGACAGCAGTGCCGACACGATGATGACGATCCCGATTATGGCGAGACCGGTTAGTAACGCGTCAGTGCCCATTTGGCCCATCGTAACGTTAGCCACAAAAAAGCACAAAAAGCAGTAGCCACAAAAAGGCACAGAAAGCACATAATCAGTTACTGAAATCATTTTTGTGACTTATGTGCTTTTTTGTGGCTAATACTTTTTACTTGACAGATTGTGGCGTTTGACGTGAGATAAGCGCCCGAGTAACCGCCTTTTCAAAACCGACAAAGTAGGAATCCGATGAACCTTTCAGCACTGGATTGGACGGTAATCGCCGCTTATTTCATCTTCAATCTCGGTATCGCCATCTATTACGCGCGCAGAGCATCCGGCAGCACGAGCGAGTTTTTCCTGTCGGGACGCAACGTGCCGTGGTGGCTCGCGGGCACTTCGATGGTGGCGACAACCTTCGCCGCGGATACTCCACTTGCGGTTACCGGTTTCGTTGCCAGGAACGGAATCGCCGGCAACTGGCTCTGGTGGAACTTTGTCATGAGCGGAATGCTCACCGTGTTTCTCTACGCTCGACTCTGGCGGCGCGCGGGCGTGATGACTGACATCGAGTTTGCCGAACTGCGTTACTCCGGCAAGCCTGCTGCTTTCCTGCGTGGCTTTCGTGCGTTGTACCTCGGTCTGCCGATCAACTGCATCATTCTCGGTTGGGTTAATCTCGCGATGGTGAAGATTCTCGAGATCACACTCGGCGTTGATAAAAGTGGCGCGATTAAAATTGTGATTGGCATGCTGATCTTCACTGCTTTTTACACTGCGATTTCAGGACTGTGGGGAGTGCTGGTCACCGATCTCTTTCAGTTCGCACTCAAGATGGGAATGGTGATCGTGCTTGCCATTCTCGCCGTCAATGCTGTTGGTGGAATCGATGGCATGAAGTCGAAGATCGGCGCGATGGACGCAGCTGCCGGCGCCGGGTCGCGACTCGCGTTCTTTCCTGAATTCGATTCGGCGTGGATGCCGGCGATAACGCTCTTCGTTTATCTCGGCGTGATCTGGTGGTCCACATGGTATCCCGGCGCTGAACCGGGCGGCGGCGGTTACGTTGCCCAACGCATCTTCTCCGCGAAGAACGAACGGCATGGATTGCTGGCGACACTCTGGTTCAACGTCGCTCACTATGCTCTGCGCCCGTGGCCGTGGATTCTGACGGCACTCGCCTCGTTAATTCTTTATCCTAATCTCGTCGATAAGGAATCCGGTTATATCAAGACATTGCTCGATCCGAACGTGTTTCCGACGTACCTGCGTGGTTTCATGTTGGCGGCGTTTGCGGCAGCCTATATGTCGACCATCGGTACACAGCTCAACTGGGGCGCGTCGTATGTCATCAACGACTTCTACCGTCGCTTTATTCAACGCAGTGCGAGTGAGAAACACTACGTTTTCGCTTCACAAGTCGTAACGGTGTTGCTGATGATCGCGTCGCTGATCATCACTTTTTACATGGAGTCGATCGGCGGAGCGTGGAAGCTGCTACTCGTCACTGGCGCAGGAACGGGAACAGTGCTTCTGCTGCGTTGGTTCTGGTGGCGCATAAACGCATGGTCTGAAGTCTCGGCGATGATCACTGCAGCGGTCGTTTCGATCTTCCTGCAAAAAGGTTTGAAGTGGAACAGCGATGAGCCGCGACAGTTTGCGTATATCATGCTCGTGACGGTTGGGATCACTACGGTTATGTGGGTTGTAGTAACTCTAATGACGAGCCCCGAACCAGCGGAAAAACTTATTGCGTTCTATCGAAGAGTCAGGCCCGAAGGTCCGGGGTGGACCGGAATTGCTCGCGAGGCTGGTCTCGCCGAGTCGCATGCTCAGGGACGTCTGTCGCTGCAATTCGTGAACTGGATACTCGGAGTTGCGCTAATTTATGGCTCGTTGTTTGGGATCGGCAAACTGATCTTTAAGGAGTGGGGAACGGGGTTGCTATACTTACTGATCGCGATTGTGGCAGGAGCGTTGATTTCACGGAATCTTTCGCGAGGAGAAATGACCGCTGACACGCTCCAACTTGAACATGCCGAAGAACCCGTCTAGTGAACGAATAGTTTTCGCCGTCGATCTTGGAGGCACACATTTACGAGTAGCTCTCGTCGATGATACCGGGAGAATACTCAAACAACATAAACAGGATACTCCGAAAGGAGATTCTGCTGACGACATCATTGACGCTCTCGTCCGCGTGTCAGAGTGTTGGGGCTGCAACGAGTTACCGGTCGGTGCTGTTTCTATAATGGTTCCCGGCGCTGTTGATTGCGCGAGAGCAGTTGTCGTGCAAGCGCCAAACCTTCCTTCGTTAGTTAACTTCCCATTAAAAGCTAAACTCGAGCAAAGGCTTGGCTGGCCCAGCTATCTCGAAAACGACGCGAACGCCGCGGTGGTTGGAGAGATGTGGATGGGCGCGGCGCGAGGTTGTCGAAGTGTGATGAGCGTCACACTCGGCACGGGTGTTGGTGGTGGAGTCATTCTGGATGGGAAGTTGTGGCGTGGTTCGCATGGTTCTGCCGGCGAGATTGGACACACGACTGTCGATCCGTTTAGTGGTTTGAAGTGCAAGTGTGGGAACGTCGGATGTCTTGAGCTGTTTGCGTCGGCGACCGCGATTGTGAGAATGACGCGCGAGACGATGTCGTCGTTTCCCGAGACAAGTTTGAAGAGTGATGATTTGACGGCGGAGAAGGTCTACGATGCCGGCAGGCAAGGTGACGAACTGGCGCTCGCAGTTTTCAAACGCATGGGCATGTATCTCGGAATCGGTCTCGCGAATCTGATCAATCTCATTGACCCGCAGATTATCGTGATCACCGGCGGCGTCGTGAATGGCTGGGATTTGTTTGCGGGTGAGATGTATCGGCAGGTCGAGGAACGCGCCTTTCGCACGACAGCACAGCAAGTGAAGATAGCGAAGGCTGAGTGTGGTGATAATGCCGGGTTGTTGGGTGCGGCGAGGTTGGCTTTACAGGACTGACTCATCTTGTAAATCCTGAAAATCTTGTTAATCCTGTGAAACAGTTTGACATGATTTTCAAGATTTTCAGGATTTACAAGATACTGCTCAATGACTGCTCTTATCATTCACGGCCATTTCTATCAACCGCCACGTAAGAACCCATGGTCCGGAGAAATCGACCCGGAGCCGAGCGCCGCGCCTTATCACGACTGGAACGAACGTATTCACGCCGAGTGCTACGCGCCAAACGTCAACAACTACCTGCGTATCAGTTTCAACTTTGGTCCAACGCTGCTCTCCTGGCTTGCCAGTAAACACCCAGACACGTATCAGAAGATCTTAGACGCCGACAAAGCGAGCGCCGCCGTTCGCGGTGGCCACGGCAACGCCATCGCTCAGGCGTACGGTCACGCGATCCTTCCGCTCTGTAATGAACGCGATCGATTGACGCAAGTCCTTTGGGGCCTCGCGGACTTTCGTTTTCGTTTCGGCCGTGAAGCCGAATCGCTCTGGTTACCGGAGACTGCCGCCAACGATCAGGTGCTTGCGCTGCTAATCGAGCAGGGTTTGCGATACGTGATCCTCGCGCCGAATCAGGCAAAGGGTGTGATAGAAAGTTCGAAACCGTATCGCTTTTTACATCCTGACGGATCAGGGCGTTCGATCGCTGTCTTCTTTTACAATGGCCCACTCGCACGAGCGATTGCTTTCGAGCGCGCGCTTGCGTCGAGCAGAGGGTTGGTTGATCTATTTATCAAAGCTGCGCGAAACGGTGATTTGGTGAATGTCGCGACCGACGGCGAGACTTATGGTCACCATTTTAAGTTTGGCGATCTTTGTTTGGCTCATGCGTTGGAAGTTGAGGCGAAGGAGGCCGGGTTCTGGATCACAAACTACGCCGAGTATCTCGATCGATATCCACCTTCGATGGATGTAGAGATTGATAACGGGCCTGATGGTGAAGGAACTTCGTGGAGTTGTGTTCATGGCGTAGGTCGCTGGTCGCGTGACTGTGGTTGCCACACGGGTGGCGAGGCTGATTGGAATCAAAAGTGGCGACAGCCGTTGCGGGAAGCGTTCAACTTTCTGCGCGATGATGCGGCGATGAAGTTTGAGAATATGGGTGCTGAGTTGTTGTCGGATCCGTGGGCGGCGCGCAATCAATACGTCGGTGTAATTCTTGATCCGGAACACGTGCGCGACGAGTTTTTGAAACGTCACGCTGTTCGGCCATTGAGTGCGTCGGAAGAGTCGCGTGTGTGGGATCTTTTGGAGATGCAGCGAGACGCGTTGTTGATGTTTACGAGTTGTGGCTGGTTCTTTTCTGATGTTGCAGGGATCGAGACTATCCAGGTTATTCGCTATGCTGCGCGCGTTGTCGATCTGATGAATCGGTTAGGATTGGAACCACCACTCAAGAGGTTCCTTGAAATGATGGCAGAGGCTAAGAGTAATAGAGTAGAAAAGGGAAATGCAGCGGATCTTTTTTTAGCCACGGATGAACGCGGATTATTAACGGATGAGCTATCTCGGTGAAATCGATCTGCATCTCTTCGGCGAAGGGCGACACGAGGAGATCTACAAGAAGCTCGGCGCGCACGTCACTAAGGTCGGGCGCACAAAGGGCGTGTCGTTTGCTGTCTGGGCACCGCACGCAAACAGTGTCAGTGTTGTCGGAGATTTTAATGGCTGGGACGGAAGCCGGCATCAGATGCGGCTGCTGGGGAGCTCGGGCGTTTGGGAGTTGTTCATTCCAAAAATCGCGGATGGCAGTCTCTACAAGTTTGAGATCCGCGCACCAAACACTCCGCCGTTTTTCAAAGCTGATCCTTACGCGCAGTTCACTGAAGTCCCGCCAGACACTTCATCGATCGTCTACACGTCACGGTACAAGTTTCGCGATGCGAAGTGGATGAAGAGTCGTGCCGGACGTGAACACTTTCGCAAACCGCTGTCGATTTACGAAGTTCACTTCGGTTCGTGGCGACGCAAGATGGAAGACGAGAATCGTCCTTTCACTTACCGTGAGATGGCCGAACCGCTTGCCAACTACGTGACGGAGATGGGCTTCACGCATGTGGAGTTTCTGCCGCTCAAAGAACATCCATATGGACCATCGTGGGGCTATCAGGTCACTTACTATTACGCCTCCTCGGCCCGGTACGGCGAGCCGGATGATCTGCGTTATCTCATCGACTACCTGCACCAGCGCGGCATCGGTGTGATCATGGATTGGGTTCCCGCGCACTTTCCGAAAGACGGTTTTGCGCTCGGTCGCTTCGACGGCTCCGCGCTCTATGAACACCTCGATCCGCGCAAAGGCGAACATCCGGATTGGGGAACGTATATCTTCAACTACGGTCGCAATGAGGTGCGCAATTTCCTCGTGGCTAATGCGCTCTACTGGTTCAACGAGTTTCATGTGGATGGATTGCGTGTCGATGCGGTGGCGTCGATGCTGTATCTCGACTACAGCCGCAAGGAAGGGCAGTGGGTGCCGAATCAGTTTGGTGGACGCGAGAATCTCGAAGCGATTTCGTTGCTAAAGGAGTTGAACGAGATAACGCATCGAGCGTGTCCGGGAATCATGATGATTGCGGAGGAGTCGACTGCGTGGCCCATGGTTAGTGCTCCTATTTACGCAGGCGGGCTTGGCTTTGATTTCAAGTGGAACATGGGTTGGATGCACGACACGCTCAAGTATTTCCAGACTGATCCACTGTTTCGCGCCGGCAATCACAATGCGTTGACATTTGGGCTGGTTTACGCGTGGAGTGAAAACTTTATTCTTCCGTTTTCTCACGATGAAGTAGTGCACATGAAAGGGTCGTTGCTGAACAAGATGCCCGGTACGACCGAGCAGAAGTTCGCGACGTTGCGTGCGTTATACGGTTACATGTGGGCACATCCGGGGAAGAAGTTGTTGTTTATGGGCGGCGAGTTTGGGCAGTGGCGCGAGTGGACCGAGACGGAGAGTCTCGACTGGCATTTGATCGAAGACCCACTTCATGGCGGCGTTCAAAGGTTAATCAGCGATCTGAATCGTATCTACGATCCGGAGCCCGCACTCTGGGAAGCCGATGGTGAGTCTTCTGGGTTCGAATGGCTCGACGTCAACAACGCACCGGAAAACATCGTCGCCTTCCTCCGCCGCTCGCCTGATACCGGCCGCGAAATCATCTGCGTCTGTAACTTCTCCGCCGTCCCGCGTAACGGCTATCGCGTTGACCGCCTCGGTAACGCCACCTACGATCTCATCCTCAACACCAACTCCGAAACCTACGGTGGCAACAACGCCTTCTCGATCAACAACGACGCAATCGATCTCCCACCCTTAACCACCCTCTGGTTCGCGCCACGAAAAGCCACAAAGAAAAAGCAGCCACAAAAAGGCACAAAAAGCACAAAAAAGAAGGTCGGTACAAAGCGCACCCGGAAGTGATGGGTTGGTGAGTTTTGCGCTCAGATCACATGGATGTACTGCATGGTGATGAGGACATCGATTTGACGAAGCTTTCTTTTGAGCCGTCGCTTGAAGTTTTTGAAGAATTGCAATTCTTCCTTCGTAATGACCTCAATTCGAACGATGTCGTCAACGAATTCGATACCGCCATAACGCCAAGTGCCTTGGTACGGAGCAAACAGAGGGCTGACTGTTATGGCCCAAAGGCAGCCGTCAACTGTTCTTGTATCTCTTCAATCTTCTCCAGTTCTATTGCGGTGCCGCTATTGTATTTCAGCGGTAAGTAAATTTCATATTTGTTCATTGTGAGGTCGTGAGGGTTTTGGTAATCGAACAGTACCAGGTTCGAGCTTCTTGAATGGAATACGCTTTTGCCTGAGCACTCTTAAATGCTCACTGATGACACCGTAAGTGTTTTGAGGTAGACATAGGACTGGTGGCCCAGTCGTTGCCAATGCAATGAACCCCGAAGCATTGTGTTCTTTTGGTATCTGAATATAAATCATGAGGCTTCTCCCAGTTGAGGATAGTACCCTGTCAGAATTATCTGTCAAGCGAAAATCAATAAATATTTTTGTGCTTTTTGTGCCTTTTTGTGGCTAAAATGGATCGCTTCTTTGTGCCCGTTTGTGGCCTATGTACGAGAAGTTCAGCGAGATAGACGGGAGGCATCCCTGGCGGAACGTTAGCCCTGATGGCTACGTTGATTATCAGGCTCGCTATCGCCCCCACGGTCGTGTCCTCTTCTTTAATTTTCCACTCGCCAAAGAGATGGGACTGATCCCCGCCGATCATCCCTCCAGCATCAGCAAGGATCTCGAACACGTAATTCTCGATACCTTTTCTCTCCAGATAATCAACGAATACGATCTCGAGCAGAGAAAGAAATTTCCACCCGAGGCGATCAAGCCTCACCCTTACATGGCGACCCGTTATCTCCAAACTCAACATCGCAACAAACAAGGCAAGACTTCCGGCGACGGCCGAAGCATCTGGAATGGCTATTTAAAGAGCGACAAACTGGTCTTTGATATCTCGAGTCGTGGTACCGGCGCCACGATACTCAGTCCCGGCGCACAGGAAGCTCGAAAAGTTTTACCGACAGGCGACATGACTTACGGTTATTCGTCGGGACTTGCCGATCTTGACGAGATGCTCGGCAGTGCAGTCATGTCTGAGATCTTTTACCGGCAGGGAATTCCGACGGAACGCTGTTTAGCCGTGATTGGATTTCCCGATACGACTGCAATCGGCGTCAGAACTGCACCCAACCTGATCAGACCGGCGCACATGTTTCGTTATCTGAAGCAGGGTCGTCTCGAAGAGCTCAAAGCCTCAGTCGACTACTTCATCAATCGCGAAGTCGAGAACGGCTTCTGGAAAATTCCCGCAGACGCGAATGAGCGTTACTCGAAAGCACTCGATTACTTCGCACGTTCTTACGCCAAACTCGCCGCGCTACTCGAGGAGGAATACATCTTCAACTGGCTCTCGTGGGATGGCGACAACATGCTCGCGAGTGGTGCCGTGCTCGACTACGGATCCATCCGCCAGTTTGCGGCTAAGCACGACAAGTATCGCTACAAGGATGTCGACCGTTACTCCGCTTCACTCGCCGAACAGCGTGGCTGGGCCAGAACGATCATCCAGGTTTTTGCGCAGGCAATGAGTTTCATCCAGTCGGGCGTGAAAGAAAAACTCAACAACTTCAGAAACGCAGACTGTCTGCGCGTTTTCGATGAGACTTTCGCTCACGAGCGAGAGCAGCGCATGCTGTGGCGAATCGGTTTCACCGCGGAACAGATTCAATATCTGATGAACAACGCCGAGAAAGAGATCAGAGACTTCGATCGCAGTTTGAGTTACTTCGAAGATCGCAAAGTGCGAAAGGGAATTGAAAAACTTCCAGACGGCTTCACGCACAATCCCGTCTTTCTGATCCGCAATCTGCTGCGACTTCTGCCTGCCTATTACGTGGCCCAGACAACCAATCGCGTTGACGATACGAGTGCGTACATGCCTGATGAGATTTTCTGCCGTATCATGGCCGCATCGTATGTCGGCAAGAACGATCTGAAACCGACGGCGACGACGTCATCGCACGTGAAGGATTTTCAGGAATGTTACCTCCGCCTCGTAGCGGCGCTCGGTGGTCCATTCGACATGGTTTTAAAAACGCTGCAGGAGCGATCGGCAATCATCAATCATCGACATCGCATCACAGGCGACGCCGTCACATGGATCATCGAAGAAGTCATCGCTATGAAAGGTAAGATCAGGATTGACG
>JADMIO010866679.1_pt1 | contig 32376 bp, 27 predicted proteins | sample 8958161 | NCBI WGS metagenome assembly JADMIO01 (sample SAMN16585339, study PRJNA669376) | soil metagenome | isolation source: Crop rotation soil | place: USA: Cullars Rotation, Alabama | collected 2011
GATCACGACCACGGCTGGCGCATCGAGCCGCTGGTGGACGCTCCGGCGGCCGACCCGAACGACGGGTCCATCGTGATCGTTTACGATCACAACACGTCGTTCAGCGAGCTGAATGACTTTCCCGCCGGGATGCACAATCCCCCGAAGGACACGGGGTCGAACGCCACCATCCACCTGACCGGCATGCAAGATTACATGGGAAAAATGGTTCAGGTGCGCGTCGCCGAAGCACCCTCTGGCCACGTGGCGGGCCTCTACCGCTTTTCCGCGCTGGACAAGCCCGCGGTGGACGCCGTGGTGCTGGGAGTCATCGACCCAGGCGTCGAATACCGAATCGACGTGTACGCCGACGTCAACGGCAATGGCGCGTACGACAATCCCGCAGGGGGCGGAGGAGATCACGGCTGGCGTCTTCCGGCACCGTCGGACGCGCAAGGTCTCGTTTTCACGTTCGATCCCAAGACCTTCGCCGAGCGCACGGTCGACGTGGGCGCTCCCTAGAGCGGCCCGCGCGCGCCGAGTTGCCCTGGGCTGGCCGCGAGGCCCCCGATCGTGTACGAGGGAACGGGGCGTTCATGGCACTTTTGCCCGGTCAAATCGTCGACGGAAAGTACCGTGTCCTCCGCCTCATCGGCGAAGGCGGCATGGGCGGCGTCTACGAGGGCGAGAACGTCCGCATCGCCCGTCGGGTCGCCATCAAGGTGATGCACGCCGACGCGGCCGCCAACAAAGACATCGTGCGCCGCTTCGAGCGCGAGGCGCAGGCATCGGCCCTCATCGGATCGGTGCACATCGCCGATGTGCTCGACCTCGGCGACTTGCCCAACGGCGAGTCGTACATGGTGATGGAGTTTCTCGAGGGCGTGAACCTCGGCGAGCGGCTCAAGACCACGCCGGTGCTCTCGACGCACGACATTGCGGTCATCGCCTACCAGCTCTTGGATGGGCTGAGCGCCATGCACCTCGCGGGAATCATTCACCGCGATTTGAAGCCCGCGAATATTTTCCTCGCGCGCACCGCGAAGGGAGAAATGGTCAAGATCGTCGACTTCGGCGTCTCCAAGTTCGCGAGCTCCGCAGAGACGGCGGCACAGATGACCATGAGCGGCGCGGTCCTCGGAACGCCGCACTACATGTCGCCCGAGCAGGCGCGCGGAATGAACCGCGATGTCGACGCGCGCTCGGACATCTACGCCGTTGGCGTCATTCTCTACAAGTGTGCGACCGGGCGTCTCCCGTTCGACGGTGAGAACTTCAACGAGCTCCTCTTCAAGATCGCTCTCGAGTCACCGGCGCGCGTCCAAACGCTCAGTCCGGACATCGACCCGGGCTTCGCGCAAATCATCGAGAAGGCGATGGCGCGCGATCCCATCCTTCGGTACCAGACCGCGCACGAGCTTCAACAGGCGATCGCCGACTGGGGGATGGCGCAAGGCCATCCGAGCCTCGCCTTCCAGCAGGCGCTGCGATCGTCCACGCCGCTGGCCGCGTCGAGGCTCGCCGTTTCGGTGAACGTCACACCCAGTGGTGCTGCGCGGGCTTCGGGCCAAAATCCGATCATCATCCCACAGCCCGGTGCGCTGCCCATCGTGGGCGACCATGGGACCTCGATGGGGTGGATTGGGCCGCAGCAGCCTCCCGGCGTCGTCGCAAAGAGCGATCCCGTGCCGGCCCCGACAATCCAGTCGTCCCATGCCGCTCCGCCGCGTGGACGGCAGATGGCGGCCGTGGCCGCGCTTGCCGGTCTTGTGACGCTGATGGGGGCGGGCGTTTTCGTCGTCACCGTCGTGCGAAAGAGCAAGGACACCACCGCGCCGCCCGTGGCGAGCGGGCTTGGTGTGCCATCCGCAGAACCGTCGTCGGAGCACGACACCAGCACAGCCCCGAGCGGCCCCATGACCGCGCCTTCCTCGATTCCGTCGGCGATGCTTTCTGCCGTTCTCAGCGCGGACCCTCCGCCCACCAGCACGCTGCCCACCAGCACGCTCCCCACCAGCACGCTGCCCACCAGCACGCCGCCGGTGCCCACCCCGTATGTCCCGCCGCCGGTGAGGACCAACACCCCTCCGGTCACACCGACCTCGGTTCCTACCACCGTGACCACCGCCGCCGCCTCCGCCGCGCCGACGGGTTCCGCGCCGCGCGGGCGGAAGATCCGCACGGACCTCTAGCGCACCGCTCTAGAACCGGACCGAGCGTGCCTGGCGGACGAGGGCGAGCTTCAGAGCGCGCTCCTCGGCAAACGTGCTCTCCATCCATTCCGCCATGTCCGCCAGACCGAGCGGCTCGCAAAACGCATGGATGAAGCGCTCGATCGCGCGGCCAAGCTCCCGCGCCGTGGGATAACGGTCTTGAGGTGTGCGGGTCAGCGCGCCCATCACGACGGCGTCGATCTCCTCGGGAAGATCAGGCCGAACCTCGGAGGGTGGCCGAATCGATCCGGACATGATCGACATGACGGCCTTCGCCACGTTGGTGGTGGGGGTGAACAAGCGCACGCCGGTGACGAGCTCCCAGAGGACCACGCCCAGGCCCCATACGTCCGTTCGCCGATCGACGTCGTTGGTCGCGAACTGCTCGGGAGCCATGTACGCGAGGTGCCCTTTGAGCACGCCCGTGGCGGTCTTGTGCAGACGGCCGCGCGCTTTGGCGATCCCGAAGTCCACGACTTTGGTGTTGCCGTCATACGTGACGAACAGATTCTGCGGGCAAACATCGCGATGAACGACGTTGAGGAGCACACCCTGGGGATCGCGCAGCTCGTGGGCGGCGTGCAGGCCTTCCGCGGCGTCTGCCACCATGCGCAAGGTGACCGAGAGCGACCGCGAGAGCAGGGCGCGATCATCGAAGAGTGCATGACGCACGTTCGAGAGCGGCTCGCCGAACAAGTAGTCCATCGCCAAGAAATAGGTGCCGCTCGCCTCACCGAAGTCGATGACGCTGCACACGTTCGGATGCGTGAGCTGGGCTGCCACCCTGGCCTCGTCCAAGAACATGTCGACGAAGTCCTTCTCCGTGTGAAGGTGCGAGTGGATCCGCTTCAGCGCGACCAGCTTGTCGAAACCGAAGGGGCCTCCTTGCCGCGCCAAGAAGAGGTTTGCCATGCCCCCTGACGCGAGCTCGAAGCATAGGCGGTAGCGCCCACATTTCTCGTCGGTGGCGGAGGGCGCGCGCTCCCTTCGTCTCTCGAGCGGCTTCGAGGCGGTGGAGACCTCGCTCATCTCGCTGACTTCACTGATCTCCCGGATTGGTTCGACCGCCACCTTGGTGGAAGACTGCGGAAAGCGTTCGAGGATTTCCGTCTTTCCGGCGGGAGGAGCCATCGTCTCGGCGTCCAGTGGCACCGGCACCGGCATCGTCGAGCGCGACTGTCGCACGGGCGGGGGCTCCTCGGGCTCCTCCTCGAACGAGACGGGGATGTCCTCTTCCGCCGCGCTCTTCTGGATTGTTCCCGGCTCGGGTTTCCGGGTCATCTCTTTGAGAAAACCGCGGTTCGACGGGATTCGCAATATTTCTGGATGGGGTCGGGGTGCGCGACTGTTCCGCCGACCATCGTTGCTCGTACGAGGGATCACTCTCCGAAGGCGAGGCCGTCGGGGTAGATACCTACGATCCAGCTCTTTTTGATGGCCAGCGTGACCGGATCGAGCTCGATGACCTTGCCGGGTGCGACATGGTCTCCTTCGCACACCATGTAGACGCGGCCGTCATTGGCCCGGCGTGCGGCATGTGGGCTCTGGCACTCTCCGCCCGAGAAGGCGACGCGTTTTTCGATCGTGCCCGCCTCGATGTCGATGCGCGCGGCCCCGTCCGGCCCCTGAAGCGGCGCGAGGATGGTGTGGGCGTCGAGGAACTCCGGCATGAAGACGCGCTCGCGCATGCTGATGGTGCGTTCGGAGAGGAAGCGCTTGGTCTTGAGATCGAAGACGCGGACGTCGGCGCCCTCGAGATCGGCCACGATGACGCGCGTTCCGTCGGGCGTGAGCGCGGCAGAGTAGGGGCCATAACGAGGCGCACCGGCGACACCCGGCGTGGCACCGAGCGGATACCGCGCGCTCGCCAGCGATGGGCTCTTCAGATCGACGACGGCCAGCTCGTCCGAGCCGTAGCACGCGACGATCGCTTGGGAGTCGTCGGCGGTGGTGACGATTCCGTGGGGCGCCACGCACAGCGCGCGCTCGGCGATCTTGTGCATGTCCTTCGCGTCCCACACTTGAAGGCTTGCGAACATCGCACCCGCGGCGCCACCTGCGGCCGCCACGGTCATCGCGCGCTTCATGTCGTAATGGGTGACGAGGACCTTCGTGCGATCGTGGCTCAGGACCACGTCGCCCGGATTTTCGTCGACCTCGCGCGAGTCTTTCAGCGCCAACGACGCGATGTCGAGCCGCGCGAGCTTGCCTTTGTCTTCGGCGTTCCCGTGCGCTTTGTGCGGGTCCTTGGTGTTGCCTGCGGGCGGGGCAGGGAAGGCAAGCGCGACGAACACGAAGCCCGCGGCCGGATCGACCGCGAGGTGATGCGGCGCCTCGTGGGCGGAGGTGTCGATGTCGATCGGGACGGTGGTGACGTCGGTGCCGTCGCGATCGACGACGCTGAGCGAGTCCGACCCGTTGTTGGTCACGTAAATCGCGCGGGCACGCGGCGTCGGAATGTTCGCGCCTGGGGTGGTCACCTCGGGACGCGTCCCACCCTTCTTGCACCCCGAGCAGCCAAGCTGACACACGGTCGCGAAGACGAGATACAAGAAGGCCGTGCGCCTCCGCCATTTTGCAGTGTCCGCTGCTGTCCTCACCCTCCTTGCAGATATCACGGAGCCGCGCGCTCTGGCGAATGGCCGATTTCCGAAGGCCGATGCTGTCGTCACCGTCCCCGGTGGCGATGGAAAAATCGTCTTCATGCGTTCGACGTTCGGGGTCTTGCTCTCCAGCGACGGCGGAAAGTCCTGGACGTGGCTGTGCGAGCAAGCGCTCGGATTTTCCGGCACCTGGGACCCGCCCATCGCCGCGACGCGCGATGGGCGCTTGTGGGCTGGCTTGGCCGACGGCCTGCGCGTGACCAAAGACGGATGCGACGTGCGCGAGATCCCCGAGCTCAAAGGTGAGCTCGTGGCAGACCTCAGCACCGACGCGCGTGGCGATCGCGTCATCGCGGTCACATCGACGCCCGACAAACCCGCGCATGTGTGGAGGACCGCGGCGGGCGGATCCGGCAAGTGGGAAAAGTTGGGCAAAGGTGTCACCGGGTTCGTGTTCGACACCCTCGACGCCGCGCCTTCGCGCCCCATGCGCGTTTATCTCACCGCGATCCCCGCAGGGCCTGGTCCTCGCGCGCACGTGTTTCGATCCGACGACGGCGGCGCGACGCTGATCGAGGCGAAGGTCGCGCAAAAAGACGCGGGGGCAAAGCCCTACAAAGACGGTCGCCTGTTTCTCGCCGCGGTCGACCCTCAAAATCCCGATCGCATCCTGCTACGGCACGCGAACGCGCAGGGCAGCAACATTCTGGTGTCTTCGGACGGCGGCGAAACCTTCTCGATCGTGCTTCACACCGACGCGTCGATGTTCGGCTTCGCGAAGTCCGACGACGGCTCCACCTATTGGGCGGGCTCCGGCGATCCGAAGGAAGGAATTTTCCGTTCGACGGACCGCGGCGAGACTTGGGAGAACGTGAACAAGACGAGCGTGCTCTGCCTTCACGCCGATGGGCCGCGTCTGTTTGCGTGCTCGAACCCTTATGCGCTCGGGGGATACGCGATCGCGGTTTCCACCAACGGCGGCAAGACGCTCGATCCGCTCGGCACGTTCGAAGAAGTGCGCGGCGCCGTGGCGTGCGATTCCGGTGCGGGAGCGAAATGTGCGGCAGCGTGGAACGACGTGCACGCCACCATCACGGCGATCCCGCGCGCGGTGGCTCCTGTCGCCGAAGCGGGCGTGCCCGATGCTGCGATCGTCTCTTCGATCTCTTCGATCGATGCGAGCACGCAAGACACGCCGAAAACACCGTCATCTCCCGCGCGATCGGCGTGTGGATGTCAGGCGTCGGGCGCGCATGCATCGTGGCCCGCGTTGATTTCAGTCACGTTGTTGGTCATCCGCCGACGACGGCATGATTGTCGCCGGGTGAGTCAACGAGGCCGACGCACTGCGGCCTACTAACTATGGATCGCATCAGAGCCATCTGGAGCAATGCACACCCCACTACCCCACCCATGAGGGGGGGGTGGGGTCATGCGGATCCATAGCGTGAGAGATCGTGCCAAGGTCGAAAGCGGCGTGATTGTGGTGAGTTGACCCAAATCACAGCAACGCGCGTGGCTCGCCGTTGCCCCTGTCTTCACGCTCAATGCGAAGCGGCGCAGAGATGGCGCCATGTTTGCACTTGGGTTCGTCATGCATTCATCGGCAGGTCGGAAAAACCGGAACATCAACTCGCGCATCGCCCGTCTGCTTCTCGCAGCGGCCGCAGGTGGCGCGCTCCTCGCGGTTGGCTGTGGCGACGCGAGCCCCACTACCTCGTCATCGATTCACAAGACGGGAACTTCCTCGCGAACGCCGGGTGGCAATACCACCGACGACACGACGGATCCGGACAAGACGAACAACAACGACACGCCCAACAAGCCGAGCAGCGGCGGCAATCCGACGAGCTCGGGTGAGACCCCGCGCGGTGGCGACGACGCCGGCACTGCAAATCCCACAAAAGCAGGCTCTTTTGACGTCACTGTCGCGACGCCGGCGCTCACCGGGGACCTCCTCGACGAGAAGAGCACGATCATCAACGTGGCGCCGACGGACGGCTTCACGGGCACGGTCAAGTTGACGCTCGAAGGCGCAGGACCGGAGCTCACGGCCGCATTCGAAGGTGGCGGGGCGTCCGCGGACGTCATGGTGATGGGCGCCAGCGCGTCGAAGAACCTCAAGGTGGCATCGTCGAAGGCGGGCGCCTCGGCCTTCAAGATTACCGCCACGTCGGGCAGCATCACGGTCTCCAAGGACGTGACCTTCACGGCCTCCAAGACCCTGACCATCAACATCCCGGCGGACGCGAAAATCAACGGCACCGGCGCCTCGTTCGCGGCCGGCGCGGGCGCTCCCGGACCGATCACGGTGACGACGGGCGGCGGGCTGAGCCTTCAAATCAAGAACCTCGATTCCACCGGGCACATCATCCACGGCGGCGGCCAGGGCGGGTTCGTTCACGGAAACACCAACAACCCGATTCCGCAGGGCGGCTCGGACCAGGTGCGCACCATCTCCGCGGGCACCTTCCAGTTCTATCTCCACGATCTCGGGCAGCAGAACAGCCCGGCCGGCAAGCTGATCGTCAAGTAAGCTCGCCGCCTCGGCGTCATTCTTCTCCGTAACTGACGGAGATGATGGTGAGCTCGGTTTCGCCGGTCGGCCGGTGAAACGTGACGGAGTCGTCCGCGCGCTTCTTGAGGAGCGCGCGGCCGAGCGGCGATCGCCAGCTGATGCGCTTGGCCTTCGCGTCCGTCTCGTCTTCCCCGACAATGCGGTATTTCGTGCGCATTCCGTCGTCGTCTTCGACCTCGACCAGCGCGCCGAAGAAAATGCGTCCGTCCGGCCTGGGCTCGGGGGTGACGATGACCGCCGACTCGAGTCGTTTGGTGAGAAAGCGCATTCGGCGATCGATCTCGCGAAGGCGCTTCTTGCCGTAGATGTATTCGGCGTTCTCGCTCCGATCTCCCTGCGCGGCGGCGTCGGAGACCTCTTGAACGGTCTTCGGGCGCTCCTTCGATCGCAGATGGCCGAGCTCTTCCTGGAGACGCCTCGCGCCCTCGATGGTGATGTAGTTGGGGTCGCCCATTTCAGGTCGTGTCCGGCTCGCGTTTTTCGTGCGCGTAACCTGGTGCATCGTCGATGTTCGCCAGCAAGACGTCGAGCGCCCACGGTTCCGCGGGCGCGTTTTCGTGGCGCAGAAAACCCGCGACGGCGAGCGCAATCGAGCGTCGGGAGGCCTTCGGCGGAATGCTGACGATGGCCCACCGTGCGTGCGGGCTGCCGCTCCCCCATTGTCTCCCCCCGGTGACGCGAACGCGCAGCGTGCCCTCGCAGAAGACCACCGTGGTTCGCTTCGGAGCGACGAGCTCGTAGGCGCGCCGCGCAAAGGCGATGCGGTCGAAGCTCTCGGTCGAGGTCTCGACCTCGATGGTCTCGAGCTCGGCGTAAGGATCGGTACGAAACGGCATGAGGGCGAGCGACGGAGGCGGGCGGCGAGTGATGGAAAACGATCAGCGACGCGTACGCGCCTGCAGCTCGAGATAATAGCTCACCAAATCACGCTCCTTGTGCCCCATCTGAATCAGCCGCAGCACGCGCGCAAACGGCCAAACGCGCGTTCCCGGCGGGACGATCATGCCCCAATAGCCGAGCTCGCTCGGGCCGATGTCCGTCCACTCTGCGCCGAGCGTTCGTGCGAGAATTTCGCTGATGAAGGCGCCGTGCTTGCGAACCTCGAGCGCTTCTTGTGGGGTCTGGATGACGCGGTCGGTGTACGCCTCGCGCAGGTAGTGCTGCATCGCCTCGATGCCCGCGACGTCCGTGCGAAGCTCGATTCCGCGCTCGAGCCGGTACTCCTTGCCGAGCTCGCGCGAGAGGTGCGTAAACTGCACGCGGGCCTCGATGACGCTCGCGGGCAGCGAGAAATCGGTACCTGCGGCTTGTCCGTGAAGGCCAGGCGGCAAGCTGAGAGTCTCCGCGGCTTCGGACGCACCTGGCTCCATTCGCGGAAGAATGGGCCGAGGGAGGCTCGGCGGCGGCTGCTCGGTCTTGAACGCCGGCTGCGAAGCGCCGCGCATGTACGGGTCCGTGTTTTCCGTCTCGGGCTCGACGATTTGTGTGGAGTTGACCACATTGCGCCAATCGCCCGGCTCGAACCGATCGGGTTCCGCGCGCGAGTCGGGCCACGAGTTCAGCGACCGTCGCATCTCGGTGAGACCCGTGTTCTGCGCTGGGACGGCCGAGGGGGACGCGGGCGGAGGTGCACTTTGCCGTGCGGGGGACGCGGGCGGAGGTGCGCTCGGGCGTGCGGGGGACGCGGCGGGCATCGAGCTTCGGCCGCCTGCGCGCTCCGGGCGCTCCGGGCTCGGAGGCGTGTCTTCCGAATCGTCCCGCTCGGGGACGAGCGAGCTATAGGGGACGCTCGCGCGCGGAGGGCTCGAGATGCGCGGCGGGCTGGACGCTCGCTCCGCTGCGCGCGACGACGACGAGGACGTCTGCGGCGCAGAGGACGTGCGTGGCGCGGCAGACGCGCGCGGCCCCGCGGACGCAGGCGAGGTCGGTGGTACCGCGGACGTGCGCGGTGTCGTGGACACGCGCTGGACAGCGGAGGACGACGCACGCCGCATTCCGCTCGACGAAGAGGTCCGCGGCGCGGCGGTCGACGTGCGAGCTGCACCCGCCGGCGCAGAGGACGCACGCTTCATCGACGTGCTCGAGGTGCGCTTCGGCGGCGCACCGCTGGAGGCGCGCGAATCGGGGCGGCTCGATACGGGTTTGCTTGGTGGTGCGCTCGCAACCGAGCTCGCGTCGCGATCGGGGGGAGCAGAGGCTCGCGACGCGGGTGGCATCGCGGAGGCGACGTGTTGTCTCACCGTGGGATGCGCGCTGAGCTTGATGGAGTCGGCCTCGCCGTTCGTGTCGTCGAGGTCGATTCCCTCGCCAATGCTCAGGATCGGCTTGGCCGAAAGGGGCTGTGGCTTGACGGACCCACCCGGCATCGAAGATGGCGGCATCCCCGTCTGCGCGAAGATCATCTCCGCGCGCATGCGGAGCTCGTCGTCGATGCTGGGATTTTCCATCAGATCGCGCGCGTAGGGCAGCGCACGCCGTCCGTCGCCTGCGGCCAACCACGCCTGCGCCGCAAGGAGCCCGAGCTCGGCGAACGAAGACATCGACAGCGCCAGAGCGGACACACGCTCCGCGATGAGGCGTGGATCCTCTTTGCCGTGCATCAGCGAGGCGCGCGCCCGCAAGTACGCCGTGGCCGGCATTCGTCCGCGTTTTTTTTCGATCGAATCGAGCGCGTCGAGCACACCGTCGAGTTGATCCGCGCTCATCCGCGTCTCGAGGGCCCAGAGGTCCGCCTCTGCGAGCGGGCCTTTCGTCGGCTGATCGCGGGTCGCGAGCGCGCGCTCCACCAGCGCGAGCTGGGCGCGCGTCTCGGGATCTCCACACCACGCCGATCGCCCGCGCACCGCGTCGAGGAGCTCGACCTTCGAAGGTCCCTTGTCGCGTTCCAGCGGAGCAGAGGGGATGTTCCAGCTCAATTTTCGCAAGGCTTCGACGATGCCGGGAGCCTGCTCGAGCGGAACGCGACGATGCGTGCGCTCCCCAGGTCGACGCTCTTTCGTGTACTCCAACGTGTGAAGCATCACCTGTGCGTCCTGCGCCACCTCGTAGAGGAGCGAGGCCAAATAGAGAGCCTGCAGCGCATTGGACGCACCGGGCGTCGCGAGGTCCGCCGTGAGCGCCGGCAGGTCCAGCCACGCGCCGCGGTAGGTCCGCTCTTTCGGATCGTATTCCTGCCCGTCGAACATCTCCGTCGCGCCGAAGTGCGTGGCCACGCGGCGCACGACCGGGCCGCGCGCGTAGGCTTGCGCGAGGCCAGGCCGCATCGCCAGCGCGGCTTCCTCGGCGAGCTTTGCGGTGATGCCGATGTCCGCGAGCCGCGAGCGTGCGGTCGCCACGGTCGTGCGGTATCCCAGCTCGCGAACGGTCCCAGGCTCCGTGGCGCGAAGCTCGATCTCGCCCGGCTCGAAGAGCGCGTACTCGGCCTCCGGAGGTGCCCCGGTCGATCGAAGAACGATGCGACCAGCAATTTGGAGCGTGCAAGGACCCATCCCGCTAACGAGATGCTAAGCGGGTTCGGTCCCACGCCCAACTAGTTCATTTCGAATATTCCCGGGAGAGAGCGTTCGCGGGAGCCCCGAAAGGCACACCAACCCTGCGCCGAACATGCGCCGAACGTGCGCCGAACGTGCATGCCGCACGCCCGAGGACCCGCGACCCCTCCTGCTCTGACGTTTTTTCGATACATTTCCGCCCGGCGTCTTATAACTCTGGCCCCAAAGAGGGGTTCCCCAAATGAAAAGCCGCTTTCTCCTCCCTGCTCTCCCGTTGCTCGCCGCCTGCGCCCTCGCCATCCCTGTCGTGGTCGCCGGATGCGGCAAGAAGAAGCCCCCCGTTACCGCGGAACCCGCGGTTGCTGAAGTGGCGGCCGATGCTGGCCCGCCCGAGCCCCCGCCGCCTCCCCCGGCGCCGAAGCCGCTCTTCGAGCGTCTCGGTGGCATGGACGGCATCAAGGGGGTGGTCGACTCGTTCATCGAGAACGTCGCCCACGACACCAAAATCAGTGCAGCTTTCAAGAAGACGACCGGCCCGAAAATGGTCGCCTTCAAGAAGAACCTCGTCGACCAGGTGTGCGAGGTCACGAGCGGTCCCTGCAAGTACGCGGGCAAGGACATGAAGGCCGCGCACAAAGGCATGAAGATCACCGAGGTGCAGTTCGATGCCCTCGTCGGCGATCTGAAGACCGCCCTCGACGAGAAGAAAGTCAGCGCGGACGATCAGGCCGAGCTCCTCAAGCTTCTCGGCGGTCTCAAGGAAGACATCGTCGAGAAAAAAGCCGCGCCCAAGAAGTGAGCGCGCGCACCACGCGTACGTCATGAAAGACGCATCCGACGCGATTCTCCGGCCGGAGCAGGCCGCGTACCTCGAGGCGCTCGAGCCCGGTCGTGACCTGCTCCTCGCGCGGATGGAGGCTCGGGCCTCGGATCGTGGGCATCCCATCACCGATCCGGAGGTGGCATCGTTTCTGGCGGTGACCGCGCGTGCATCGGGCGCGCGGTTCATCGTCGAGCTTGGAACCAACATCGGCTACGGCGCGATTGTTCTCGCGCGCGCGGCGGGGCCGACGGCCAAGGTCCTCACGATCGAAATCGATCGCGAGCTGTGCGATCTCGCCCGCGGCTTCATCGAGGAAGCCGGGCTCACGGATCGTGTCGAGGTCCGTCAAGGCGCGGCCATCGCCGAGCTGATGAAGATCAATCAGCCGATTGACCTCGCCTACGTCGACTGCGTCAAAGAAGAGTACCCGCGGTATCTGGAGCTGCTCGTCCCGCGGCTCTCCCCGCGCGGTGTGCTCGTCGCCGACAACGCCTTGTGGAAGGGGCTCGTCGCGCGCCCCGCGACCCCAGAGTCGGAGCGCGAGCGTGTGGAAGCCATGCGCGCGTTCAATCTCACGCTGGTGCAGCACCCGAGCCTCCGCGGTGTGGTGCTTCCCCTAGGCGATGGTGTCGCCTACGCCGTGAAGATCGTTTGACGGGCGCGCCCACCAAGCCCAGCTCGCCCGGTGCCTCGCGCATTTCTCTGAGGCGCTGGGTGCGCCATAGTTTGGCGTTGATCGCGCTCCTGTGTGCAGGGGACGCGTTCTTGCTCGAGCCTTTCGCGCTGGTGGTGACCCACGAGCAGGCGATGGGCCTGACCTCGCGGGGGACGCCCGCCCGTGAGCGCGAAAAAAACCTCAAGATCGCGCACCTCAGCGATCTTCACACGAAGGGCGAGGGGAGGCTCGAAAAGGACATCCTCGCCGCCCTCGACGCGGAGAAGCCCGACGTCATCGTCATCTCGGGCGACACGGTGGACGCGGTCGACAACTACGGCCCCGCGGCCGAGGTCCTGGCGAAGATGCACGCTCCGCTCGGCGTGTACTTGGTGCATGGCAATTGGGAAAACTGGCGCCCGGCAAAGGACGAGCGCGGCTACCTCGCGGCATCGAAAGCCAAGCTCCTCATGAACGAAAGCGTTCAAATCCGCGAAGGGATCTGGCTCGCGGGCTTCGACGACCAGAGCAGCGGTGCGCCCAATGCCACACGCGCCATGCGGCCCATTCCAGCCGGCGATTACGTGATTGGTCTCTTTCATTCCCCCGCATTCTTCGACCACATGCCCGACCGCATTCAGCTCGCGTTCGCTGGCCACACCCACGGCGGTCAGGTGCGCTTCCCGATCGTGGGGGCACTGTGGCGCCCACCGGGCTCAGGACGCTACGACAACGGCTGGTACCTCCGCGACCACAGCGAAGATGGGACGGCCATCCCGCCCAGCGCCAGGACCGCGCGCATGTACGTCAGCCGCGGCCTCGGCACGTCGCTGGTTCCCGTGCGCTTTCGCTGCTCCCCGGAGCTCGCGATCATCACCCTCTACGACGACCGCTAGGTCGCGACGGCTTCGACCACAGGCACGGGAGGCGGTCCGGGAGGTGCTGCTGCGCCCTCCGCGTCCGGCTCTTCGATCTGCCGCTTGTAGCCGCACTCTTTGTTCGCGCAGGCGATCATCGGCTTGGCTTTCGTTCCCCCATACACGAGGAATTTCGCCTCACACTGTGGGCACGCTTCCGGGATCGGCTTCTGCCAAACCTTGAAGTCGCACTTCACGGTCTCGTCGTTGTACTTGCTGCAGCCGTAGAACGTCTTGCCACCGCGCTTCTTCGGCCGCACCTCGATGATGTCACCACCGCACTTGGGGCAGGGGACACCGAGAGGAACGGGCCGCGCGTTTTTGCAGGTGGGGTAGCCGGTGCACGACAAGAACTCGCCATAGCGCCCGCTGCGGATGCTCATCGGCTTGCCGCATTTGTCGCAAACGACGCCTGAATCGCGCGGCGCTGCGGCTCCCGTTCCATCCGGCCCGAGGTCTTGGGTGTTCTTGCATTTGGGGTACTTGTCACACCCTTGAAACCACCCGTTCTTGCTCCAGCGCTTGAACATCTCGCCTTCGCCGCACAGCTCGCACTTGATGCCGGTGGGCTCGGGCTCCGGGTTCCAGCGTTTGCCTTTTTTCGAGAGATCGAGCTGCTCGCGGAATTTTTTGTAAAACTTCGACAACAGCGCGATGCGCTCGGTGGTTCCCGCTTCGACCTCGTCGAGCTGCTCTTCCATGGAGGACGTGAACGCCGGATCCATGAAGTCGAGCTTGCTCGTCACCAGGCCGTCGACCACGAATTTTCCGAGGAGCGTGGGCCGAAACTGCCGCCCACTCTCCATCTTCTCGACGTAGTCGCGCGCTTGCACCTTGCTGATGATCTCGGCGTACGTGCTGGGCCGACCGATGCCGCGGTCTTCGAGCTCGCGCACGAGCGACCCTTCGGAGAAGCGCGGAGGCGGCTGCGTGAACTTCTGCTCCGTGAGCACGCCAGGCGGCTCGTGCAGGCCGAGAGTTTCACCCTCGCGCAGGTCCGGCAGCGAGGCTTCCTCGGAGTCGGCGGGGATCGCCGGCGCGGTCTTTCCCTCGGCGTCCTCGGTCTCTTCGCCTGCGAGCTGCTCTTTCGAGGTTCCGCCGCTGCCGAGCACCTCGAGCCAGCCGGCGAACTTCAGAATGCGCCCGCCCGCGCGAAGGCTGTACGTCGTCTTCGCGGGCGTCGTGCTGGTCGCTTCGATGTCCACGCCGGTCTGATCGTAAACGGCGTCCTTCATCTGGCTGCCGACGAAGCGGTCCCAGATGAGCTTGTAGATCTTGAACTGTTCTTCCTTTCGCACCGCCTCGGGCGGGTGATCGAGCATCGTCGGGCGGATCGCTTCGTGCGCGTCCTGTGCGTTCTTCTTCGACTTGAAGGCGTTCGGCTCCTTGGGGACGAAGTCTTGCCCGTAGCGTTCGAGGATGTGGGCGCGCGCGGCCTCGATGGCTTCCGGCGCGCTCCGCATCGAGTCGGTACGCATGTACGTGATGAGGCCGACCTGCCCGCCGTCGTCCTTGCCGAGGTCCACACCTTCGTAGAGCCCCTGCGCGACCTGCATGGTGCGCTTGGCGCCGAAGCCGAGGCGGTTCACGGCGTCTTGTTGCAGCTTGCTGGTGGTGTACGGGGCGGGCGCCTTCCGCTTGCGCTCGCTCTTCGTGACCTTGGCGATGCGGTAGCTCGCGGTCGCGAGATCCGTGCGGATGACGGCAGCCTCTTCGCCGTTTTTCACGACGCCGAGCTTCTTGCCATCCCTGCCGTTCAGTCGCGCGAAGAAGTGCGGCTTCTTGTCACCGGGCGCGCCTGGTTTGGCTCCGTTGACTTGATGAAGCATCGCGCCGCAGTTCCAGTACTCCTCGGGGATGAACGCTTCGATCTCGCGCTCACGGTCGACGATGAGCCGAAGCGCCACGCTCTGCACGCGTCCCGCGGAGAGCCCGAACGCGAGCTTCGACCACACCAAGGCCGAGACGTCGTACCCCACGATGCGATCGAGAACGCGCCGGCAGCGCTGTGCGTCGTAAAGGTGTTTGTTGAGCTTCCGCGGGCTGTCGACGCCGCGCTGAACGCCCGCCTTCGTGATTTCGTGAAATTCGACGCGCTTCGCGTCCTTGGCGCTCTTCGTGAGCTCTTCGGCGAGGTGCCACGCGATCGCTTCCCCTTCACGGTCGGGGTCGGTCGCGAGCAGCACATCCGTGGCATCGAGCGAGGCGGCCTTCAGCTCGGCCAGGACTTTCTCTTTGCCCGCGACGACCTCGTAGGTCTCGAGAAAGCCCTTCTCGATGTCGATCCCCATCTTCTTGGGGAGGTCTTTGATGTGACCCTTCGAAGCCAGGACCTCGTAGCCCGCCCCCAGGTATTTCTTGATGGTCTTGGCCTTGGCGGGTGACTCCACCACCACGAGCGTTTTTCCCGCCGGCGCTTTGCTCTTGGGCTCCTTGGCCTCTTTCGGCTCTTTGGCCTCTTTCGGCTCCTTGGGCTCCTTGGCCGGCGCGTCCTTCGCCTTGGCTTTGGGCTCCTTGGGCGCCTTGGCCTCCTTGGGCTCCTTGGCCTTGGCCGGCGCTTCCACGACCGCGAGTGTCTTTGCCATCGATGGTGTCCTGAGGCTCTTTTTCGTCTTTTGCCGAACGATTGTCCGACGTTACGGTCCCGACCGGCGGAAAAACCCACCTGGGCCCTCTACTAGTACGTTCTCCAAAGCGAGCGTCAAGAGCGCTGTCGCGGCCGCCTTCGCGTTCAGGCCGGCGGAAGCGGCAAGCTCATCGACGTGTTGGGGGGCGAAAGAGGCGGCTTCGAAGAGCGCACTCGCTTCCTCGCCGAGGTCGAGCGGGAGCGCGATTTGTGCGGTTTTTGGCCGGGGAGCCGCGCCGAGCAACGTCAGAAACGCCCCCACCGAGGTGAACGCGTTGGCGCCGCGATCGAGGAGAGAAAGCGACCCTTCGTATCCCTTTGGGTCGCTCCATGGCGCAATCGGGACGACGTACAGCGGGCGCCGGAGGCGATCGGCCCACGACGCGGCGTTCAGCGCGCCCGAGATCTTCGCGGCTTGCACGACGACGACCGCATCGGCGAGGGTGGCGAGGACGCCGTTTCGCAGCTTGAACGTGTGGCTGTTTCGGTCCTGCTCGGCGGCGAAGGGCCAGAGGATCGCCCCGCCGCTCCGCGCGATGTCCTCGTAGAGCGACGCGTGATCGGTTGGAAACACGTGGTCCGAGCCTGTGCCGCAGACCGCCCACGTGCGCCCGCCCGCGGCCATGGCGCCTCGATGGGCTGCGGCATCGATTCCATACGCGCCACCCGAGATGACCACCATCCCGGCGCCCGACAGCGCTGCGCCGAGCGCTTCCGCGAGCGCCAGCGTCTCGCGATGCGCAATACGGCTCCCCACCACGGCGATGATTTTTTGATCGCGCGCGAGCGCCAACGACCCGCGCACGGAGAGGCGCAGGGGAGGCTTGGCCGCGGGCTTGTTGGTCGCGAGAAGACGAGCGGGGTAGTCGGCGTGCTCAGGCGTCAGATGGCGGATCGGCGGTTCCACGCCCCCCCATCGGCGCGAGCGGCCAACGTGTTGCTCGAAATCGCTGCTTCGGAGCTACTTCGCCTTTGCGTAAAGCTGCACGCCGGCTTTCCCCGCGCCTTTTTGCGAGGAGATGTCGACTTTGTACGCGATGGGCACCGTGACGAGCGGACACATCGCGTTGGGGGCTTTGCCGATGACGGGGCTGTTGTCGTCGGTCACGTCCTCACCCGCCATGAAGTTGTAGAGCGGGGGCGCGAGGAGACGCAAATCGAGGTCTTTTACCGCATCTTTCGGGGAGAACCCGATGACCGCGTAGCATTTGCCCGCTTCGAGCGTGACCATCATCGAAACGTGTTGGCCGTTCTCGCTCAAGTCGCCACGTGCGATCCCGCCGACCGGCTGCATTCCCGGGGCGTGCTTTGCGGCCAGGGCTTTGATCCCCGCTTCGATGGGATCCCCCGCGGTGGGAGGCTGCACGAGCGCAGGGACCGCGCTTGCGGCGGCGGCGATCATCGCAGCGATTTGCTCCGGGTTTGTCGTCAAAATCGTCGCAAGCGGGTTCGGCGGGGCGCTCGCGGTAGGTGCCGGCGGCGCGCTCGTCACGGGACCGGTGGATGCAACGCTGTTCGTCGGGGGAGGCGGTGGCGGTGCGCTTGCCGTAGCTGTCGGCGCGGTCTGCACGGGTTTGTCATTGCCACCACCACACGCGACGGGAACGGCCGCGACGATGGCCAACACCACGAGACACACGTTGGTCCTGCTCAAAAAGCGCATCGGAAAAGCTCCATTTGGGTGATTCAAGAGGTCTTGCGACAACGGGCCCATTTTTTCGAAGTACTTCTCGAAAAAATCGGCCCGTCATCGCGCCGCTGAATTGCATCGCGGCACGTCGGATCACGTCACGAGGACATCACTTGTTCTTGGAGTAGACCTGCACGCCGACGGCACCTGCGCCCTTACGCGCGTTGATGTCGATCTTGTAGTTGAGCGCGATCGGAACGATCGGGCACATGGGCGCGTTGCCTTTGCCGATGACCGGCATGTTGTCGTCGGTCGTGTCCTCGCCGGCCATGAAGTTGTAGAGCGGCGGCGCCAAGAGGTGCAAATCGAGGTTTTTCACGGTGCCCGGCACGGCGAATCCGACGACCGAGTAGCACTTGCCGGCCTGCATCGGGACCATGAACTCGAGGTGACCGCCTTCGGCGAGATTGCCTTTCGCGATTTGTCCTTCCGGCTGCATGCCCGGCGCGTTCTTCGCGGCGCTGAGCTTGATGCCTGCTTCGATCGGATCGCCAACGACAGCGCCAGGCTGCTGCAAGAGCGCCTGACCCGCAGTGGCCGCCTGTGCGAAAATCGCAGCGAGCTGGTTGGGGTCCGTGGTGACGACGGATCCGAGCGGTCCGCCCGGCGGGGGTTGACCCGGCGGGGGCTGCCCAGGCTGCGGGGGCTGCCCGGGCTGCGGGGGATAGCCCGGCTGCGGCTGCGGAGGATAACCGGGTTGCGGCTGCGGGGGGTAACCGGGCTGCGGCTGCGGGGGATAGCCCGGCTGCGCTTGCGGATATCCAGGCTGCGGGGGATAGCCCGGCTGGGGCGGGTACCCCGGCTGCTGGGGATACCCGGGAGGCGGCTGCTGGCCATATGCAACTGTGCCCTGAGCAGCGGGACCGTCCGCGGGCTTCTTGTCGCCACCGCATGCGAGCGGCAGCATGGAAGCCACGACGAGCGCGGCGACCGAGCAGTTTTGGACCACATGTCGATTCTTCATCTTCAAGCAGCGCCTCCATGAAACGTGACCGCCCAGTGGCAACCAAGTGCCGCTGGCTGCAGCCCAAGTCAGTCGTCTAAAACGCCGAATACTCTACTCCGGTCCCCGTATTTTTGGCGGAACAATACGGCTCCGGTCCAGACCACAAATTGCCGCGATTTCCGGCCCTTCTCGGCCGCCTCACTTCGACCACACCCCTTCAACGCGCCTTCCCAGCCAAACCTTACGGCTGAAAAACCAGAACCGTATGGTTGGTTCGACGGCTCTCGCAACCTGCGGATTCAAGCCGCGGGCTCACGACGTTGCTGACGAAGCTGGGCCGAGCGGCCTCGACGCTACGAACGGGCGGTACGAAACGAGCTTACTGGCGGACGAACTTGAAGGGGATGTTCACCGTGGTCGTGCCGCCCGTCGGCGGGAACTGCCAGGAGCGCACCGCGCCTTCGATGCATTTGCCAATCGTCGGATCGTTGCCCGTGGCGGTCGCGCTCGAAACGCTGCCGCTGCCACTGACCTTCGCTTCGACGGTGATGTTCACCGTGCCCGCTTTGCCATCCCCAATTTTTTCCCAGCAGGTGCGCTTCACGCCGGCCGCGTGGTTTCGCACGGTGGCCTCGACCTGATCGCTCGTGAGCGAGGACCCGCCACCTCCGCCCGTATTGCTACCCGGGCCCGATGACGGTCCGCTGGCGTTTCCGCCGAGCAGCGAGCCAAGGTCCGCGGCTTTGGGGCCGGTGCTGCTCGGCGTCGGCTTCGGTCCAGCGCCGCTATGCATCGCAACCGCGCCCGCAAGCCCAGGCTTTGCCGTTCCGGCGTCGGTCGTGGGTGCTGCCACGATGTCCACCGGGGGCGGAGCAGCGCTCTGAACGGGTTGGGTTGGAGGGGGAGGCGGCGCAACTTGGACGATCGGCGCAGGTGCCGGCGCGGGCGGTGGCCGCAGGAAGATCGCAATGGCTGCAGTGACACCGAAGGCGGCCGCGAGGACGACCATCGCAATCGCGATCCACGGTGGCGATTTCTTCGAGTCCTGCGTGGGCGCGGGCGCGGGCGGGGGTGCGCTGGGAAAAGACGAAATGGAGCCGGAGTGAGCCTGGCCTGCTCCAAACGCGCCCATCGAGTGAGAGGGAGCGGGCCCACCAGGCCCACCAGCAGAAAAGGGGGCTGCGTGCCCAAACGAGCCCGTGCTCGGCGCCATCCCCATTCCCATCGCCGCACCCGTCGGCGGGGGCGCCCCGAAGGGATCCGACACCATCGACACGCGCTGCGCGGAGACGGCCGATGCCGACGCCGGGTTCGCCTCGAGAATTTCCGAATCGTCGAGCTTCTCAGCGGTGGCCGCTTGGGGCGTGAGGCCGCTGTGCGTTCCGCTTCGTGCCGTGAAGGGGACGACGTTGTTGCGCGCGCTGGCGGTCGCTCCCGTGATTGGAGCCGCTCGCGGGGCGACGCCGGGCATCGGCCCTTGCCGCGGCATCACGCCGCCCGTGCGTTGTGCGGTCGCAGGCGGTTGGCTTCCGACGCCGGGTCCGCGCATCATGTCCGAAGGAGGCGGCGTCGCAAGCGACACGCGACCGCCCGCGGCGGCCTCACGCACGATCGCGGCAAGCTCGGGAATGGCGCGCACGGGGCGCCACTCTTCGAGGCCCTCTTGCCAGACGAGGGACTCCTCGGTGACCGCTCCCGAGGCGGCCTTTCGGCGGAGCTCCGAGACACGCACGGGACCCACGGGCACGCCGTTGATCGCCACGTACCACTCTTCGGTGACGGACAGCTCGAGGAGGTCGAGCGCGCTCGGCTCGTCGGGTCGGTTCGTCGACGTCGGATGTTGCACCGTGCGCTGAAACGCACCCGCGAGCGCGCCTTCCGGACGCGGCGGTGGCGCACTTGCGCGCGGTCGCGCGGCCGACAAGGACGTCGCGAGCCCACCGGCGGCTTTGGGGCTCGCGGTGAGCCCTGGCTTCTGCGGAGCGGTGGGCTTGTTGGAGGGAGCCGTTGCTCGAGGCGCGGGAGCTTGCGGCTTTGCGCCCTGCAACGTCGCGGGCGTCTCGTCCTTCGCGTCTTTCGGCAGCTCGACGGCGACACTCACGCTCGTCTCTGTGACCGCCGCGCGAACCTCGATCATGTGCCCGCATTTGCGGCACTTCATGCGGACAGTCTTGCCCGCGACCTTCTCGTCGGAGATCTGGTACTTCGCCTTGCACTGGTCGCAGAGAAACTTCACCGAAGGCTACCTCGCGCGGGTTCTCGTCAACGATACCTTCATCCGGTGGGGCCATGCGAGTGCGATCAACTGTCCCACGCGCTCGACCTTTCTCTCCGCCGGCAAAAGCTCCAGGCCATTGGACCCACGGGCGGCCCGCGCCTTAGCTTCTTTCAGCTGCGCTCCTGCTTTAAAGAAGCCGAACCAAGTGCTCTTTGATCGAGGCGCGGGTAGGCGCATCTGGAGCAGCATGAACGCAACGCTCCCACATTTCGACCGCTTTGTGCTTGAAACCAGCCTTTTCGTAGAGCACCGCAAGATTCTTCAGGGCCGGGAAATGTTTGGGATTCAGCTCCACGGCGCGTTCGAGCTCCGAAACACCGTCGTAAACCTGGCCTTTTTTCCCGTAGAGGAGGGCGAGGTGGTACCGAAGGCGGTACGCGAGGGGGTCGATCTTCACTCCCCGTTGGAGGTGCTCGATCGCCAGATCGATGTTCCCGGCGCGAAATGCGGCAATACCCTGCTCCAGGGCTTTTTCAGCGTCGCTCGAAATGTTTTCCGGATCGCGGGGCGGGGGCACCGTGGGGGAGGTGTGCCGCGCGAGGAGCTTCGTGACCGCGGCGATGACGTCGCTGATGCGGAAGGGCTTCTCGAGGTACTCCTCGATTCCGTAGTTCGTCTTCAAATCTTCGGCGATGCGCCACCCGCGGTACACGGCGCTGATCATGATGATCGGAATGTTGCCGTACTTTTCGCTGCCCTTGATGCGGCGCGCGATGTCGAAGCCATGAAGCTCCGGAAGCATCGCGTCGAGCACGATCAGATCGGGGCGGTGCTCCTTCACCATGCGAAGCGCGAGGAGACCGCGGTCTGCCTCGAGGACGCGATGTCCCTTGTTGGCAAGCAGCGTCCGGAGCAGCTTTCGAATGTCTTCTTCGTCGTCGACGATCAGAATGAGCTTGCTGGAGGTCGATCCCGTTTTCGGCCGCGGCGGCAGAGGTGGCGCAACGGCGGGGGCGGGGGCCGGGGCGGGCGCCGCTTCTTGTGCAAGGCTGGCGGCCATCTGCCCTGCCGCCACACGTAGCTCGTCGGGGAGATGGGTGACGGTCGACACGTCGGCAGACATGTTGCCGAATTCCTGGTCGCTCAGCTCCGATTCGTTTCCCGCCGACTCGATCGCTTCGTCGATGATGACCGCCGAACCGCCGGGAACGATGGACGGCCGCGAGGCACGCGAAGGAGGCTGGCTGTCGCGGTCCGCCAGCCCAAGCTGATCGAGCGTCTCTCTCGGAACGTTGGGGCCGACGAAATAGATCTTGCCCGAGTTTTTGGCGTCGTAGGCCTCGGCGCTCGTCTTCTCCAGCGTGTGCGTGATCGCGATGTACGGGTAGACCTTGCGGCCGGTGACGAACTCGAGCTCGTCGATGACGCGCTTGTCCATCGGGTTTGCCATCGCCAAGAAGATGCGGTCGTCCCGCACGAGGACGGGCAGAATTTTCTGCGACTCGGCCATGTCCCGCGGAACGAACTCGAGGTGCTCGAGAAGAATCGCCACCTGGTTCAAGTCAATCGCCGGAAACCCGAACTGCTCCGACAGCGCGCGCAGCGCGTTGGTCTCGCTGACGAGGCCCGACTGTGTCAGGCGCGAGGCGAGAGGCTTACCTTCTTCGAGCGGCGCGCGCTGCTGCTCCTGCAGGACGTTGTCGAGGTCCGCCTGGGAGATCAGCTTCTGCTTGAGCAGAATCTTGCCGAGCTGCTTTTTGTCGTTCGCCATGGGGCGGCCGCTGCCGAAAGGGTAGAGTACGCGCTGGCCACGCCTGGGACAAATGATGACTTGAGGCCCAGGGGATGCGGCGCATTCCCCTGATTACGGTCAGTTATCTTGACCCGCCATGCGGTCGCGTGCCGTTCGCGCGAAGGACTCGTAGCGACCCGCGGAAATGGCGTCCCGCGCCCCACGTACGAGCTCGCCGTAAAAATGCAGGTTGTGGAGCGAGAAGAGGCGAAGAACCAGGAGCTCCCGGGCAATGTAGAGGTGCCGCAAATAGGCACGCGAGTAGCCACCCGCGCAGCAGGCACATGTGCACTCGGGGTCGATCGGGAGGCGGTCGTCCCTGTAGCGCGCTTGTTTGATGACCACCCGGCCGTTTCGGGTCAGAGCCTGGCCGTTGCGGGCGTTCCGCGTGGGTAGCACGCAGTCGAACATGTCGACTCCCTGCCCAATGGCAACAAGCAGGTCTTGCGGGGTTCCGACGCCCATCAGATAGCGCGGGCGCTCCGCGTCGAGGCTGTGCGCGACCTCGCTCAACGTTTCGTACATTCGCGGAATGGGCTCGCCGACCGAGAAGCCGCCCAGCGCGAGGCCGTCGAAGTCGAGGGCCCCCAGCTCCGCGGCGTGTGCGCGCCGAAGGTCGGGAAAACATGCACCCTGCACGATTCCGAACAGCGCTTGACCTTGCGGCCGTGGCGCTGCGAGCGCGCGCTTGGCCCAGCGGGTGGTCTGCGCGACGGCGGCCTCGACGACGCTGCGCGGAGACTCTCCCGGTGCGCAGACGTCGAGCTGCATCTGGATGTCGGCGCCGATGAGCCCCTGCACGCGGACGGCTTCTTCCGGGGAGAGGTGGTATTTTGTCCCGTCGAGATGGGAGCGAAAGACGAATCCGTCTTCGCTCGCCTTGACGCGGTCGTTCAACGAAAAGGCCTGAAAACCGCCGGAATCGGTGAGCATTACCCGCGGCCACTTCGAAAAGCCGTGGAGCTTCCCGTGCGCGTCGATCAGCTCGGCACCGGGCCGCAGCATCAAATGGTACGTATTGCCGAGGACGATTTGCGCCCCCGTGGACGCGACCTCGTCGGGAGTCAGCGTCTTCACGCTTCCCTGCGTGCCCACCGGCATGAACGTCGGCGTATCCACGTCGCCATTGGGCGTGCTCAACACGCTCCGCCGTGCGTGCCCGTCGGTGTGCAGCACTCGAAACGCAAACCCTGCTGTCTTGGGCTTCACTCGGTCCCCATTGCCGCGCCGGCCCTCGAGAGCAGCATCGCGTCCCCATACGAGAAAAATCGGTAGCTCTCTCGCACGGCGGTTCGATACGCGTCGAGCACACGCTCCATGCCGCCGAACGCGCAAGTCAGCGCGAGAAGCGTCGACTTCGGGAGATGAAAATTCGTGAGGAGCGTGTCCACGACGTGAAAATCGTACCCGGGCTGAATGAGCAGGGACGTGTCGGCCGCGCCTGCGCAAACCAGACCCGGGCGCGCGGGATCATGCGCACTCTCGAGCGCGCGGACCACGGTCGTCCCGATGGCGACCACCGGGGCCCCGCGCTCTCGTGCACGTGCGATTGCCGCGGCGGTCGCGCGGGAAATCTCGTAGCGCTCGGAGTGCATGGGGTGTTGATCGAAGTCCTCGACGGAGACCGGCTGAAATGTGCCGAGGCCCACGTGCAACGTCACGCTCACGATTTCGCAGTCGCGGACCGCGAGGCGCCCAAGCAGCGCGCGCGTCAGGTGGAGTCCTGCGGTGGGAGCTGCGATGGCGCCGTCCACGCGTGCGAACACGGTCTGGTAGCGCTCGCGATCCGCGTTGGCGTCGTCACGTTTGATGTACGGCGGCAACGGAACGTGTCCCTCGGCAGCGATGGCGTCGTCGACCGAGAGGCCTTCGCGCGCCGAGAGGCCGACTTCGAGCAATCCGTCGCTTTCCGATCGACCGAGGAGGCGAATCTTCAGCGCGCCGACGTCGATTTCGCTGCCGAATTTCAGCGCTTTGGAGGCTTTCCCCATCGCGCGCCACACTTCGAGCTCTTTCCGCGAGCTCGGCTCTGTGCCGACGACTTGCGTGCCGATTTTGCGGACGAGAAAAATCTCGACCTTGCCGCCGGTCCCCGCTTTTTGGCCGAGCAAGCGCGCCGAAATGACGCGTGTGTCGTTCAGGACGACGAGCGCGCCGGCAGGGACGAGGTCTGCCAGGTCGGCGATGGTGCGGTGCTCGACGGCTCCCCCATGTTCGCTCTTGCCGGGAGGGGGGATCACCATCAGACGCGCGGCCTCGCGGTCGTCCGTGGGGTGCTGCGCGATCCGCTCGGGGGGCAAGTCGTAGTCGAACGCAGAAACACGCATCGGTTAGGTGCGATCAACCACAGACGCCGCAAAATGCGCAGCTTTTTTGGTCACGAGCTCGTCTTCGACGCGCTCAGGCTCTGCGGAGGCGCTGTGCCTGCTCCGAGCGTCGCCCGTGGAGAGCCATCCGCGCGAGGGGGGTCTCCATTTTCGTTCGAAGGAAGTGAGCGAGGTCGGTCAGCTGAAACGGTTTCGGCATGAAACCGATGACCCCGCAGTCTGCCCGTGCCAGCTGGCGTTCGCTGATGTGGTAGGCGCTGGTCAGAACGACGCGCACGCTGGGATGCAAATCGCGGAGCTGCCGGGCGAGCTCGAGGCCGTTGGTTTTTGGCATCATGAGGTCGAGGAGCGCGAGATCGACGCTCTCGTGACCCAAGCGCTCCATCGCCTCTTCGGCGGAGTGCGCAGTTTCGACGTCGAAGCCCTCCAAGCGAAGTCCCATCGAGAGGACTTTCACCTGATTTTCTTCGTCGTCGACAACGAGGACGCGCACGCCCATCCCAACCTCCATCTGCAGCGCGAACGCCAAAAGCGCGCAAGCAAACAAGGTGCCGCGTCGACGGCGGTGCCTTGCGGGGTTTTCGCCCGCGTATCGCGGTGTTTTTCCCGGCGGCCGGCGAGAGGTCTTTCACTTCTGCACGACGCACTTCCAGGAGTGAGATGTTCGCTCCGAACAGCGGGTCAGAACACGATGCCGAGCCGTGTCATCTTCCGCCAGAGCGTCGTTGGAGAAATGGCGAGCAACTCCGCTGCCTTTTCTCGGCTCCCATCGCACTCGCGCAGCGCTCCTTCGATCGCGGTGCGCTCGGCCGCGTCCACGACATCCGAAAGGATTCGTCCACCCGCGGGCGCGGTCGAGGCCTGCGACGGGGGCGGGAGGAGATCGTCGGTGGTGATCACGCCGTCCTGAACCATGGCGACGGCCTGCTCCAACATGTGCTCGAGCTCGCGCACGTTCCCCGGAAAATCGTAGTGCTGGAGCGCCTCCATGGCGCGCTCGTGGAGGCGGGCGTGAACGCCCATCTTCTTGTTGTACTTGTCGAGAAAATGGCTGACCAGCGGGCCGAGATCCTCGCCGCGCTCCTTCAAAGCGGGGAGCTGAAAGCGCGCAACGTTGAGGCGATAGTAGAGATCCTGGCGGAAGCGTTTTTCCGCCACGGCGGACTGCAGGTCTTGATTGGTCGCGGCGATGACGCGAACGTCGACCCGAACGGCTTTGCTCTCCCCGACGCGACGGATCTCGTTTTCCTGGATCGCGCGGAGGAGCTTGGCCTGAAATGTCACGGGCGTCTCGGCGATCTCGTCGAAGAAGAGGGTGCCCCCGTCGGCTTCCTCGAAGAGCCCTTTTCGCGCCGCGACAGCGCCGGTGAAGGCTCCGCGGGCGTGTCCGAACAGCTCGCTTTCCAGCAATGTTTCGGTGATGGCCGCGCAGTTCACCGGGACGAACGGACGCTCGGCGCGCCTCGAGTTTGCGTGAATCGCTTTGGCGATGAGCTCTTTGCCGGTGCCGCTCGGTCCGGTGATCAGGACGATGGCGTCGGTCGGAGCGATCCGAACGACCCGCCCGAGCACCTCCCGTACGACGCGCGATCGGCCGATGATGTTCTCGAATTTGTAGCGATCTTTGAACTCGCTCGCCAGGAAGGCGACCTCACCCGCGAGGCGTCTTTTGTCGAGCGCTTTGTCGACTTTGACGAGCAGCTCCTGCTCCGTGAACGGCTTCTGGATGTAGTCGAACGCACCGAGGCGCATGGCGTCCACGGCGCTCTCGATCGTGCCGTAGGCGGTCATCACGATGACCTCGGTCATCGGCTGTGCGTCCTTCACGGCGCGGAGCACGTCGATGCCGTCCTTCGAGCCCATGCGCAGATCGGTGAGGACCACGTCGTAAGCGCCCGTCGCGCCGCGCTCGCAGCCTTCGTCGCCCTCGGCCGCTTCGTCGACCTCGTACTCCGCGCCACGAAGCATCATCGCCAGCGTCGTGCGCATGTTGCGCTGGTCGTCGACGATCAGAATTTTCGGCATCGGAGGTTGGTTCTAGTTGTTTGGCGCGCCTGCGGCGATCCAATCGCTGATCTGCTTGATCGCGTCGTCGGAAAACGAGTACGTGGCCGGCCTCTTGGGCATGCTGCCGACGGTCGCACCGTTCTTTTTGTGGCGAATCTCATTGAGGAGGTAGGAGCCTGCGGGGTCGGCCTTGTCTTTGGCGAGCACGAGGCCAACGGTCATCCCGGTGATCCCCTCATAGCAAGAGTCCTTGTCCTTGCCGCAGACGAACCCACCGCTCCCAAGCGCGCCCGCCTGCATCGGATCTCCGTGGCACTTGCCGTCCCCGTTGCACCCGGGGGTGGTCGTGCCTGCTCGCCCGAAGTAGTTGCAGTAGAGGTCGCCCCAGGTGGCGCCCGTTCCGCAGTCGTTCGCTCCCGCGTCCACCATCGCCGGCGGGGTGTCGTCGACCGGGATGGAGGCGTCGAACTGGGGATTGGGCGCGCCACCTTTGAAGCCGTCGGGGGTCGATGTCCCGTTGGTGCTGTTCGAGCACCCACTCAACGCGAAGAGCGCGACCACGATCCCGAAGCTGACCTTCGTCATATGACCTCCGAAATTCTCGACGCCGAGCGGATACGCGCCCCGGCCTCAGTAGGCCACGCCCAAGAAGAGGCGGACCGTCTGCGCACTGGAAAGATCCCAGTTCGGCAGCGCGGACGTTTGCTGGCCAGGCAAATAGGAGAGACCACCAAGAGGGAAGAATACTCCGTATTGCAGCATCGTATAGAACCCGCCGAGCTTGTCGGGGTCGTCGTTGAGCGTTCCGTCTTTCGCCTGGTAATACAGGCTCACATCGAGCTCCACGCCGAGGTCGCGTTTGTGGCCCGGGGTCTGCTCGAACTCGCTCGCGCGGCTCCAGATGATGGCAGCGCCTCCGCCGAACTTCTGGCCGTTCGCGTTCTTGAGGAAGTCGTAGTCGACGCTGGGGCGAAAGTAATAGGCGCCTTCCACACGGGAGAGAATGTGCCGGAAGAAGATCAAATCGACCCGGTAGTCCGGGTGCATGCGGAACGTCGAGATGGGTCCTCTCGCGTTGAGCTCCGGCTGGAGGCCGCTCGGACCGGGATTCAGCCCGTTTACCCAGGGGTCGCCGCTCGCCCAGCCGAAGCCGAAGCCGATGCGGAGCTTGTCCTCGATCGCCTTGAACTCGGACTGTGTGGTGAGGCCGTACTGGCGGAGCTGCACGGGGTTGGCGATGTCCGCGTGCTGCGGGGTCTGATCGATCGAGCCGTAAATGGTCGCGAATTCGGCCTCGAAACGGAACTTCTTCCAGAGCGCTTGAACCCAGAGGTCGGGCGTGAAGGCATAGGCGCCGCGGCGCTGAAAGCCGTTGTTGACCTGCGTCGTGTCGAGCGTGATCGGGTTTCCCGTCGTGCCGTTCGCGTTCGGCGGGATGACGTCGAGGAGCTGGGACCGGTACGTCGCGTAGATGCCGCCGTTGACGACGACCTCGTTCCGCGCGAGCGCGAGCTTCTGGAGCTCCGGGTTCGTGCGGCGCGCGGCGAAGAGGACGTACTCGTTGACGTTCGTGAGGTTGGCGGTGTTGTACGGCTGGCCGCCGTAGACGTCGTACGCCGAGGCGTTCGTCGGGCCGGTGGAGACGTAATCCCAAGCGCCGCCGAAGTACAAATCGAGCGATTTGATGCCGCTCACGAACATGATGCGGTCGGTGGTGGTCTGGTAGTCGCTGTCGATTCCGTCCCCGGCGTTGTTCATCATGCCGAGGCCCCAGTGGTTCGGCATGCGGCCGAAACGGAGCTGCCCGAAGGGCGTCATGTACTCGGCCCAGACGCGCTTGACGTCGATCGAATTCCGGAAGCTGTTGATGCCGGCCGTGGGAGGGCCCTGCGTGGTGGTCAGCGCGCCCAAAGGTGCGTAGCCGTTGTAACCCGTGCCCGCCGGGCGATATCCGGTGGGGCCCGTGCCGCCGGGTTGCATGGCGTACGCGTCGGGTGTGGTGCCGAGGACCAGATTGTCGAGCGCGTCGATCTGCGAAAGAATTCGCAGGTTGTCCGAGATGTGGAGCTCGGGGGCGACGCGGAAGCGGACGTTTGCCGTCGCCTGGGATTTGTCGAAACAGGGCTGCGTGGCGCCGTTGCCGCACAGGTTCACGTTGTGCGGATTGCCGCTTTGATCCGTGTAACTGTGGTCGAGAGGCTGCGGCCAAAGGTTCTGATCGTCACCCGGGGCGTTGTGCCGTCCGAGGGAGAAATTGTGAAAGAGCTCCGCCCGCGTCCGGAAGTATCCGTGAAGCTCGAGGATGGGTCGCGTGTGACCCCACCAGTCTTCGCTGAATACGTCGCTCGGGCGCGTGCCGATCGAGCCGTCGGTGCTGGAAGCGGCGGGACGCTCGGTGCCCTGCGTCGCCAGCTTTCGCTGGTCGGCGTTGGGGTCGACCGTGGGCATCGTGGGCGCCGAAGCTTCGCTCGGAAGGAGAGCGCCGCGCGACATGGATGATGGAGCGGCTGCAGGCGAGGGCGCAGGCGACGAGGGGGGGCTGGCTGCGGGCTGAGACCCTGCGTTCGGTTGCGCGCCCGGCTGTTGCGCGCCCGGCTGTTGCGCGCTGGCGCGCCCCGTCGCCAACGTCACCAACGAGAGCGGCGCGGTCGCGAAAATTACGGCAAGCGGCAGTAGGCGGAAACGCTGGCCAAGCATCGTGTCGGGCCTTGTAACACGATTGCCTCCCTATCCTAATGCAACAATCAGAAGGTCCGCAGATGCCATCCTCGGCGTGACCTCGGCGCCATCTGTCGCGCGATCGCCTGCGTCATCCTTCGTGGCTGTTTTGCTTGCGGTTGCGGCTGCGCGGCCTTTTTCGCGTGATCACCGCGACAGCCCCCGCGAGACATGCGGTCCCACAGATGGCCAGGGTGGTGAATGTTGGATGGTGAACCATCGCGAGGAGGGCACGTACGCCGGCCGATGGTTCGGGGGCGCGGACGATCGGACCACGCATGTGCGCCATGCGAATGGCTGGGCCACAGTCGCGCGAGAGTTTGGGCGCAGGATCGCCCTCGGACGAGGCGGAAGGGGAGGTGCACATCGCAAAGCACGAGGTGAGGACGAACCCGCGGCTCCCGCGCACGAACGCCAGAAACACACGCGCGGTCCCGTCGCCCACCAGATCGCGCATCACGACATCTCCTTCGCGCTGGTTTTCGCCTCCGCCGAGCTGCCCGCCCAGCCCCGCGCGGATCGCCGTGGACGCGGCAATTTGGGCCATTTTGTCGAGCGCGAGCGGCTCGGCCTCGGGCGCCCAGGCGTCGGTCGGAGTTTCGAAGCACCCGGTGAAGAGGCGTGGCCCACCCGGAGCGCTCGCCCATGAGCGCCATTCGCTGACGCGGGACTGCGGAGTTTGCGACAGATCCGGGGGTCCGAGCGTGTGGTCCTCGATGAATTGCGGGGGAGGTACGAACGCGAGCCCCGCGTGATCGTCGGGCGCCGCGAAGCTCGTCGTGGCCGAAACGCGCGTGGAAACGAGAAGGGCGACGAAAAGGGCGACGGAAGCGGCGACGGTCATCCCGATTCCCGCGGCTCTCGTGCGAAGGAGATCGGCTCTATCCGCCGATCTCCTCGAGGAAGCTCTGCACCTCTGCGCGAAGTGCGGTCAATTTCTCGCGCACCCGGGTCGGCGTACTGCTCTTCGGCGCGCTGCTCCTTGCGCTTGTGGCTCCCGTGGCCCCCGCGTCCGCCTGCTGGGGCGCGATCTTCGGGCCGACTGGGCCGATCTGGCCGACTTGCCCGGCTTGCTCGGCTTGCCCGGCTTGCCCGGCTTGCCCGGTTTTCGTCTCGACCTCGACGCCCGCCTTTTGAAGGCGTTTTTTTGCGCCGGCGATCGTAAATCCCTCGGCGTAGAGGAGGTTTCGCACACGAAGGAGGTTTTCGACGTCACGCCGCGAGTACACGCGCTGACCTTTGGCGCTCTTGGTGGGGCGAATGCTGCGAAATTCGCGCTCCCAATAGCGGAGAACGTGCGGTTCGACGCCGACGAGCCCCGCGACCTCACCAATGCGAAAATAGAGCTTCGGCGGCAATCCAGACTGCATGGGGGCCCGCTACTCTTTCGACGCGATCGTCGACGTGTCCGCCGTGGCGGCGCGCTCGAGGTCCGGGCTCGCGTTCGCGCTTCCCGCGGTTGCGGCGGTGGAGCCATTCGGAGAGAGGCCCGCGTGGGTTTGCGACGAACCGTTTCGCGGGTTCAGCGCCTGCTTCAGGATCTGGCTCGCCTTGAAGGTGAGCACGCGTCGCTCACTGATTTTGATCGGGTCGCCCGTCTGCGGATTTCGCCCAGGGCGCTGGCGCTTGTCCCTCAGGACGAAGTTGCCAAAACCGCTGATTTTGATTTTTTCCCCACGTCCGAGAGTCTCTTTCATCATCTCGAACACGAGGTCGACGATGTCCGCGGACTCCTTTTTGGAGAAGCCGCCGACGCGGGTGTACAGCGCCTGGACGATCTCAGCCTTGGTCATGATCGTGTCCGTCCCCCGGTGGATCGCGTGCGACGCATGAAGCCGATAGTAAACGACTTTTTCGAAGGAAGACTACCCCCAAATTGCCGCGCCATTCTCCGTGCGCTCCGTGCGCGGCGTGCGCTCGGGTGTGCAGCAGGTTTGCGGGGCAATTCGGGGGGGGAAACGCGGCAGGACAGCCCTTAAGCTGCCAGCTCCTCGCCGTCCGGTGCGGGCGGAGGGACGCTTTCGACGCCCGTTGCGGAGGGCGCGTGCGGGACGAGGGCGGCCTTGCGACGCGCAAACTGCTCGCTCGCGACGAGCGCGGCGACGTAGCCGTAGCCGAACGTGAAGAGCATCGCGAACGGGGTCGCAAACCAGTGCCCGGTTTCGATCGATGCGACCACGCTCGCGAACGAGAAGAGGCACAGGCCGATCTCGACCATCGGCAGATCGGCGCGGGCGCGATAGCGCTGCATTCCGGCTTGCCCGCCCGCGACCACTCCGGCTTTCGGCGTGCGAACGAACTCGCCGGCCATCGAGCGGAGGCCTTCCAGGACCGCTTTTGTGAGGTGGGGCGAGAGGCCCGCGCCGAGCGCAAGGAGAACGGGGAGCTGCTTCAGCGCGTCGAGGCGGCGACGACCCTGCGCAGCTTCTGCCATCGCATAAAACGCGAGGAGGGAGCCCGTAGTGCCGACGCACAGCGGCAGATCCATCAGCAGCATCGTGCGCGTGTTGGTGGCCGGCATCATGATGAGAGCAGGCAAGAGGAGCACGCTCAGGAGAACCATCAGCGGGTACGCGAAATGCGGGGTGAGGTGGAAGAACGCCTCCACGCGCTGCGATGCGGAGAGCTTGCGATCGGTCATGACGCGCTTCATCAGCTTGCGCGCCGTCTGCACGGTGCCTTTCGCCCAGCGAAACTGCTGCGCGCGGAAGGCGCTGAGATCCTCGGGGAGCTCCGCCGGGGTGACGACCGCTTCACGGTAGATGAAGCGCCAACCTGCGAGCTGCGCGCGGT
>JADMIO010921801.1_pt1 | contig 32375 bp, 33 predicted proteins | sample 8958161 | NCBI WGS metagenome assembly JADMIO01 (sample SAMN16585339, study PRJNA669376) | soil metagenome | isolation source: Crop rotation soil | place: USA: Cullars Rotation, Alabama | collected 2011
CGCGACAACTTGTCCACGTGGAATTCTAAGCTTAGGATCCCAATGTGCTGGAAAGGTCCGGTGAACTATCTCGCCGCCATCGCACGTTACATCTGCGAGCGCCGCTCCTAGGCTGGAACGGCTCGGAACGGACTGATATGGCTCGACTTCTGGACACCATCAACTCGCCGATCGATCTCCGCAAACTCGATCGCCGCCAGCTCCCGCAGCTTGCGCAGGAGATCCGCGACACGATCATCGACACGGTGTCGAAGATCGGCGGCCATTTCGGCGGCAACCTCGGCATCGTCGAGCTGACGCTCGCGCTGCATTACATCTACGACACGCCGCGCGATCAGATCGTCTTCGACACCGGCCACCAGTCGTACCCGCACAAGCTCATCACCGGCCGGCGCGACACCTTCAACACCATCCGCCAGCACAACGGCATCTCCGGCTTCTGCAAGCGCGAGGAGTCGGAGTACGACGTCTTCAACGCGGGCCACGCGTCGACGTCGATCTCGGCGGCCCTCGGCATCACGGTCGCGCGCGACTTCCGCAAAGAGGACTACCGCGTCGTGGCCATCATCGGCGACGGCGCACTCTCGGGCGGCCTCGCGCTCGAGGGGCTCAACCAGGTCGGCCACCTCAAGCGCAAGATGCTGATCGTCCTCAACGACAACGACATGTCGATCTCGACGAACGTCGGGGCGATGTCCGGCTACCTCAACTCCATCATCAAGGGCCAGCGCTACAACCAGCTCAAGGATGTGGCGAAAGGCGTGATGGACCGCATCCCTCTCCTCGGCGGCAAGCTGCACGAGGTGGCGCACGACGTCGAGCATCTGCTGAAGAACATGGTCGTGCCGGGCACGCTCTTCGAGGAGCTCGGCATCAAGTACCTCGGACCGTACGACGGTCACGACCTGCCGGCGCTGCTTGAGATTTTCGAGAAGAACAAGGACTACAACGGCCCGCTCCTGGTGCACGTCATCACGAAGAAGGGGAAGGGCTACGAGCCGGCGGAGAACAAGCCGATCTGGTCGCATGGCGTCACGCCGTTCGACGTGCCGTCGGGCGAGGTGAAGAAGCCGTCGCAGCCGCAGCCGCCGTCGTACACCGGCGTCTTCGCCGACACGCTGGTCGAGCTGGCGAAGAACGATCCGAAGATCGTTGCCGTCACCGCCGCGATGCCGGAAGGAACGGGTCTCGACAAGTTCGCGAAGGCGCTGCCGGACCGCATGTTCGACGTCGGCATCGCCGAGGAGCACGCGGTCACGTTCTGCGGCGGCATGGCCACGCAGGGGATGAAGCCGATCGCCGCGATCTACTCGACGTTCCTGCAGCGCGGCTTCGACGAGGTGTTCCACGACGTCGCGATCATGGACCTGCCGGTCGTCTTCGCGCTCGACCGCGCCGGCATCGCGGGCCAGGACGGCCCGACGCATCACGGCATCTACGACATGGCGTACCTGCGCGTGTTCCCGAACATGGTCTGCATGGCGCCGAAGGACGAGAACGAGCTGCGGCACATGCTGAAGACCGCGTTCGAGACCGGACACCCGACGTCGCTGCGCTACCCGCGCGGCAACGGTCAGGGCGTCAAGCTCGACGCCGAGCTGCAGTCGCTGCCGGTCGGCAAGGGCGAGGTGATGCGCGAAGGCGCCGCCGCCACGATCATCGCCATCGGCAATGAGGTGTGGCCGTCGATGAAGGCGGCGGAGATCCTCGCGGCGGAAGGGATCGAAGTCGCGGTGGTCAACGCGCGCTTCATCAAGCCGCTCGACGACGAGCTGATCCAGCGCTTCTGCAAGCCGGGCGCGAAAGTCATCACCGTCGAGGAAGGCTCCCTCGCGGGCGGCTTCGGCGCCGCGGTGATGGAGCGCTGCGAACAGCTCGGCCTCACCGGCGTCGACTTCCACCGCATCGGCATCCCCGACGAGTACGTCCACCACGGCGCCCAGGACGTCCTGCGCGCGCAGTACGACCTGCACGCGGAAGGGATTGCGAAGCGGGTGCGGGAGTTTGGGTTGCGGCGATCGGGAACGCTCGGCGAATTCGGCGACATGATCGACAAGATCTGGGGCGATGTGCCGGAAGAGGAATGGCACCGGATGCACGCCAAGGGCAAGAGCGCTGACAACATCGACGAAGTCGTGTACGGCAAGCGCAGTGTCGTGAAGTGATCGAGTATTTCGTCGATACCTGGTACTTCATTGCGCGCATCGATCCGTTCGATGCGCATCACGCCGCGGCTCGACGTCTGCAGACCTTTTCTGCCGCCGGCGCACTCGTCACTCACGACGCGGTGCTGACCGAGGTGCTCGCATTTTTCTGTGAGGATGGTTCTCGGCTGCGCCAACGTGCGGTGGCGACGATCCGTGAAACGTTGCGCACGTTCGTCGTCGAACCGGCCGATCGACGTCTTTTTCTTCGCGGTCTCGAGCGCTACGCTCAGCGCGTCGACAAGGAGTACTCGCAGGTCGACTGCATGTCGATGGTGTTGATGGAAGAGCGCGGGATCACGACGGTCTTGACCAACGATCACCACTTCACGCAGGCCGGGTTCCGCGTCCTCACCGACGCCCCATGAAAAAGCAGCGCCTCGACGTCGCCCTCGTGGAGCGCGGTGTGGTGGAGACGCGATCAAAGGCGCAGTCGCTGATCATGGCGCGGCGCATCCTGGTCAATGGTCAACATGTTGACAAGGCCGGTGCGGTGGTCGGCGAGGACGACCACTTGGCGGTCGAGGCGCTGGAGCATCCGTGGGTGGGGCGGGGCGGGATGAAGCTGGCGCATGCGCTGCGGGAGTTCGGGGTCGTGGTGCACGGCAAGGTCTGCGCGGACATCGGCGCATCGACCGGCGGGTTCACCGACGTCATGCTGAAGAACGGGGCGCGCAAGGTGTACGCGATCGACGTCGGCTATGGGCAGCTCGACGCGTCGCTGCGCAACGACGCGCGCGTGGTCAATCGCGAGAAGGTCAACGCGCGGCATCTCGAGGCGAGCGACTTCGAGGAGCGGATCGAATTCGTGTCCATCGACGTGTCCTTCATCTCGCTGAAGCTGATCCTGCCGGCCGTGGTGAAGTTCCTCGACGGCGAGCTCGTGGCGCTGATCAAGCCTCAGTTCGAGGTCGGGAAGCGCGACGTCGGCAAGGGTGGGATCGTGCGCGACGAGGCGAAGCGCGTCGAGGTCGTCGACTCCGTGGTCGCGTTCGCGCGCGAGCTCGGGCTCGACGTGAAGGGCGTGATCGAGAGTCCGGTGAAGGGCGCGGAGGGGAACGTCGAGTTCCTCATGCACGCGCTGTCAGGTACTCGCGAAGGCCTTCCCGCCACGACTCCGGCTTGACGCCGGTCAGGCGCTCGTAACGCTCGGTCGAGAGCACGGAGTACGCCGGACGTTTCGCCGGCCGCGGGAACTGATCGGATGTCACCGGCACGATCTCCACCGTCGCGCCGAGCTCCTCGTTGATCGCGGCGGCGAAATCGAACCAGGTGCACTCCGCGTCGTCGGCGTAGTGGACGATGCCGGATGCGCCGAGGTTCGCGATGCGGATGATGGCGCGGGCCAGGTGCGGCGTGTAGGTCGGGCGGCCGCGCTGGTCGTTCACCACGCGCAGCGGATTCGTCCCCTTGCGGATCTGGTTGCGGATCGCCTCGACGAAGTTCGGTCCGTGCACACCGAACAGCCACGATGTCCGCACGATGGTGTGCTTCGCCGCGGCGTGCTCACCGATCAGCTTCGACTTGCCGTAGACCGAGAGCGGCGCAGTCGCGTCGTTGATGTCGTACGGACGCGACGAGCTGCCGTCGAAGACGAAGTCGGTCGAGATCTGCACGAGGTGCGCGCCCGTGCGGTCGGCTGCAGCGGCCAGGAACTCCACCGCCGATCCGTTGATCGCGTTCGCCAGCGACTCTTCGGTTTCGGCGAGATCGACCTTCGTGTACGCGGCGCAGTTGACGATGACATCGGGCCGCGCGTCATCGACGAAGCGCGCCACGTCGCCGCCGTTCGTGATGTCGAGATCGCTCTTCGCCAGCGCGACGACCTCTTCGCCGCGCGATTCGAGCTCGTGGCGCAGGTCGCAGCCGACCATGCCGGCCGCGCCGGTAATCAGCCACTTCACTCGCCCGGCGTTCCTACTTTGACCTGCACCTTGATCTGGCCGGTCGGGCGTTTGACCGTGATCAGGCCGAGCGCGAAGAAGGCGTAGAGCATGCGGGCGTTTTCGCCCGGCGTCAGCGGCGGCGTGTTGACGAGGTCGGAGAGCGGGCGGCGTCCGTCGACCGCTTCGAGCAGGCGCAGCTCGTCGGGACCGGGATGCATCTCGTCGGTCGTGACGTCGGTGCGTTGCAGCACCGTCGCGCGGGTGCCGAGCCGGGCCACGAGGACGCGCGCATCGGGCATGCGGCGGACGCCCTGCATCACCGCCTGCGGAATCGGGATCTGCAGCTTCACGAACTCGAGATGCTTGTCGCGGCCGGGCGAGAACGCGACCGTACCGTTGTCCCAGCCGAAGATCGACCAGACGATCGCCTGGATCTGCTCGCGCACGGCGACGAACAGCTCCTTCGGTTCCAGGACCTTCATCTCCGCCAGGATCGTGCCTTGCCGCTTGCCGGTGGTCTTGAGGCGGCGGACGCTCTCGTCGTACTGCTCCTGCGTGATCTTTCCTTCGCGCAGCAGCTTGTCGCCGAGCGAATCGGCGAGATTGCTCGACGAGGCGAAGATCACCTGGCCCTGATCGAAAAAGATCCTCTTGACCTCATCGCCGCGCTTGCACTCCAGCATGCCGGGCGCGCGGTGGCGATGAATGGTGAAGAGGATCTCGGGCAGTGGCGTCTGCGCGAGCTCCGTCTGGTACTGAGGCGAAGGAGAATGGTCGTTGGACGAGTTCACTCGCCTTGCTCCGGCGGGAAATAATCAGGACTGCTTTTTTTCGTCGAGCGCGTGCTTGTCGTCGGTGCCCTTCAGGCCCGAACGGAAATTGGAGATGCCTTCTCCGAGACCACGGCCGAGCTGTGGGAGTTTGCCGGCTCCGAAGAGGACGACGACGATGATGAGAATCAGCAGAAGTTCAGGAAATCCAAGTCCAAACATGAGGCCTCCGAGGTGGCGGTGTGTCGTCTCCCCCCGACGCGGGACGAAGTGTATGTCGCATGCCGGGGAACAGCAATGAGCAGTGCGAACTTCCGCCGGAAAGCTGTTGAGCCGTTGAGCTGTTGAGCGGTTAAGCTGTCGCCCCTCAACCCGCTCGACGGCGCAACAGCGCAACAGCTCACATTCAATGATCGATCTCACCGGACTCAACCCACCACAGCGCGAAGCCGTGACCCACGGTGAAGGGCCCCTCCTGGTCCTCGCCGGCGCCGGATCGGGCAAGACGCGCGTCATCACCTATCGCATCGCCTGGCTCATCAGCGAGCTGCAGGTCCATCCCGCCAGGATCCTCGCCGTCACGTTCACGAACAAGGCTGCCAACGAGATGCTGGAGCGCGTCGACCGCCTCGTGCCCGCCGGCGGCTACCGTCCGTGGATCGGCACCTTCCACTCCACCTCCCTCCGCATCCTCCGCCGTTACGCCGACCGCCTCGGGTTCACCAAGTCGTTCGCCGTCTACGACACGTCCGACCAGCTCACGCTGCTCAAGCGCTGCATGCGCGAGCTGAACGTCAACGACGAGGCCTTTCCGCCGCGCTCCGTCCTCTCGCGCATCTCACACGCCAAGAACGAGCTCATGGGGCCGGCGGACTACGAGAAGAACAACCTCGACTTCTTCGGCGCTCGCGTGGCGGAGATCTATCGCAAGTACCAGCAGCGTCTGAAGGAATTCGACGCCATGGACTTCGACGACCTGATCGGCAACTACGTGCAACTGCTCGAGCAGCACGACGACGTGCGCCAGGAGCTGCATGAGCGTTTTCAGCACCTGCTGATCGACGAGTACCAGGACACCAACCGCGCGCAGTACGTGCTGGTGAAGCTGCTGGCGGGGAAGGCCGGGAACATCGTGGCGGTGGGCGACGAAGATCAGAGCATTTATCGTTTCCGTGGCGCGGACATCAATAACATCCTCAATTTTGAGCGTGATTTTCCAGGCGCCAAAATCGTGAAACTGGAGCAGAACTACCGCTCCACCGGCAACATCCTCGACGCCGCCACGGGCGTGGTGTCGAACAACGTGGCGCGCAAGGGGAAGACGCTCTTCACCGACTCGGGCAAGGGCGACCCGGTGCGCATCGTGACCTGCTCGAACGACCGCGAGGAAGCGCAGTTCGTGATGGACAAGATCCACGCGCTGCGCTCGCGATTCAAGCTGACCGACATCGCCGTGCTGTTCCGCACCAACGCGCAGTCGCGGCCGTTCGAAGAAGAGCTGCTGCGCGCGAACACGCCGTACTCGGTCGTCGGCGGCGTGAAGTTCTACGAGCGGGCGGAGATCAAGGACGTGCTGTCGTTCCTGCGCCTGACCATCCGGCCGCACGACACGCCGTCGATCGAGCGCGTGATCAACGTGCCGTCGCGCGGCATCGGCGACACGACGCTCGCCTCGCTGAACGAGCAGGCCACGGCGCAGAACGTCTCCCTCTGGACCATCATCGAAGGCGACCTCGCCTTCCTGCCGGCGCGCGCCTCGAAGGCGGTGAAGGAGTTCCGCGACATCGTGCACGACCTCCAGCGCGCGGCGAGCAATCCGCTCCCCGACGTGCTCGACTACCTCCTGCTGCGCACGGGGTATCGCCGCATGCTGTCGGAGTCGCGCGACATCCAGGACGAGTCGCGCCTGCAGAACATCGACGAACTGCTCAACTCCACGCGCGAGTTCTGGGAACAGAACCAGGGCGGCTCCATCGCCGACTACCTCGACTCCGTCACGCTGATGTCGGACCTCGACAAGTACGAATCGCAGAAGGGCGTCACGCTGATGACGCTGCATTCGGCGAAGGGGCTGGAGTTCAAGGTCGTCTTCCTCGCCGGCATGGAGGAAGGGATCCTTCCGCACTCCATCTCGATGGACGAGGACGACGACGTCGAGGAGGAGCGCCGCCTCTGCTACGTCGGCATGACGCGGGCGCGCGAGCAGCTCTACTGCATGCACACGTTCGAGCGCCGCCTGCACGGGCGCTTCCGCGAGCAGAATCCATCGCCGTTCCTGGCGGAGATCCCGGAGGCGGTGAAGGAGAACGTGCGCATCGGAGGCGGACGTCCGTCGTACTCGCCGCCGCCGCAACAGCAGCAGTCATGGCGCGACCGCCCGCTGCCGGCGACCCGCGCGCGTGCGAACGCCGACGCGGTGAAGAGCATCTCGTCGTTCTTCGGCAACGCGCCGGTGCAGTTCGATCCGTCGGCGGTGAACGCCGCCAAACCAGCGGCTCCCGGCGCGCCGGCGGAGCTCAAGCGCGGCGCGCGCGTGCGCCACGCGCAGTTCGGCGACGGCACGATCCTGACGATGGAAGGGGCCGGTCCGGACGCGAAGCTGACCGTCTACTTCGACCGGGTCGGATCGAAGAAGTTCATCGCGAAGTACGCGAAGCTGACGCGCGTGTAGGTGTCATGCCGAGCGCAGTCGAGGCACCCCCCGCGGATGCACGGGACTCGCTGCCGGCATGGGATCCCTCGACTTCGCTCGGGATGACACGGTGGCCGTCGTGTCGCGAACTTTGACGACGTAGGACGGGTTCTCCAACCCGTCCGGGCGGGTTCTCAACCCGACGGGGGGACGGGTCAGAGGACCCGTCCTACGTAAGCTCACCGCGCGATAGAAGTTGTGTACGTCAAGTTCTGCAAATTGGCTTCGGCGTCTCTTTTCAGTTGTCCTCGCCAGTTTTCTCTAGCAGCAGGGGCTGTGGGAGCTGTGGGAAACGCGCAGCGTTTTCCAAGTCATGTGGGAAGGCGCGGCTTCATCGCGGCTTTCCACATGACGGCAGCTTCCATAGCCCGGTTCCTTCTACGCCACCTCGCGCAACAACTGTTTCTTGTGTTCGCGCAGCAGATCCATGTTCAGGTACCGCGTGGCTTCGATCCAGTTCTCGTGCGTCTCGACGGCCAACGCCCGGACCAGTCGTAAGCAGCTCGCCGCGTTCGGGAAGATGCGCACCACGTGCGTCCGCCGTTTCAGCTCCTCGTTGAGGCGCTCGAGCATGTTGGTCGACTTCATGTGTTTGTGGTGTTGCGGCGGAAGGCGGTAGAACGTGAGCGTCTCTTCGATGTTCTCCTCCACCCACGCCACCAGCTTCGCGTACCGGCTTTCCCACTTCGTGATCCATGCCGCCAGATCGTTGCGCGCCTCGCCCAAGTTGCGCCGCTCGTAGATCCAGCGCAGCTCGCGCAGGCAGTCGTCATCGCCTTTCCGCGGAAGATGGTCCAGGCAGTTCCGCAGAAAGTGCACGTAGCAGCGTTGCCACGCCGCCTCCGGCAGCACTTCGGCGATCGCTGCTCGCAGGCCGGCGTGGTCGTCGGTGACCACCAGCTCCACGCCCGTCAGTCCACGAGTCCGAAGCCCGAGCAGAAACTCCTTCCAACTGCTCATGCTCTCGCGGTTGGCCAGATCCACTCCGAGGACACATCGCCGTCCATCCCAGTTGATCCCGATCGCCACCAGCACCGCTCGCTTATGGATCGTTCCGTTCTCCCGGACACGCTCGTACCGCGCGTCCAAGATCAGATACGGGTACTCCTCATCCAGCCGCCGCGTGGCGAACTGCGCCAGCTGCTCGTCGAGCGTTTTATTGATGTCGCTGATCGAGCTCGCGCTGAACGAGTGACCGCACAGCTCCTCGGTGATCGTTTTGACCTTCCGTGTCGAGACGCCCTGTACGTACATCTCGGCCAGGGCCGACACCAGCGCTTTCTCGCTTCGTTGATAGCGCTCGAACAGCTGCGTGCTGAACCGTCCCTGCCGATCCTGCGGCACCCGTAGCTCCAGCTTTCCCACCCGGGTGATCAGCGTGCGCGAGTAGGACCCGCTGCGCAGGCCCAGTCGCTCCGAGGTTCGCTCTCCCGGCTTGGCCTGCAGCGTTTCGGTCATCTCCGCTTCGAGCACTTCCTGCAGCACCTCACGGAACAGCTCCCGAACCACGTCACCACCCGCCAGCAGCTCGGATTTCCAATCGCTCTTCTTCGCGTTAGTCTTCTTCGGGGCCATCGACTCTCTCCTGTCTTTTTTTGTTTGGCGACTTGAATTTACAGGAGACTCCTTGGCCCTTTCTTTTTGCAGAACTCTTCGGACACTACCGCGATAGATGTCATTCCGAGCCGCCGGAGCGCAGCGAAGGACGGTCGAGGAATCCCCTGCAAATGCACGGGAATCGCTCCGTCGGCAGGGATCCCCTCGCCGTCTTCGGCGGCTTCTAATGACAGTGTCGCCGAGAACCGTGGAGCTGGTCGGCTTGAAGCGATCGTGGAGCGGCGGGCGCCTCGCCCGCCGTCGACAGGCGAGGGCGCCTGTCGCTCCACCAGAGTCATGTCGATCATCACCGGCGTTCGGCGCCGTTACACGGGTCGGGATGTCACGGTTCGTCATCGAGCTGACGCGCCTGATCACGCCGCCGATTCGCTTCAGCGAGGATCATGTGAGCGAAACGAGGCGACGATTCGTTTACGTCTTTGCCTGTCTCCGGCGCCGCGCGTGGAGGCGGTCCATCAGTTTCGTGGTCGAGCGCACCTGCTCGAGGATCTTCTCTTCCAGGCCGGAGCCTTTCATGGAGAACGACTTCGCGCGGCGGAAGACAGCGCGGGCGCGGTCCTTCTGGCCGCTTTCGAGCAGCGCCATGCCGAGGTGCATGAGGTTGGTTGCGGTCGGACCGAGGTCGGCCGACTTGCTGAGGAAATCGACTGCGTTCGAGAAGTCGCGGCGCTTGAAGTAGACCCAGCCGAGGGCGGCGAGCGGGAACTGCTTCAGCTCCTTCGGCGAGTAGCGCAACGCGAGCTGCGCGCTCTCCAGCGCCTCGTCGAGGTTCTCCTCCATCTCCGCGAAGTTGTACGCCTTCTCGTAGTAGGCGATCGATTTCGCGTAGTTGGAGTGATAGTCGCGCAGCATCTCTTCCAGCGCGCGATTCGCTTCCTTGAAGTTGCCCTCGGCGCGCAGGGCTTCGACCAGCGTCGTGTACGCGGCTGCGGCGACGACCTCGGTCGGATGCTCTTTGAGGATGCGCCGCGCGACGGCGATCGCCTCGCCGTTCATGTCGAGATGCGAGCAGAGCAGCGCATACGGCATCAGGATGTTGACGTTGTCGGGATCGTTCTGCGACGCGCGGCGGTAGAGGTCGAGCGCTTCCTTGTAGCTCCCCTGATTGACCAGCCCTTCCGCTTCCTTGAACGCCTCGGCGGCCGGACCCTCGGGCGGAACGTGTCCCGAGATGCCCTCGTAAATCTTGACCGCCTGCTGGTACTCCATCTTGTTCGGATTGAGCTCCAGCGCTTCCTGGAAGCACTGGATCGCTTTGCGGTTCCAGTTGCGGTCGAGGTAGCAGAGGCCGAGGTGGTAGATCGCTTCTTCGTAATCGGGATCGAGTTTCAGCGCCGCCTGGAACGAGCGGATGGCGCGCTCCAGTTGGCCCTTCTCGTAAAAGATCGTGCCGAGGAGGAAGTGCGCCTGCGGGATGCCTTCGAGCTGGATCGCTTTCTCGAGGAACTTCTGCGCGCGTAAGAGCTTGCCTTTACGCGCGTAGATCGCGCCGAGCGAGAAGTACGGGAGGAACGACTCCTGTGAGATCTGGATCGCGCGGCGGAGCCAGCGCTCCGCGCCCTTGAGGTCCTGGCGCTCGTGCAGCAGGACGCCGTAGAAGACCGCGGCGTCGAAGTGATCGGGCAGGACTTCGAGCGTGCGCTCGAGGTACGACTTGGCGCGATCGAGATCGCCGTCGTTGAAGAACATCTCGCCGAGGAAGAAGGAGAGCTCGTAGTTGTCGCGGTCGAGCTTGAAGCCTTCTTCCAGCGCCTTCATCCCGCGCTCGGGATCGAACGCGTCGATGGCCGCTTCGGCCTCGGCGATGTACTGCTGGAAGCGATCTTTCTTCTCGCCGTGGAAGAGCGAGACGATGCGGTCCTTGCGGTCGATGAAGCGCTGCTTCTTTTCGAGAGCGAGCATCTGCTCGCCCATCTTCGATTCCCACAGCTCGACCAGCTCGTCCGCGGAGACGACGTTCTTTTTCTCCAGCAGCTCTTTGACCGACAGCAGTCCGGTTTGATTGATGAAGATGGCGCGCTCGTGCTTCTGCACGGCGTCGACGAGGCTGCGCAGCGTGTCGGCCGAGCGCTTGACGATCTCTTCGATGGCGGAGACGCGCTCGAGCAGATGCTCGTCGAGCGAGAGGTCTTCTTCCTCTTCGTAATCCTCGACGTCATCCTCTTCGAACGACGTGACGCCGGAGAGGACGAGCAGCTTGTTCTGGCAGCGAAAACAGAACTCGCGATCGTCGTCGTTGTAGGCACTGCAGGTCTGGCAGAGCATTGTTAGTGCGGAGTAAAACACAAACTGCGGCAACGGCAATCCAGTGGGGCGACAGGCTCCCTCGCTGTCGATCGTCAGCGTCGAACAGGCGAGGGCGCCTGTTCTGCCACCTCACTTCCGATAGTCATAGAAGCCGCGCCCGCTCTTTCTTCCCAGCCATCCGGCATCGACCATCTTCACGAGCAGCGGGCACGGCCGGTACTTCGGATCGCCGAATCCGTCTTCCAGCACGCGCAGGATGGCGAGGCAGACGTCGAGTCCGATGAAGTCCGCAAGCGTGAGCGGACCCATCGGATGATTCATGCCCAGTTTCATCACACCGTCGATCGACTCCTTCGTGGCCACGCCTTCGTACAGCGCGAAGATCGCCTCGTTGATCATCGGCATCAACACGCGGTTGGAGATGAAGCCGGGGTAGTCGTTCACTTCGATCGGCGTCTTGCCCATCCGCTTCGAGAGGTCCTCGACGCGCTGGTAGGTGTCGTCGCCCGTGGCGATGCCGCGGATCACTTCGACCAGCGTCATCACCGGCACCGGATTCATGAAGTGCATGCCGATGACCTTTTCGGGCCGCTTCGTCGCCGCCGCGATTTTCGTGATGGAGATGGACGACGTGTTCGAGGCGAGGATGCACTCGGGCTTGGTCAGCCGGTCGAGCTTCTCGAAGAGCTGCACCTTCGCCGCGAGGTTCTCGATGATCGCTTCGATGACGATGTCGGCGCTGGCCACGGCCGACTCGATGTCGGTCGAGGACTGGATGCGATCGAGGATCGACTGCTTCTCCTCGGCGCTCATTTTTCCCTTGTCCACGCCGCGCTGCAGGTTCGCGGAAATGGTCTTCATGCCGCGCTGCAGGAACTCGTCGGAGACGTCGATGAGGGTGGTGGCGAAGCCGCTGGCGGCGGCGGTGTGGGCGATGCCGTTCCCCATCGTGCCGGCGCCGATGACAACAATATTTTCCATGACGGCCGGAATCTATATCACGTTGCCTGGGGTGGGGAACGCGGGTAACATCGTCCGTCCGGAGCGCCGGTTATGCCCCAGAAATGCTTCATGTGCGGCTCGCAGATCACACAGGGAATCCTGTGCGAGAAGTGCGACAAGCCGAGGAAGAAAGGTGGGAGCATCGCGGTCACCGCCCCTCCCGAAGTCGTCGAACGTCCGGCGCCTCCTCCGGCTCCCAAACCCGCCGCTCCTCCTCTCCAGATGACTGCACCGCCGCGCTCGAGCGAGACGACGGCTGTCGCGCTGGAGGATGCGTTCCCGAAAGCGCCGGTGCTGCCATTCCCGGTCGAGTCGGCGTCGCCCGCGTTGACGAGCGTCGTCAGCCTGCTGATCGCGGCAGCGGTGCCGTCCGTGCTCCTCGGATCGGACCGTGGCGTGAAGTTCGTGAGCGATGACGCGACGAAGCTGTTCAACGCCGCGCAGTCGGACCTGAAATCGCTGAAGTTCATCGAACAGCAGATCGGCATCCCGATCGGCGAGCTCTCCGTGCCGACGACCGCCGGCGTGCACATCGGCGGACGCAACGTCCTCTACTCGCTCGTCCCGCTCTCCGGCGGCGCGAGCGGCGCGGTGCTGGTGTTCCGTCCCGCGGCGGAGTCGCACGCGTCATTCGCGACGTACGTGCGCGAGACGGTGTTCGGACCGCTGCGCGGACTGCACGACTCGCTGCTCGCGGCGTCGCGCATGCGCAGCAACGATCCGTTCCTCGCCGACTCCGCCGACACGGTCGAGCAGATCCTCACAGCGATGGAGCTCGCGCCGGAAGTCGAAGAGCCGGCGACCGCGGGACGGCAGCTCACCGTGACCGACGTCGTGCGTCGCGTCGCCGACCGCTTCGTCCCGTTCGCCGATCTGAAGAACGTGCAACTGCAGGTCGACGCGCAGGATCTGGAGGAGCGCTTCGCCGATCACGATCAGCTCGCCGACGCGCTCGGCATCCTGATGGACAACGCGATGAACTACGTGCCCGCCGGTGGCCAGGTGGTCGTCGGCGTCCGCTGGATGGAGCACAAGGGCCGGCCGCTGCTGCTCTTCTTCGTGATGGACAACGGACCGATGGTGCCGGAGAACCTGCGGCAGTCGATCTTCGAGCCGGAGTACGTCTGGAACCCGTCCTCCCCCGACCGCACCGGACGCAGCCTCTTCCGTGCGCGCGAGTTCGCGGTGGCACACGCGGGGTCGGTGTGGGTGGAGTCGAAGACCGGCAAGGCGTGCACGTTCTTCCTGCGCGTCCGGCCCGACAGCGCGCGGTAGGGGCTCCAGCGAGCACAGACAAGAGTGTCTGTGCCACATGGAGCCCCTGTCTGTGTCCGCCCATGTGGCACAGACACTCCTGTCTGTGTCCACCCATGTGGCACAGACACTCCTGTCTGTGTCCTGTCTGTGCTCACCAAAACGTTGCCGCCGGAAGAGCCCGACCGGACGTATCGTTTTCATTCGACACACATGCGCAAGCTGATCCTCACCGCAATGGCCGTGGCCGCGCTTCCGCTCCTCGCGCAGCACGTGCCGTCGACGCGCACCGACATCACGCGCGACACGGTCGTCGCGCAGATGAACCGCGTCCGCGCCGACGCGGGACTGGGGCCGCTGCACGAAGACATGCGGCTCGATGGCGCGGCCGAGGATCGGATGAAGGACATGGAAGACCTTGCGTACTGGGCGCATGTCTCGCCCGACGGACGCGCGCCGTTCGTCTGGTACAAGCCGCACGGCTACAACTTCTCGAATGCCGGCGAGAACCTCGCGGCGGGATTCGAGACGGCGGAAGTGCTGATGGACTCGTGGATGGAATCGCCTGGACACCGCGACAACATCCTCTCGCCGCTCTACCAGGACTGCGGCGTCGCGATCATCGACGGTTCGACGAAAGGACGCGCAACCGGCAAGTCGATCGTCGTCCTCTTCGGACGTCCCATGGTCGAGCTCGTCGAGGTGCCGGTCGTGACGCGTCGGGCGTTGCCGCCTATGCAACAGGCATCGACGGGTCCTGCTGGCTCGCCCAAGCCCTGAGTCCACCCACCAGGTTGCGGACGCGCGTGAATCCGTTCGCCAGCATCAGGTGCTGCGCGTGCGCGCTGCGGCCGCCCATCCGGCAGTAGACGACGATCTCCTTGTCCTTCGGCACCTCATCGAGGCGCTGCATCAATTGCTGCAGCGGGATGTGGATCGCGCCGGAAAGATGGCTGTGGTCCCATTCGTACGGCTCGCGCACGTCGAGCAGTGTGACCTCGCCCAGCTTCGCCGCGAGTTGATCGGGTGTGATGTCGTTCTCGTTCATTGGTGAGCAGAATCCTTCGTAGTCGATCAGCCGGGTCACGGCTGCATGTCGTTCACATTGTCTGCGCAGTTTCATCTCGCGCCACGAGGTGCGCAGCGCGTCGAAGAGAAGCAGGCGTCCGAGCAGCGGCTCACCGATGCCGGTCAGCAGCTTGATCGCCTCCGCGCCCTGCATCGCACCAATGATGCCGGGCAGCACGCCGAGCACGCCCGCCTCCTCGCAGTTCGGCACGAGGTGCGGCGGCGGCGGATCGGGATAGAGGCAGCGGTAGCAGGGACCGACGCGCGCGTCGAAGACGGAGAGCTGGCCCTCGAAGCGGAAGACCGAGCCGTAGACGTTCGGCTTGCCGAGGAGCGTGCAGGCGTCGTTGATGAGGTAGCGGGTGGGGAAGTTGTCGGTGCCGTCGATGACGACGTCGTACCGCTGCAGGATGTCGAGCGCGTTGTCCGACGTGAGCGCCGTCTCGTGCGACTCGATCGTGACCTCTGGATTGAGATCGTTCAGCCGCGCGCGCGCCGCGTCGAGCTTCGGCGTGCCGACGTCTTTCGTTCCGTAAAGCACCTGGCGGTGCAGGTTCGATTCATCGATGACGTCGAAGTCGATCAGTCCGATGCGACCCACGCCCGCCGCCGCGAGGTAGATCGCGGCCGGCGATCCGAGTCCTCCCGCGCCGACGATCGCGACGGAGCCCTCGCCGAGCCGGCGCTGGCCTTCAGCGCCGAATTCGGGGAGGGAGAGCTGGCGGGAGTAGCGTTTCGTGTGGTCGGTCATGCTGAGCGACGCGAAGCATCAATCAAGGCGCCGCGCTGATCTGTCATTCGTCCCGGCGCCTTGGCTGATCGTTCGCTGCGCTCAGGATTACGGGGAGCGGTTCACGGAAGGAGGCGCGAGACGATTTCCTGGATCTTCTTCCCGTCCGCGCGGCCTTTGTAGCGCGCGGTCGCTTCCTTCATCACCTTGCCCATGTCCTTCTTCGACTGCGCGCCGGTGGACGCGATGATCTCGCGCACGCCCGACTCGATCTCGTCGTCGCTCAGCTCGGGCGGCAGGTAGGTCTTGAGGATCTGCAGCTCCGACTCTTCCTTCGCCGCGAGGTCGGGGCGGTTGCCCTTGGTGTACTGCTCGATGGAGTCCTGGCGCTGCTTGACCGCCTTGCGCAGCACGGTCATCACTTCCTCGTCCGACAGCTCGTGCTGGACGTTGATCTGCTCGTTCTTGATCGCCGCCTGCAGCATGCGCAGCACGGACGTCCGCTCGGCGCTTCGCGCCTTCATCGACTCGGTGAGGTCGGCGCGGACCTGATCGCTCAATCTACCCATTTGATCCTCCAGGATCCTTGGCGTCTGCCTTCGCTTCGCCAGGCGAGGGCGCCTGTCGTTCCACGTAGGCGCCTCAGGATGACACAGTGTTATTCTCGGCCGCCATGCCCCTCGACCTCCCCGCGCTCCTCGCCGAGACGGGCGCGCTGCTGAGCGGCCACTTCCGTCTCTCCTCCGGTCTGCACAGCCCGAATTACGTGCAGTGCGCGAAGCTGCTGGAGCATCCGCGCAACGCGAAAGCGATCGGCGCGGCGCTCGCGGAAACGCTGCGCGGCCTCGGCGCGCAACGCATCGTCGCGCCGGCGCTGGGCGGCGTGATCATCGGCTACACCGTGGCCGAGGCGCTCGACCTGCCGTCGATCTTCACGGAGCGGAAGGACGGCACCATGACGCTGCGTCGCGGCTTCCGCGTCGGTGCCGGCGAGAAGGTGGTCATCGTCGAGGACGTCGTCACGACCGGCAAGTCGACGCGCGAGACGGCGGCGGTGGTCGAGCAATGCGGCGGCGTGGTGGCGGGATTCGCGTCGATCCTCAATCGCAGCGGAAGAGAGAATCCGTTCGACGCGCCGTACGAATCGCTGATGTCGCTGGCGCTGGAGACGTATGACGAGGCGGCATGTCCGTCGTGCAAGGGCGGCGTGCCGCTCGACGCGCCGGGGTCGCGCTTTTCGCAGCCGTCATGACGTGGGACGGGTCCTCCGACCCGTCCGGACCGGTCGAGAACCCGCCCCACGATAAACTGCCAGAAATGAGCGAGAAGACGATCACCATCGCCGGCGAATCGCGCGAGCTCGACGTCGAGCGTGAAGGGGCGAAGCTGCGCAGCGGCGAGCACGTGATCGAGCTCGTCTCCATCCGCGGCCACGTGGCCGAGCTCGTGATCGACGGACGGACGCACAGCGTGCCGTACGTCGTGCAGGGGACGCAGGTCAGCTTCGCGTTCGGCGGCGAGATCTACACGGCTGACGTCGCGGAGAAGGGCGCCCGCACCCGGGCCAGGCATCGCGACCATTCGATGAGTGCGCCGATGCCGGGCGTGGTGACGAAAATTCTGGTGAAGGCCGGCGATGTTGTTGCAAAAGGCGCCCCGCTGCTGATCCTCGAGGCGATGAAGATGGAGCACACGATCAACGCGCCGCGCGACGGCAAGGTGGCCTCCATCAACTGCACGGAAAGTGAGCTCGTGCAGCCGGGCGTGGAGCTGGTGACACTCGATGAAAATCCTGGTTGATAGCGTCAAGATCGTCGAAGTCGGACCGCGCGACGGCCTGCAGAACGAAAAGGTCACCATCCCGACCCAGGCCAAGATCGACTACATCACCGCCCTCGGCGACGCCGGTCTGCGCGTCATCGAAGCGGGGGCGTTCGTCAGTCCGAAGTGGGTGCCGCAGATGGCCGACACCGCCGAGGTCTACGCCAACATTCCGAAAGATCCGGGCGTCGACTATCCGGTTCTCGTTCCGAACGAGAAGGGACTCGACCGCGCCATCGACGCCGGCGTGAAGTCGATCGCCATCTTCACCGCCGCGTCCGAGACGTTCAACAAGCGCAACATCAACATGTCGATCGACGAGTCGTTCGCGAACTACGCGCCGGTCGCGGCGCGCGCGCTGGCGGAAGGGATCCGCGTCCGCGGCTACGTCTCGACCGCGCTCGGCTGTCCGTACGAAGGGGACGTCGCGCCGGAGAAAGTGCTCGAGGTCGTGGCCCGCCTCCTCGACCTCGGCTGCTACGAGGTCTCGGTCGGCGACACGATCGGCGTCGGCACTCCGATGCAGGTGCAGGGCGTCGTCGGCATCCTGCTGCAGGTCGTGCCGGCGAGCCGCCTGGCGATGCACTTCCACGACACGCGCGGCACCGCTCTGGCGAACACGCTCGCGGCGCTGGAGATGGGCATCGCCACGTTCGACGCGTCGTCGGGAGGACTCGGCGGTTGTCCGTATGCGCCCGGAGCGTCGGGCAATCTGGCCACCGAGGACATCGTCTACATGCTCGACCGGATGGGGATCGATACCGGCGTCGATCTCAACCGGCTGGTGCGTGCATCGGCCATCATCGCGCCGTACCTCGATCATCCGCTGCCGGGCCGCTACCTGCAGGCGTGCACGAAGGGGACGATGCCGTTCGCCACCGCGGGCACCGCGGTGCAATGACGCTACAATCGATGCGTGACTGCTGAGGGTTGGTCGGACGGCTGGTACGTCATTCCCTGGCAAGTCATCTTCCGCGATCTCGACGCCTTCGGCCACGTCAACAACGCCACCTTCTTCACCTACTTCGAGTGGGGCCGCGCGCGGCTCTGGTTCTCGCTGACCGGCGGCGGCGTGGCGCGCGACGTCGGCTTCATCGTGGCGCGCGCCGAGTGCGACTACAAACAACAGGTCGCGCTGGAGCCGATCGTGATCCGCACACGCATCGGCAGTCTCGGCAATACCTCGATCGAATTCCTGAGCGAGATCGTGCGCGACGATGGCCGGCAAATTGCTGCTACAGGACGAGTTGTAGTCGTGCTCTACGACTGGGAGCGACAACAAAAGGTGCAGATCCCTGACGATTTACGTCACAAGATGAGGATCGGGGCGTGATGCAGCCGGCGCGCGTGCTCACGCATCCGGCGCTGGCGCGGCAGCGATTTCGCCAGATCGCGGAGCTGCCCGAGGCGGAGCTCGATCTCGTCGAGGCGTCGCTGGTCATCGCGCTGGAAGACCGGCCGGGACTGGAGATCGGGCACTACCTGACCGAAGTCGGGACCTGGAGCGGCGCGGTGCGCGAACGATTGGACGGATCGCGCGACGTCGAGCGGATCGTCGAGTCGATCAACCGGCTGCTCTTCGACGAAGAAGGCTTTCACGGCGAGGACGAGGACTACTACGACCCGCGCAGCGCGCTGCTCAACGAGCTGCTCGACACGCACGCGGGGTCGCCGATCACGCTGTCGATCCTGTATCTCGAGATCACGCGCCGCGTCGGCATCGAGGCCGCGGGCGTGTCGCTGCCGGGACGCTTCCTGGTGAAGTTCAGCGGTTCGTTCGGACAGATCGTCGTCGACCCGTACGACGGCGGACGCATCCTTTCGGTCATCGAGCTGCAGAAGATCCTCGACGGCGTGTACGGCGGCGGCGTCCGTCTGCGCGAGCATCACCTGCGTTCGCTGAGCCGGAAAGAGATCGTGGCGCGCGAGCTCGCGCATCTGAAATCGGCGTATCTCGCGCAGCACGACCTGGCGCGCGCGGCCGCGTCGGCCGACCGTCTGCTGATCCTCGACGACCGCGATCCGTTCGAGCTGCGCGACCGTGCGGCGCTGGCCATGCAGATGCACGCGTACGCCGTGGCCATCGAATGTCTGGAGCGATATCTCGCGCTGCAGCCGCACGCTGACGACATCGCGCGCATCCGCGAGCAGGTCGCGTATTTGCGCGCGTGGATCGATCAGAATTGATTACACTTCAGCATCCTTCGACCGAGAGCCTGGCGTGATCACCGGTTTCAACACCGACATTCGTCATAACGACAAGGTCTACCACATCCAGACCGAAGATAAGGGTCTCGGAAACCCGTATATCGAGTCGCTCGTGTACGTTGGCGGCGAGATCCTGGCTTCGAAGAAGACCTCGTACGCGGAGCAGGCGAAGGACGGCGTCGACGAAAAATGGATCGGCGGTCTGATGGAGCAGCAGCATCGGACCATGATCGCGGCCATCAAGCGCGGCCGCTTCGACGCGCCGGCGGACGGTACCAAGAGCGGCGTGCACACGGCGGTGCCGACCGTCGCCGGAGACGTGGCCAAACCGGCGGCGCCGGCGTCGACCGCGATGCCGCCGATCAACGAAGAAAAGACCCTCGACCAGGTCATCATCGATTACCTGGCCTCGGAGGCGGAGAGCGAGCACCTCGAGCTGGCGCTGCTCAACACCGTCGACTTCTACTCCGGCGCGGCGGTCGAAGTGCGCGTCGCCGCGCGCAAGAGCCTGTCGCAGAGCCCGATTCCGGCCGCCGCGATCGAGGTGAAGGTCATCTCGACCGTCGAGCCGCCGCGCGTCGTCTTCCGCGGCAAGACCGCCGGCGACGGTACCGCCATCATCCGCTGCACCATCCCCGCCTTTCGCGAAGGGACCGCCGCCGTGATCATCTCGGCCCAGAGTCCGATCGGAAACGACGAGGTCAAGCAGCTCGTGAAAAGGAAAAAGTAGTTGCGGAGTTGCGCGGTTGCGAGGTTTTCGGGGTGCCTCCGCGTGACCGCGCCACCGCGTGACCGCGCAGCCAACGGCTGGCCGGCTTGCTGCATTAGCGCGACAGCGAATGCTTCGTAGCCGTCTCTTCCGCGCGATCGCCATGCTGGCCGGCATGGCTGCCATCCTCTACATCCTCGCCAGCCTCTACCTTCCGTCGTCGCGGCGGCTCGTGTTCGGCGTCAACAAGAGGACCGGCGAGGTGCGCGTGGTGCAGAACCACGTCACGTTCCTGCCGCCGCTGCAGTTCTACCGGATGGACTTCGAACGTCGCGAGGGATTGGCGCAGCGCGACGGCATCGTCCGGATCATGTCGCAGGAGCAGGTGCCGGTGACGCTCACCTACCGCCTGCGTTTCAGCGTGGCGGGCGACCGGCTCCCCGATGCACGGACGCTCGTGGCGCAGGGCTGGAGCGCATGGGTCGGCAAGCGCGTGGCGGAGGCGGTCGACGCGGTCACGCGGCAGGTGCCGATCGAGGACCTGCTCTCCCCCAACTCGCAATTCAACAGCGTCGGGCGGACCACCCTCCGCCGCGCGGTGGCGAACTACCTCTCGCGAAGCGGACTGAAAGTCACCGCCTTCGAGATCGCGCGCATCGACGTCGACAAGCCGGCGCTGCTGCAGCGCAAGAAGATGGACCTCCGCCGCGAGGCGCGCGGCGTCGCCGGACGCGTCGCGATCTTCGCCATCGACGGAGCGGACTGGGACCTCCTCAGCGAGCTCGCGGACGACGATCGCCTCCCGAACCTCAAGGCACTCTCGCGCGGCGGCACCACGGCTTCGACGCAGACCGTCGAGCCGACCGTCGCGCCGCTCGTCTGGACCACCGTCGCCACCGGCCTCACGCCCGACCGCCACGGCGTGCTCGATTTCGTCGACCACGCGCGCAACGCGCCGGTGCAGTCGTATTCGCGGCACGTGCCGGCAGTGTGGGACATCGCGGAGGCGTTCGGCCGTCACGCGACGGTCGTCAACTGGTGGACTGCCTGGCCTTCGACCGCGAGCGGCGTCGGCGTCTTCGACGCGCCGGTGGAGCTGCTCGACAAGGCGGTGGCGCCGCCCGCGGCGGGAGCGAAGCTGCAGCCGCTCATCGTGCCGGTGTCGACCGTCGGCTATCCGCAGATCCGCCGCTTCCTCAACATCACGCCCGACGAATACGACAACGCCATCAACAAGGGCACCGCGGCCGATCCGATCAACGTCTTCCGCGCGGCGCTGGCCAAGACCTGGAGCGATCATCGCGCCGCGCTGCAGCTCTATCGCGAGCAGTCGCCGACGCTCTTCATGATGGAGTACGACGGCACCGACGTCGTCAATCACCTCTTCGCGCCGTACCACCCGCCGTATCGCGAAGGGATCAGCCAGGACAACTACCGCAAGTACTGGCCGGCCGTGGCGAACTACTACGCCGAGGTCGATCGGCTGATCGGCGAATGGATGACGGTGCTGCCGGCCGACACGACTGTGATCGTCATGTCCGCGCATGGCTTCCGCTGGGGCAAGAATCGCCCGCGGCAGCAGCCGAGCGGCGTCGCCGCACTCTCCGATCACCGCAATCCCGGCATCTTCATCGCGTACGGGAATCACGTCGTGCGCTCCGGCGGCATTCACGCGTTCTCTGTCTTCGACGTCACGCCGACCGTGCTCTCGATCCTCGGGCTCCCGCAGTCCGCGGAGATGCCGGGGCATGTCGCGACCTGGGCGTTCCGCGACATTCAGCCGGTGCAGACCGTGAAGGTCGTCAGCTACAGCGAGTTCCTCGACATCCGTCCGACGCCGACGCCGGTGCAGCTCGATCCGAAGCTCTACCAGCTCACGTTGCAGGCGATCGGACACCTCAACGATCCGTCGCGCGCGCTCGTGCCGCGGCTCGACGAGGGCGAAGCGCCGGAGGCGAATGCGCCGGTGTCGCCGCAGCGCTGGGGCCTCTACGCGTACTTCAACAACGCCGGCATCGAGCTGAAGAAGCAGGGGAAGACGAGCGAGTCGGTCGATGCGTTCGATCGCGCCATCGACATCAATCCGACGCGTCCGATCCCATACCTCAACGAGGCGATGGTGCTGTTCGAGCGGCAGCAGTACACGATGGCCGACGACTTCTTCGTCAAGGCGGTGGAGCGCGGCCTGCCGGAGCCGGACCGCTGGTTCGTCGACTTCGCGGCGCTGTATCGGGCGAAGAACATGCCGTCGCGCGCGATCGCGCTGCTGTTCAAAGGTCGCGAGCTGTTTCCCCAATCGTTCCTCATCGCGTCGAACCTCGGCGCTACGCTGGTGGCGTCGGACCGTTACACCGAGGGGCTGCCGGAACTGCAGCGCGCGCTCGGGATGCAGCCTTCGTCGACGGCGGTGTTGAACAACCTCGGCGTGTATTTCGTGAAGCGCGACGACTACGCCCGCGCTCTCGACTTCTGGAACCGTTCGCTGGCCATCGATCCGCACCAGCCGCAGATCCGCGCGGCGGCGGAGGCGGCCCGCACGCAGTTGTAAAGCGCAGGGCGGGTTCTCCAACCCGCCCTCTCCCCGGAGGGTCAGAGGATCCGCCCCACGTTGGCTTGACGCCCTGGAACCGCTCCCCTACACTCGGGACATGCAATTGAGACTCAGTCTCAATTGTTCCGAGTCGTGATGGTCAACAACGGTCCGAAGGAAAAAGAGATCGGCCGCTTCGCCGGCTTCCTGCAGGACCAGGGACTGAAGCTCACCACCGAGCGCAGCGCCCTGGTGCGGGAGATCTTCGCCATCCACTACCACTTCGAGGCCGACGAGCTCCTCTTCAAGATGAAGGAAAAGGGGCTGAAGATCTCGCGCGCGACGGTCTACCGCACGCTCGAGCTGCTGGTGAAGTCGGGCATGGTCCGCCGCGTCCACCTGGGCGAGGACCACTACCACTACGAGCACGTGACCGGCAATTCGCACCACGACCACCTCATCTGCACCACCTGCGGCGCGGTGATCGAGTTCCACGACGACGTGCTCGAAGCGCGGCAGCGAGAGATCTGCGAGCGCAAGCGCTTCACTCCGACGTTTCACAACCTGCAGATCCTCGGCGTCTGCGCCGACTGCAGGAAGAAGGGCGAACAGCCCGACGCACCCGACCGCGTGAAGATGATCGCGGCCGCATCGATGCAGCTCCGTAAATAAAGGACCCCAGGATCATGCTCAACGCACTCATCATCATCTTCCGCGAAGGCTTCGAAGCGTTCCTCACCGTGGCCATCATCTTCACCTACCTGCGCAAGACCGGCCGCGACTGGCTCCGTCCCGCCGTGTACTGGGGGATCGTCGTCTCCATCGCCGCGAGCTTCGCACTCGGCTGGGTGCTGCGCAGCGTGAACCAGCCGCTGTGGGAAGGGGTGCTCGGACTCGTCGCGGCGCTGCTCGTCGCCACCTTCGTCATTCACGTCTGGCGCACCGCGCCGCGCATCAAGAGCAACGTCGAGGCGCGCGTGGAGAGCCAGGCCTCGAACGAGTCGCGCACGCTCGCCATCCTCGGCGTCTTCGGCTTCACGGTGCTGATGGTGACGCGCGAAGGGATGGAGACGGCGCTGATGATGATCCAGGTCGCGCAGCGCGACTTCATCCTCGGCTCCATCGCCGGCATCGCCGCCGCCGCCGCGATGGCGTGGATGTGGGGCCACTACGGACACCGCATCAACATCCGCCGCTTCTTCCAGGTCACCGGCCTGTTCCTGCTCCTCTTCACGATCCAGATCGTCTTCTATTCGATCCACGAGTTCTCGGAAGCGGGACTGCTGCCGAACAGCGACGCGATCCACAACGCGACCGAGATGTACTCGGCGGACGGCCGCTACGGCAAGTGGTTCTCCGTGGCGATGGTCGGGCTCTGCGCGCTCTGGCTGATGGGCGTCTCGCTCGTCGACCACTTCCGCACGAGCCAGCGGGTCGAGGCGGGCGCGCAGTCGTAAGCGCTTACGAGGAAAGCCGCGCGATCAGAGCGTCGAGCCGGCGCAGCGTCCGCTCCTTGCCGAGCGTGACCGCGACGTCGAAGATCGGCGGCGACGACACGACGCCGAGCAGGCCGACGCGCAGCGGGTGGATGTACTTGCCTGCGCCGAGGCCTTTCGATTCGGCGAGCGTGCGCAGCGCCTGCTCCGTCGTGACGATGTCGAACGGCTCGACCGCCGCGAGCGTCGCGCGCAGGTCGCTCATGCGCAGCGCGAGGTCGTCGCCCTTGAGGTGCTTCGCCACCGCGTCCTGCTCGTAGACGATCGCGGTGTCGTCCGCGAGGTACGGCAGCATCTGCGCCGCGACGTCTTTCAGCGTGCGGCCGCGCGGTTTGTTCAGCTCGATCACCGCGCGGATCTCGTCGAGCGGCTTCACGTCGTCGCCGAGGAACGGCGCGAGGTGCGGGTAGATCTGCTCGGCCGGCATCCGCATCAGGTACTGGCCGTTCATCCAGAACAGCTTCTCCACGTCGAATACCGCGGGCGCTTTGTGCACGTCGCTGAGGTCGAAGATCGGCGCTGCTTCGTCGGGCGTGATCAGCTCGCGGTCACCGCCCGGCGACCATCCGAGGAGCAGGAGGAAGTTGAACAGCGCTTCCGGCACGATCCCCATGTCGCGATACTCCTCGGCCGACGTCGCGCCGGTGCGCTTGCTCAGGCGCTTCTTGTCGCTGCCGAGGATCAGCGGGAGGTGCGCGAAGACCGGCGCGTCGACGTTGAACGCGTTGAAGAGCAGGATGTGCTTCGGCGTGTTCGAGAGGTGATCGTCGCCGCGCGCGACGTGCGTGATCTCCATGTCGATGTCGTCGACGACGACGGAGAGGTGATACGTCGGATAACCGTCGGAGCGGATGAGGACGAAGTCGTCGATCTCTTTCGCCTCGAAGTGGACGTCGCCGCGGATCAGGTCGTGGAAGTCGATCGCTCCCTCCGGCACCTTGAAGCGGATGACGTGCGCGACGTCCGCCGGCTGGGGCTCACCCGCCTCGGCGCGCGTGCGGCAGCGTCCCGAGTAGCGGTAGGCGCGACCTGCCTCCTCGCCTGCCGCGCGGTCGGCGTCGAGCTCTTCGACCGTGCAGTAGCAGCGATACGCCAGCCCCAGCTCGACGAGCTTGTTGGCGCGCTCGCGGTAACGGTCGAGTCGATCGCTCTGGTAGATCGGACCTTCGTCCCATTCCACGCCGAGCCACTTGAGCGAGCTGACGATCTGCTCCGCGTGGTGCTGGCGCGAGCGCTCGACGTCGGTGTCCTCGATGCGCAGCAGCATCGCGCCGTTGTGCCGGCGGGCGTGCAGCAGGTTGAAGATCGCGGTGCGGGCGCCGCCGACGTGCAGGTATCCGGTGGGAGAGGGGGCGAAGCGGAGTTTCATGCTGTTTGACGCGCCTTGCGACGCGGGCGGAAGAGTCTATACGCCAGAGGCTACAATCGCCAGATGCGGCGCCAGCGCGGTTTTTCGCTCGTGGAGGTGCTGGCCGCACTGCTGGTGCTCGCGCTCGTCATCACCACCACGATGGCCATGTTCGTCGAGCGGCAGAAGCGGATGCAGGGCGCGAACGAGACGATCCTCGTCTACCAGGCGCTGGCGAACGAGATCGAGGTGCGCCGCCGCGTCCCGTACAACGAGCTCGAGTCGCAGCCGCAGACCTTCGTCACACTGGAGGAGACCGACATCCTCGCGCCGCTCAAGCCGTACGCCGCGACCGTGACGGTGTCCGCGCCCGAGAACTACGTGAAGACCGTCACGCTCAGCGTCCGCTGGCGCGGGTCGCAACGCGTGGAGCGCATCGCCATCACGCGCGTCGACACGGGAGGGTCGGGGCTATGGTGAAGCCCACTGTCCTTCTCCCCCGTCGCGCCGGGGAGAAGGTGCCGCAGGCGGATGAGGCGGCATGTTCGTCGCGCGATGCAATGCCCCTCACCCGGCCTTCGGCCACCCTCTCCCCGCGAGCGGGGAGAGGGGACTGTTCGGGGTTCACGCTCGTCGAGATCGTCGTCGTGCTCGCGATCTTCGGCGCCTTCCTCTGGATCGTCGTCGTGCTCACGAGCGACATGCGCACGTGGCAGAAGAAGATGCCGGTCAACTTCATGACGCATCCGCAGATCTCGGCGGTCGTGTCGCGGCTGCGGCGCGACGTGCAGAACGCGACGCGGCCGTACTACCTCGAGGGATACGGCGAGAACTGGCGGATGTCGGAGTCGACGCTCATCGTCTACGCGCTGCAGGACCGCGGCACGGCCGAGACCGTGGTGTGGGATTTCAGCAAGGAGGGCGAGGTCACGAGGCGCGCGTTCAACGACATCGCGGGACAGACGACGTCGTGGACCGCGCGCGGCACGCCGACGTTTCGCATCACCGACTTCCCCATCCCCGATCACCCCGATTCGGTCCGCATCCAGGCGACGGACAAGGACGGCAAGCTTGCCATCGATCAGATCATCCAGCCGCGCGCGCACTGATCCGCGTCGCGGCTTCGTGCTCGTCATCGCCCTCGTGCTGGCGATCCTCTACTTCATGCTCATGGGGCTGGTGATGATCGACTCCTCGCGCGCGCAGACGGAAGCGCAGCGGTACCGCGCGCGGGTCGTCGCGGCGGCGCTCGTCGACAACGCGGCGGAGCTGGCGTGCGCGCAGATGATCAACGTCCCGTCCGGCATGGCGCAGCGCGAGGACCAGCAGGGACTGGTGCGCGGCGAGTTTCACCGGACCGGCGCCGATGCGGGGGGCGACAAGTTCGAGATCAACGGAGAAGCGGAGACGAAGGGATTGCTGCACCAGAAGGCGTCGGTGCTGATCGAGGGGCACATCGAGGGGAACACGGTGAGGATCGATTACGCCCGCTACTCGCAGTGAGAGACGAATCAGGCCGGCATCCCTGCCGATCCGTAGAAATCAGGCCGGCATTCCTGCCGGCCTGAAGTCATCACGACATCCGTTTCTTACGAAGCAGGCCGGCACCGATGGCAACTGCCGCGAGGCCGCCGAGGAGCGCGCCCGGATTGCTGCGCGCGGTCGTACGAGCCTTGTTGAGCATGTCGCCCATCCCCGTCTTGCTGAGCATGTCACTGAAGCCGTTTCCCGCCAGCGGTTCCTTGCGTTCCTCCGGCGGCTGATACGGGTGGAACTGATTCGTCGGATTAGTGTTATCGACCATCTTGCTCCTCCTTTCTCGCCTCATTTGTAGTGCGAGGGGGGTGCCAGTAGAATGGTTTTTTCGGAGGAAAAATCGATGGCCGGCAACCCTCGTGAGAACGTCAAAGGGAAGGGATTCTGGGACGGTGGCGCCGCCGGACACAGCACCAACTCCCAAACGGCAGGACGCCCCAGCGGGTTCCCCGGACGCCGCGCGCCGAAGACCGCCGGCATCCGCACCGACGTCGAGTTTCCTCCCGATGTCATCGGTAAACAGGAACCGGAAAAGTAGAAACCAATCCACGGTCGCCCCTCGGACGTAACATCCAGGACTTCAGCGCAGCGCATCGATGGAAACGACCCACGAGGCTTTGCTTCCCTCCGTCGCACGCGGGGACACGTCCGCGTTCGAGGCGCTGTACGACCGCTACTCCTCCACCCTCTACGCGCTCCTGCTGCGCATCCTGGCCAACCCCGAGGACGCGCAGGAAGTGCTGCAGGAAGCGTTCGTCAAGGCATGGACCAACGCGAAGATGTTCGACGCCTCGCGCGGCAGCGAAGTGGCGTGGCTGATCTCCATCGCGCGCAGCCGCGGCATCGACCGGCTCCGTTCGCGCCGCATCCGCTCCGATCGCGAAAATGACGCGGGGCGGGAAATCTCGATCCATTCGTCATTCGTAGAATCAACGACGGGCGCGGACAAAGCGGTCCAGTCGCAGGAAGGACGCGCGGTGCGAAGCGCGCTGGCCGAACTGCCTGAAGCGCAACGCGTGGCCCTCGAGCTTGCGTACTTCGAGGGGATGTCGCAGTCGGAGATCGCCGAGAAGCTCGGCGAGCCGCTCGGCACCATCAAGACCCGCATGCAACTCGGGATGAAGAAGTTGAGGGAACGCCTCCAGGCATTCAAATGACCCACGACGAATTCGAAGCGATCGCGGCGCTCGACGCCATCGGCGCCGCGACGGCGGGCGAGGCGGCGATGCTGGAGCAGCACCTCGCATCGTGCGAGAGCTGCCGCCGGGCGCGCGACGAATTCGCCGAGGCCGCGACCCTGCTGGCGCGCGATCTCGATCCGGTCGCGCCGCCGCCGGAGGTGCGCGAGCACGTGGTGGAGACGATCGACGAGGATGAAGAGGAGGAGGAAGCGGATGCCCTCGACGCCGGCCGCCGCTTCATCAATCCGTGGTGGCTCGCGACCGCCGCGACGTTGTTCCTCGCGCTGTGGGGCTGGCGCGAGTTCGGGATCCGCGTGGCGCGCGAGAACGTCCGCACACAGCAGGCGCAGATCGATCAGCTCAAGACCGAGAACGCGCTGCTGAAGGAGCAGCGAGAAAAGCTGGCGTCGCAGATGGAGTCGCTCGCCGCGCCCGGCACGCGCACCATCGCGCTGGCGGGACAGCAGATCTCGCCCTCCGCATCGGCGCGCGTCTTCCTCGAGCCGGAGAAGCGCCGCGCCATCGTCTTCTTCCAGAACCTGCCGTCGAATCCGAAGGACAAGAGCTACCAGCTCTGGATCATCCGCGCCGACCAGCCGAAGCCGGTGAGCGCCGGCGTCTTCGACGTCGCCGACAACGGCAACGCCAACATCGTGATCGAGAACCTGCCGGTGGCGACGGAGATGAAGGCGCTCGCCGTCACGCTCGAGCCGCGCGGCGGCGTGGACGCGCCGACGAACACGAATTTCTACCTGATGGGAAATTCGTAGCGTAGGTTAGGCGCTCCGCCTGACCTGGACAGCGAGGGCGCCTGTCCTACAGCCCGATCACGTTGTAGCCGGCGTCCACGTACATGATCTCGCCCGTGATGGCGGACGACATCGACGACACCAGGAACAGCGCGGCGCTGCCGATTTCCTCGAGCTCGACATTGCGGCGGAGCGGTGCGCGCTCGGCGTGGTGCTTGAGCATGCCGGTGAAGCCTTTGATGCCGCGCGCGGCCAGCGTGTTGACCGGGCCGGCGGAGATGGCGTTGACGCGGATGTTCTTCGGCCCGAGGTTGGCGGCGAGGTAGCGGATCGACGCTTCGAGCGACGCCTTCGCCACGCCCATCAGGTTGTAGCCCTCCACCGCTTTCTCCGCGCCGTAGTAGCTCATGGCCAGGACCGAGCCGCCGCCCGACTTCTCGAACAGCGGCAGCGCGGCGCGGGTGAGGGCGACGAGCGAGTAGGCCGAGATGTCGTGCGCCGTCTTGAACCCGTCGCGCGACGTCTTCACGAAGTCGCCCTCCAGGTCCTCGCGCGGCGCGAAGGCGACGGAATGGATCAGCGAGTCGAGCCGGCCGAACTTCGCGTCGACTTCCTGGTACACCGCATCGATCTCGGCGTCGACCGTGACGTCGCACGGCAGGAGCAGCGCGTCGGTCAGCGTCGAGGCGAGCTCGCCGACGTTGTCCTTGAGGCGTTCGCCCTGGTACGTGAAGGCGAGGCGCATCCCTTCCTGCGACAGCGCCTGCGCGATGGCCCAGGCGATCGAACGCTTGTTGGCGACACCGAAGATGATTCCGGTTTTTCCATCCAGCAGGCCCATTCGTTGCTCCTTCGTTTTCAGTTTATCCCGAGCAACGCGAGGGATCATCGGCGGCATCGCGAGAATCGTTCTGAACGTGCGGCTGCTCCGGCGATCCCTCGCTCCGCTCGGGATAAACTTCACGACGCCATGAGACGAGCCGCAATCTGCTTCGCAATTCTTCTCGCCGCGACCAGCGCCTTCGCCGAAAAGCGTGCCTTCGGCCTCGAGGATCTCTACCGGATCCGCAACGCCGCCGACCTCGCGATGTCGCCCGACGGAAAGACGCTCGTCTTCACCATCGCCACCTCCGATCTGCCGCGCGCCAAGCGCACGACGTCCGTCTGGGTCATCAACACCGACGGCAGCGGACTGCGCCAGGTGACGCGCGGGGAGAAGGACGCCGGGCCGCACTTCTCGCCCGACGGCAAGACGATCACGTTCGTGCGCACCACCGACGGCACGCCGAACCTCTGGGTCCTGCCGCTGAACGGCGGCGAGGCGCGGCAGCTCACGAAGGTCTCGACCGGCGTGGCCGACCCGATCTGGTCGCCCGACGGGAAGCTCATCGCCTTCTCCACCGACGTCTATCCGGAGTGCAACGGCGACGACGCCTGCAACAAGAAAAAGTCCGACCAGTTCGCGGCGGGCAAGGTCAACGCACACATGGCGGACAAGCTCCTCTACCGCCACTGGACCGCATGGCGCGACTTCATGGTCACGCACGCGTGGGTCGTCGACGTCGACAGCGGCAAGACGCGCGACCTCACCCCCGGCGCGTTCGACTTCCCGCCGTTCCAGCTCAGCGGTCCCGTGCAGTACGACTTCTCGCCCGACTCGAAGGAGCTCTGCGTCGTCTCCAATCACGATGCGGAGCCGGCCTCGTCGACGAATGCCGACCTCTGGATCGTGCCGGTGGACGGCAGCGCCGCGCCGCGCAACATCACGGCGTCGAACCCGGCTTACGACGGCTCGCCGAAGTACTCGCCCGACGGCCGCTACATCGGCTACCGCATGCAGAAGCAGCCGGGCTATGAGTCGGACCTCTTCCGCCTCGCGATCTACGACCGCAAGAGCGGGCAGTCGCGCGTGCTGACCGAGTCGTTCCGCAACTGGATCGACGAATTCGACTGGACCGCCGACTCGAAGTCGATGTTCTTCGGAGCGGAGGTCGAAGGGCACAACCCGATCTACCGGCTCGCCATCGACAGCGGCGCGACGACCAGGCTCCTCGACGACCGCACCATCGACACGTTCTCCATCTCGCCCGATGAGAAGAGCGTCTACTACATCGGGCGTTCGGTCGGCGAGCCGACCGAGATCTACGCCGCCGATTTCGCCACGCCGGCCACGCGTCGCCGCCTGACGCGCATCAACGAGGCGTTCGCCAACGAGGTCGACATCCGTCCCGCGGAAGTGATGTGGGTGACCGGCGCCGAAGGGGCGCGGGTGCAGGTCTACATCGTCAAGCCGCACAATTTCGATCCGTCGAAGAAGTACCCGCTGATCGTCAATGTGCACGGCGGACCGCAGCAGCAGTGGGCCGACGCGTTCCGCGGCGATTGGCAGGTCTATCCCGGCGCCGGGTACATCGTCGCCTTCCCCAATCCGCACGGCTCGACCGGTTTCGGTCAGGACTACACCGCCTCGATCTCCGGCGACTGGGGCGGCAAGCCGTACGAAGACGTCATGAAGGTGACGGACGCGCTGGAGAAGCTTCCGTACGTCGACGCCAATCGCATCGGCGCGATGGGCTGGTCCTACGGCGGCTACTTCATGAACTGGGTGGAAGGGCACACCACGCGCTACAAGGCGCTGGCGTCGATGATGGGACTCTTCGACCTGCGCTCCATGTACGGCGCGACCGAGGAGCTCTGGTTCCCGGAGTGGGACCTCAAGGGCCAGCCGTGGAATTCGGACCTGTATCAGAAGTGGTCGCCGTCGAACTACGTGCAGAACTTCAAGACGCCCTGCCTCGTGATCACCGGCGAGCGCGATTACCGCGTGCCGTACACGCAGAGCCTGCAGATGTACACCGCGCTGCAGAAGATGCACGTGCCGTCGCGGCTCATCGTCTACGCGAACTCGGGACACTGGCCGAGCTGGTACGAGATGGCGCTCTACTACACGGCGCATCTCGAGTGGTTCCACCAGTACCTCGGTGGTGGCGCGCCGCCCTGGACGACCGAGCAATTCCTCCGCAATCAGGTCTTCGACGTCGAGACCGGCAAACGTGTCGAACCGGAGAAGGAGCCGGACCAGGCGCCGAAGAATCAGCAGGGGAAGCCGGACGTGAAGCCCTAGCGGCACGCGTCATTCCGGGCCGCGAAGAGGCAGGGGATCCTTCAACGCCGTGTCATTCTGAGCCGCCGGAGCGAAGCGGAGGACGGTTGAAGAATCCGCTGCAAATGCGCGAGAGCCGCTCCGTCGGCAGGGGATCCTTCGCCGTCTGCGCGGCTCAGGATGACACTGCACCCTTCAACGCCGTGTCATTCTGAGCCGCCGGA
>JADMIO010549026.1_pt1 | contig 32370 bp, 31 predicted proteins | sample 8958161 | NCBI WGS metagenome assembly JADMIO01 (sample SAMN16585339, study PRJNA669376) | soil metagenome | isolation source: Crop rotation soil | place: USA: Cullars Rotation, Alabama | collected 2011
TGGCGGTCTCTTCTTCCCCTGGCGTGCCTGGCGACCAGGCTTCTTCCGCGCGCGAGGACCCAGGCAGAGTCCGCTAGAACTCGAACGCGAAGCCGGCGTTGAGCATCGTGTCGCTGAGGTTCATCTTGTTGCTGGCGCCGAAGCCGTTGATGTTGGCGTAGTTCAGCTCGACGAACAGGTAGGTGTGGTTGATGCCGAGCTCGGCGTCGAGCGTCTTGGCGACGCCGCGCTCGATGAAGTCGAGCTGCAGCGCCAGGCCGGGGTGGAGCACGAAGCCGAAGGTGCCGCCGTAGCCGCTCTGGCCGTCCTTCTGCGCGATCGACAGCACGCCGCCGCCGTTCTCGATGATCCAGATGTAGTAGGCGAGCCCGATCTTGAAGTAGGGCACGAGCGGCACGTGGTACTTGTTCGCGAGCAGGTCGAAGCGATACACGAACAGCGCCGACAGCGGGATGATGTTGAGGGCGGTCTCGTCGCCGGAGCGCGTGCACATCGGCACGGTGCAGGCGATGTTGCCGGGGTTGAGCTGGAAGCCGTGCGTGGTGCGGCGGTAGTAGCCGGTGGTGATGCCGACGCCGAAGTTGCCCCAGGCGCGGTGGAGGAACTGCACGTCGAACTCGATGGTGGTCAGCATGCGGTAGCCCGGCTGCTGGCCCTTGGTCGACATGCCCTTGTCGTCGAGCTGCGGGTTGAACAGGTCGCCGAACGGCGTCTGACCGGGAGCGAGGCCCGCGGACTGATCGATGTGCGGCGTGTAGGGCGTGAACTTGAACTCGAGCGCGAACCACTGCGACGACTCGTAGTTCGGCGGTGGCTTCGCGCCCCAGTCGGGACGCGACGAGCCGACCATGTCCTTGGCGAACGCCGGCGCGGCCAGCGAGAGCAGGGTGAGGACGACGAGCGCAGATCTCTTCACGCCGGCAGCTCCAGGAGACGGCGTCGGCGCACGTGACGGCGCCGCAACCAGATCAGCGACGCGGGCACGCCGCCGGCGATGACGAAGGCGAGGAACAGCGAGCCGAGGTGAAGCGCGAGCAGCGCGAAGCCGACGAGCGGCCACAAGATCATGCGCGCGACGAAGCGGCGCGCGTCGCCGCCGGCGATGAAGCGCGCGAGCGGCGGGCTCGACGCGTAGTAGGCGCGGATGAAGCCGCGGCCGAACGCGCTCTTCGCGAGCACGAGGTCGCGGAACGCGCGCAGGATGCGCACCTGCGGATGGTCGTAGTCGCCGTAGGCCGCGGTGGCGACGAAGCAGAAGCCCTGCGCGGTGCCGCCGGCCTCGCGGTAGCGCGCGTAGAGATCGTCGACGGGGCGGGGGACGCCGTCGTAGACCGCGGTCGGCGTCGCGTTGCCGTACAGATCGATCGCGAGCACGACGAACTTGTAGGTCTTGTTGTTGGTCAGGCCGTCGATGCGCTTCGAGTAGTCCTGGGCGGTCACCGGGATGCGATCGGAGCAGACATACTTCGGGTCGAAGGTGTCGAAGGGCGCGCTGAGGCCCGTCACCGTCGGGCGGATGCCGCTCGTCAGCGAGGTGCCGCCGGCCATGTCGATGGGGTTGCTGCCGCCGTCGGCGCCGAGATCGTCGGTGCCCATGTCGTCGGTGGCGTTGGGCCAGGCGGGCTCGTTGCCCTTCAGGCCAAACGAGCTCGAGCCGAGGCCGAGATCAGGGGCGGTCGTGGTGCCCATGTCGCCCTGGCCCGGCACGACGGACGTGCCGCCGAACATGTTCTTGCGGCGGCGGATGCCGTCGGCGAGGCAGGTCGAATAGGCGGCGTCGGCGGGCGCGTCCCCGATCGGGTTGCCGGCGTCGTCGGCGCACAGCACCTGGTACGAGTCGGCCTGCAGGCTGCCGACCGGCGGCGAGCTCCAGTTGACGGTCACGGCGCCATCGCCGCTCGCGGCGGTGACGTTGACGACCGCCGTCGGGCCGGTGACCTGCTCGGTGAGGGGCAAGGTGCAGGTCGCGACCGGCATCGTCTGGTCCGGGCCGACGAAGATGAACACCTGGTTCGACGCCTGCGCGATGTCGCAGTTGCCGACGTTGGGCGAGAACAGCGAGCGCGCCGGGATGAAGACGTCGAAGAACGTGGTCGTGCTGCAGTTGCCGCCGGCGGCGTTGAAGCTCTGACCGGTCACGTTCGACGGTGAGTACTGCTGGCACTGCGTCTGGTTCGTGGTGGTGCGCGTCGTGTAGTTGCTGCACGCGCTCGTGCCGACCCACACGGTGGGGTTGCCCTGGCTGCCGGCCGGCAAGCACATCGACAGCTGGATGCGCATGTAGACGTCCTGCGTGTCGCAGTCGCACTCGGCCTTGCCGAACACGTAGGGCGCGTAGCTGAGCGAGACGCTCTCGGCGCCCATCCCGGGGGTCTTCACGGCGGCCAGGCCGATCGTGGCGGTCACCGAGCCCGTGCAGGTGCCGGTCGAGGTCGAGGTCTGGGCCTCGGCGCGACCCGCGCAGAACAGCGCGGTGGCGAGGAGGAGGACGGGGCCCGAGCGGCGCACGGCGGCGCAGCGTTGCAATCGAAATGCCGTCAAGAGAATCAAGGGGTTGGCCGGTCAGCGCGAGCCCGTCTGGTCAAGCGGTCACCGACGGGGCAGCGGTCGAATGACAAGCTGTCACAGAAGCCGAGGCGGAAGCAACGTTTCAGGCGGCGGGTGGAGCCGGGTGGGTGACCTGCGACACCAGCCGCTCGAGCTCCGCCCGGGCGACGATCTGCTCGCCGTAGCGCACCGCGTAGCAGCGCTCGACGAGCTCCACGAAGGCCGGCGCGCCGGGATCCTTGGCCTCGCAGGCGCGGCGGCCGAGCTCGCGGCTGGTCTCGCCGAGCGCGCGCGGCAGGCCGCGGCGCTCGAGCGCGTCGAGCGCCTTGCCGAGCAGCAGATCGGTGGCGCGACGTCCCGGCATGCGGGAGCCGCGCAGCCGCCACAGCTGCCAGGCGGTGCCGCCGACGACGAGCAGCACGATGCCGATGGGGAAGGCCCTCTGCGCGAAGCGCTTCCAGCGACCGATCTGCAGCCCCGAGGCGACCGCGCGCTTCGCGCCGACCGCGAGCTCGGCCTGCTTGTTGAGGTCGTACTCGATGACGTACTTGAACCAGGCGAGCTCGACGGTGTCGAGCATCTGCCGGAGGCGCGTGCCGAGCTTGCTCGGGCGCTCGCCCGGCGGCGCGATCGGCGTCGGATCGAAGGTCACCCAGCCCGCGTCGCCGAGCCAGACCTCGACCCAGGCGTGCGCGTCGCCCTGCCGCACGGCGAGGTACTTGCCGTAGTCGTTCCACTCACCGCCGAGGAAGCCGTTGACGACGCGCGCCGGGATGCCGACGGCGCGGAGCATCACGGCCATCGCCGAGGCGAAGTACTCGCAGTGGCCGGCCTTCTGCACGAAGAGGAAGTCCTCGATGGGCTCGTAGCGCTCGTCGCGCTTGAGATCGAGCGTGTAGCGGAGGCGCGTCTGCAGGTATTGCTCGATGGCGTGCGCCTGCAGGAACTTCGTGCGCCGGCCGGCGACGAGTGCCCGCGCGAGGTCACCGACGCGCTGGGGCATCGGTGGAAGGCCCAGGTAGGCGCGCAGCTCGGGCGGCGGGTCCGCCCCGGTGAACGGCGGATCGTCGAGCAGGCGGCCGATCGGCGGCGGCCCCAGCTTCGAGTACACCGTGTAGCGCATGCCGCTCTTGCGCTCGGAGTAGACCATCTGCCCGCGCACGTCCATGCGGCGCTCGACGGCGTAGATCTCGTCGCCGCGGCGACCCTCGAGCTCGACGTTCTCGCCGAGGCCTTGCGGCGGCAGCGCGAACGCGACCGGCGTCTCGGCGCCGAACAGCACGGAGGTGTCGAGCGGATCGAGGTAGATGTTCTGCTCGACCGCGCCGCTCAAGATGCGCTCGCGCACCTCGGAGTCGATGCGCGGCGCCGGCGGCTCGACGAAGGCGAAGCGGCCGCGGCGCACGACGTGGGGCGCGGGCGCGTTCGCGGTGCGCGTCCAGTGGCCGCCCTGGTAGTGATCGAAGACGACGCCGCGGAAGCGCAGCGGCTCGGGCGGCGGGCCGCCCGGGAGCTCGACGCGCAGCACCACCTGCGGGTTGTCCTTGATGACGCCGTACTCGCCGAGCTCGACGCGATCGGAGAAGCCGATCGTCGTCTGCTGGCGACGGCCGTGGTTGGCGAAGAAGCCGAAGCCGAAGCGCGGGATGAGGAAGAAGGTGATGCCCGAGACGATGAAGATCGCGAGCGACACGAGGCCGGTGCCGAGCAGGAACGAGCCGCCGACGATGCGGCGCGAGTTGAGGATGCGCTCGACCTCGACGCGCTCGGACTGCGCGTCGTCGCTGTGCTTGAGCAGGTAGTTGTCCTCCATCTCGCGGCGGAGGTGGAACAGCGTCAGCGTCCAGGTGGAGAAGACCACGTAGAAGAGGAAGCAGATCGCGTACGACAGATCGGCCGACAGCGCGGCACCGGCGACGAGCATGAGGAAGCTGAGGACGTAGGCGTGCTGGTAGTCGCGCGAGGCGCGGCGGTTGAACAGCTTGTTGACGAGCAGGAAGCAGATCAGGCGGACGCCGGCGGACAGCAGATCGCCGCGCGCCGCCTGCACGAGCGACAGCGCGAAGAACACGAGGATGCCGATGTTCCACAGCGTCACCCAGCGCTGCTGCGCCGAAGGGCTGAAGCGGCTGGGCTCGACCCAGAACGAGACGACGCCGAGGATCGCGGTGGCACCGACGATGATGGGCGCGAGCTCACGCGAGAGCGCCAGCGCCAGGAACGCCGCCGCGCACATGAGGTAGGAGGCGACTTTATGAATCGCGCTGAAGCGCATGGGCTAGGCCGCCACCACGCGGGCGTTGCTGGGCGCGCCGGGCCCCGCGCCGGCGCCGGTGGGTACGACGTAGATCGGCTCGGCGCCGCCGTCGGGATCACCGTACCAGGCCGTCGCTTCCTCGAGGACCGGCAGGAGCGCGAGGTGCTCGAGGAAGCGCGCCTGCGCGTTGCGGCCGCGTGCCCAGGCGATGACGCCGGAGCGGGTGACCAGGCGCACGACGTAGCCGCGGTCGAGGTGATCGACCACCAGCGACGCGCCGAGGCTGATCGCGCGCTCGACGCGCTCGTCGGCGGCGGCCGGGTCGAGGCCGCTCACCTGCGGGCGCGCGTGATCGACGAAGATCGTCACGCGGCGCGCCGCCTCGTCGTCGTGCTCGCGCACCATGCGGCGGCCGCGGCGCGCGGTGGAGCGCCAGTGGATGTCGCGCGGATCGTCGCCCTGGCGGTACTCGCGGAGGCCATGGAACTCGCCGCGGCGGCCGCGCGGCAGCGGCGCCTCGTCGCCGACGTACATCGCGCGCAGCTCGGCGCGATCGCCGATCGGTCGCACGGCGGGGAAGACGATGACGTGCGCCTCGGCGTCGAAGGTGCGCGACTTCCGGAACAGCGCGAACGGGAACTTGGTCGAGACGCGGAAGCCGGTGAAGGCGTAGCGGCCGCGGCGCGGGAAGGTGTGGCGGTAGGAGGTCGACTGCGCGCGCTGGGACGGGAGCTTCAGGAAGTAGCACTTCTTGTCGAGGGGCTTGCCGTCGACGAGATCCTCGACCTCGACGCTGAACGACGACAGCCGCGGCTTGGCGTTGTGCAGCCCGATGCCCATGAGGAAGGGGCGCTCCGCGTACAGCGAGTCGGGCGGCGTGCGCGCGACCGAGAGATCGCGCAGGGAGATCTCGGACAGCACGCCGGAGGCGATGATCAGCGACAGCATCATGCCGAGCAGGAGGTACAGGAGGTTGTTGCCGGTGTTGATCGCGGCGAAGCCGACGCCGACGGTGATGCCGACGAAGTACTTGCCCTCGCGCGTGAACTCGAGGCGACGCGGCGGGCGCAGCCAGCGACGAGCGCGCAGCTTGAACCGCTCCCAGGGGGTGAGGGCGGGTGGGGCGCCGAAGGTCGGCGCCGCCAGCGCCTGGCTCACGCCGGGACGGGGATGCGCTCGAGCAGCTCGGCGATCACCCGCTCCGCCTCGTCGCGCTGGCGGCCGGGCTCGTTGCCGCCGCCGGCGAGCAGCACGCGGTGGGCCAGGGCCGACACCGCCGTCTCCTTGAAGTCGTCGGGGATGGCGAAGCTGCGTCCTTCGGCCAGCGCGCGGGCGCGGGCGACGCGGAACCAACCCTGGAAGCCGCGCGGCGAGGCGCCGAGGCGCAGGAACGGCGAGCGGCGCGTCTCGGCGACCACCTGCTGGGCGTAGTCGAGCAGCGAGTCGTCGACGCGGATCTTGGCGGCGGCATCCTGCACGGCGGTGAGCTCGGCGAGCGAGATCACCGGCTCGAGCGACTCGACGGCGTCGGCGGCGGTCGCACCGGAGAGCACGACCTCGCGCTCGTCGGCGGGCGACGGGTAGCCGAGGCGGATGCGCAGGAGGAAGCGATCCATCTGCGACTCGGGCAAGGGGTAGGTGCCGAAGTGCTCGAGCGGGTTCTGGGTCGCGATCACCAGGAACGGCTGCGGGATGAGGTGCGTCTGGTTGTCGATCGAGACCTTGCCCTCGCTCATCGCCTCGAGCAGGGACGACTGCGTGCGGGGCGTGGTGCGGTTGATCTCGTCGGCGAGCACGACGTTCGCGAAGATCGGCCCCGGGTGGAAGTCGAACTTGTGCGTGTCGTCGTTGAAGATGTTCACGCCGAGGATGTCGCTCGGCAGGAGATCCGACGTGAACTGCACGCGGCGGAAGGTGCCGCCGACCACGCGGGCCAGCGCGCGGGCGAGGGTGGTCTTGCCGACGCCGGGAACGTCCTCGATGAGCAGATGACCGCGCGCCGCCAGCGTCGCGAGCGCGAGCCGGATCTGCGCTTCCTTGCCGCGGATGACGGTGGCGATCGCCGCCTCGAGCTTGCCGAGCAGCGGCCGGACGTCGCGGCGGGCCGAAGGGTCGGCCGGGTCACCGGCCTCACGGAGCAGGGCGCTCATCAGGTCCCTGAGATCGTAGCACTAACGCCGGGTGGGGTCGATGCGCGGCAGGACCGCCCGCACACCGAGGGGGCGCTCGCCGTCGAGAGAAGGGTCCCCCGGCGTCTCGGGCCCCAGCGCCTCGAGCGTGCCGCCGTGGGCCTCGATCAGGCGACGGGCGAGCGGGAGCGCGAGCTGCAGGCCGGGCAGGCCGGCGACCTTGCGGAAGGGCTGGAACAGCTGCGCTTCCTCGTGCGCCGTCGTCATCACGCCCGTGCAGCGCACCTCGACGACGAAGGCGCGACCGAGGGGCAGATCTCGATCGGCGACGTCGACGCGCACCGGCCCGCCGCGCGCCGTCGCGAGGCCCCAGTCGAACAGGTGCGTGAGCGCCTGCTGCATGCGCAGCCCGTCGACGTGCACGGCGCCGACGCCGGGCTGGAGATCGATGGTCAGCTGATCGGTGACGCGATCGGGCCGGCCGCGCAGCGCGTCCTTGCGCGCGTGGTTGACGAAGGTGGCCGGCGGGGTCGCCTTGCGCTCGAGATCGAGGTGCCCGCTCTCGGCGCGCGCGGTGTCGAGGATCTCGGACAGCAGGCGCAGGAGCTCGTTGCCGGTCGCGTGGATGTGATCGAGGCGCGCCCGCTGCTCGTCGGTGATCGGCCCCTCGAGGCCGCGCGTGAGCAGCTCCGAGAAGCCGAGGATCGAGTTCAGCGGCGAGCGCAGATCGTGCGACATGTTGGCGAGGAACATCGACTTGAGCCGACGCGACTCCTCGGCGCGCTCGACGGCGAGGAACTTCTCCATCGCCAGGCGGGGGATGCGATCGAGCAGGCGGTTGATCGCGAGCGCGACGCGGCGCACCTCGCTGGCCGACACCGTCGCCACCGGCGGAGGCGGCCGATCTTCGGCGAGCGCCTCGACCTGTCGCGTGACGCCGCGGGCGTCGCGGCTGAGCGCGCTCGCCAGCGAGGTCGCGATCATCGTCGCCAGCCCGACCAGGCCGAGCGCGACCAGCAGGAGCACGGCCTGCGATTGCGGGCGCGTCCGCGCGACGACGCGCAGCGCGCCGCCCTGGAGCTCGCCCGTGAGCGGCACCTCCGCGATCGCCTTGAGCGCGGTCGGGTTGTCGGCCTCGACGGCGGCCTCCTCGGGGAGGAGCTGTCCCGACGGCATGCGCAGCACCAAGACGGCGTCGACGAGGTGCGTGTGCGCGACCAGGCGGACCGCCTCGGTTGCGCTGCGGCCGTCGAGGATGCGCTCGAGTCGCGTCGCCGCTGCGCGCGCGCGCTCGGCCGCCGCGAGCTGGCGCGCCTCGACCAGGCGCGCGTTGCCGAACACCGCGGCGGGGACGAGGCCCACGGCCGCGACCGACAGCACCGTGTACCCGGCGAGGAGCCCGATCGGCAGCCGCCGGCCCGGCGGCAGCGACTCGCGCGCGAAGAACAGGGCGTGCGGCTGCAGCATCGCTCGCGCGCCGACGTAGGTCGGCACCGCGAGGAAGCCGACGTAGGCAGCGCTCGACAGGCCGACGCCGAAGATGAGCGCCACAGGATCGCTGGCGCTCAGCATGCGCAGGAACATGGCGGCGAAGGTCGTGGCGCCGCCGAACAGCGCCACGGCGCCGGCCAGGCGCACGGGCAGGCGCAGCACCCGTCGCCGCGCCACCTCGTCGTCGGCCGGCGCCCCGGCGACGCCGCGCAGGCCGAACACGAGCCCGATCGTCAGCAGGCCGACGACGCCGAACGAACCGATCGCGAAGGCACCGCGGAGGAACGCGCGCTGCTCGGGGTTGATCCACAGCAGCGCCGCGAACAGCGCCGGCAGCGCCAGGGTCGAGAGGCCGGCCGCCACCAGCGACGGCAGCAGCAAGCGGACGAGGATCGGGCCCGTCGCGGGCGCGCGCCGCTCGCTCACGTCGCCGCCTCCGTCGACAGGGGCAAGCGCACGATGAAGCGCGTCCCCTTGCCGACCTCGCTCTCGGCGGTGATGCGGCCCTGGTGCGCGTCGATGAGGCGGCGGCAGATCGCGAGGCCCAGGCCCGTGCCGCGCGCGCGCTGGCGCAGAGTGCCGAGCTGGACGAACTCCGAGAACAGCTTGGGGAGCTGCTCGGCCGGGATCCCGGGGCCGGTGTCGGCGACGGACAGCACGATCGCGGTGGGCTCGCGCGCGATGGCGATGGTGATGCTGCCCTCGGTCGTGAACTTCACCGCGTTCGAGACGAGGTTGGTGAGCACCTGGCGCAGGCGTCGCTCGTCGGCGTCGACGCGCACCTCGCCCGACGGCAGATCGAGCTGCAGGCTGACGGGCCGCTGCCCGAGCAGGGGACGCTGCGCGCGGACCACGTCGGTGGCGAGCGCGCCGAGATCGACCTCGCCGCGACGCAGCTTGATCTGTCCGGTCGCGATCGCGGACAGGTCGAGGACCTCCTCGATGAGCTCGGTGAGGTGCGTCGAGCTCGAGACGATGAGCCGGATGTCCTCGCGCTGCGACGGCGTCAGCGGTTCCTGGCCCTCGAGCAGCAGCCGCGACGACTCGAGGATGCGGTCGAGCGGTGCGCGCAGCTCCTCGGAGACCAGCGCGAGGAACTGATCGCGCTCGCGATCGGCCGCGCGGGCGCGCTCGAGCGCCTCGTCGTGCTCGACCAGGCTGGGCCTGAGGTGAGCGCGCAGCCGCGCCAGGGCGACCGCGAGATCGCCGACCTCGTCGAGGGAGACCGCGGGGATCGGTCGATCGAGGCCGCCCTGGCCGGTGCGGCCGAGCTCGTCGAGCACGGTGGCGACGCGGTTGAGATCGTCGGCGGGTCCGCGCGACAGCGTCGCGCCGATGCCGAACGCGACCGCGCCGGCGCCGATGCCGATGAGCACGAACAGCACGAGCTGCCGGAGCGGCATGCCGGGCTCGCGCACGGCGACCACGACCCGCGAGCCGTCGGGGAGGGCGCGCGTGGCGCAGGGGAGGGCGCGCGACGTGCGCGAGGCCCGGCACAGCGTCGGCGGACCCTCGACGATGGTCAGGTGCGCGTCGGGCGGCAAGCCGGCCGTCATGCCGGGCAGCACGAGATCGTCGGCGTCGACGCGCCCGACGAAGCCGTCCTCCCGCGCGAGCTGCCCGGCGATGCGCTCGAGCTCGACGATCGGCAGGGGCTCGAGGAAGGCCGCGAGGTCGCGCGCCTCGTCGATCGCCGCCTGTCGGTTGACCGACTGGATGTGGCCGATGAGGTGCGCCGTGGCGAGCGCCCAGGTGGCGATCGTCACCGTGCCGGCGGCGCCGGCGATCATCGTGCGCAGCGGCACGCCCGCCGACGGCAGCGGGTTGCGCGCGGAGCCGACCGCGACCACCAGCGACGCGAGCACCGAGACCACGTAGCTGACGCCGATGCCGCCGGCGACGAGCGAGGCGATCGTGGCGCGATCGAAGGGCACGCCGAGCGGCGCGGCCAGCGCGAGCGCGAGCCCGCCGCCGAACAGCGACACGGCGGTGCCGGTGATCGACGCGATGGTGCCGACGCGGGTGGCCAGCCGTGCGCCAGGCGGCTCACCGCTCGGGCCGAGCAGCGCGACCGCCAGCGCCACCGACGCGCCGAGCGCGACCGCGTAGGCGCGCACGACCACCGCGCGCGACTCGTCGAGGTCGGTGAGCCAGGGCACGAGCAGCGCCGCGGCCGCGATCAGCCCGAGGCCGGCGAGGAAGCCGGTGAGCACGACGCGGAACGCGCGGTTGGCGCGTGCCTGCGCTGGGCGCTCGATCGCGCCATCGCTCCCGGCCATCGTGTGAAGTTATACGAAAGCGGCGAAGCGATCGATCGCCGCGATCGTCGCGGCCGGCTGCTCGAGATGGACGTTGTGGCCGGCCTCGGGGAGGACCTCGGCGGTCGCGTTCGGCAAGGCCCGCCGCGTCGCCTCGATCAGCGACGGTGGGCACAGGAGGTCATCGGCACCGCCGAGCAGCAGGACCGGCGCGCGCACCGAGCGGAGGATCGCGCCGGCGTCGAAGGCTGCGACCGCGCGCAGATCGGCCAGCGTGACCTCGGAGCTGGCGCTCGTGACGCTGCGGAACCAGCGCTGGACGATGTCGGACGGTGTGGCGGGCGACCAGCCCAGCTCGGCGAGGATCTCGGCCTGGTGCGTGGGCCGATCGGCGAGCGCGCGCATGAGCTCGGGCGCGGGCTTCATCGTCGAGGCCGTGCCGATGGCCACGACGCCGGCGACCTTGTCGGGGTGGGCCGCGGCCGCCGCCAGCGCGACGAGGCCACCCATCGAGTGGCCGACGAGGATCGCGTTCTTGAGCTTCAAGTGAGCGGCGGCGGTGCCGACCGCGTCGCGGTAGTGATCGATGCGCGCCTGGTCGTCGACGTCATGCCAGGGATCGCTCTGGCCGTGCGCCGGGAGATCCGGCGCGACGACCATGCGCGTCTTCTCGAAGTGACGGAAGAGGTCGAGCCACACCGTCGCCGCGCCGCCCGCTCCGTGGATGAACACGAGCGGACGGCGACTCTGGCCCTCGCCCTCGACACGGATCCGCATCGAGGCGGTGTCGGAGAGCTTGAGGCGGATCAGCGCGAAGCTTCTTTCAGCTTCTTGACCTGCTCGGTGAGGGCGGGGAGCGCCTTCTCCCAGGTGTCGACGAGGCCGTAGTCGGCGACCTGGAAGATCGGCGCCTCCGGATCCTTGTTGATCGCGACGATGACCTTCGAGCCCTTCATGCCGGCGAGGTGCTGGATGGCGCCGGAGATGGCGATGGCGATGTACAGGTTGGGCGCGACGACCTTGCCGGTCTGACCGACCTGCAGATCGTTCGGCACCATGCCTGCATCGCAGGCCGCGCGGCTCGCGCCCATCGCACCGCCGAGGACATCGGCGAGCGCGGCGACGCCCTCGAAGTTCTTGCCCTCGCGCATGCCGCGGCCGCCCGAGACGACGATCTTGGCCTCGGTCAGCTCGGGACGATCGGACTTCTGCGCGCTGACGGAGACGAACTTCGCGCCCTTGGCGTCGAGGCCGCTGACCGCGAGCTTGCGGACGGGCGCCGGGGCCTGATCGGCCGCGGAAGGCGCGAACTCGGTCTGGCGCGCGGTGGCGACGACGATCGGCGTCGTGACCTCGACCTCGGCCAGCACCGATCCGTAGAGCACGGCGCGGCGGAACTTGTTGGGGCCGGTGACGGCGACGACGTCGGAGACGAGGCCGGAGTCGAGCATCGCGGCGACGCGCGGCAGCACGTCCTTGCCGACGGAGCTGGCGGTGGCGCAGACGACCGTGGCGCCGACGTCCTTGGCCGCAGCGACGATCGCCGTCGACCAGGTCTCGGCGAGCGCGTGGGCGAGGGCGGCATCATCGACGACGAGGACCTCGGCGCCGCCGAGCTTGGCCGCCTCGGCGGCGGCGCCGTCGACGCCCTGGCCGCAGACGAGCAGGTGGAGCTTGCCGCCGTGCAGCTCGGCCATCTTCTTGCCGAAGGTGACGGCGTGCAGCGACGCGGTGCGGAGGTGGCCTTCGGCCGACTCGAGGACGCAGAGGACGTTGCCCATCAGATCACCTTCGCTTCGTTGTGGAGCTTGCCGACCAGCTCGTCGACCGACGCGACCTTGATGCCGGCCTTGCGGGCGGGCGGCGCCTCGACGGAGAGCATGCGCGTCTTCTGCGTCGCGGTGACGCCGAGCGCGGCCAGGGTGGTCTCTTCGATCGGCTTCTTCTTCGCGGCCATGATGCCCTTGAGCGACGCGTAGCGCGCGCCCTCGGCGTAGGCGTGATCGGCGGCGGTCTTGCCGTTCTTGACGGCCTGCGGCGAGACGATGCGCAGGTCGACCGTGACCACGGCGGGGAGCGTCACCTGCTTGAGCTCGACACCGGCGTCGACCTCACGGCCGACGACGAGCGTCTTGCCGCCGTCCGTGACCTCGATCGTGCAGGCGAAGGTCGCCTGGGGCCAGCCGAGGTAGCCGGCGAGGCGCTGGCCGACGTCGTTCGACTCGTTGTCGGCGGCGAGCTTGCCGAGGATGACGAGGTCGGGCTTGTCGCGGTCGACCAGCTTCTGCGCGGTGCGGGCGACGATGTCGGCGTCGAGCTTGTCGTCGCTGCCGTCGACGAGCACGGCCTTGTCGGCGCCCATCGCCAGCGCGGAGCGCAGCTGCTGGGCGACCTCCTTCGGGCCGATCGACATCACGGTGACCTCGCCGTCGCGCGCGTTGCCGGCGCTGGCGTTCTCGGTGAGGCGCAGCGCGGCCTCGACGGCGTACTCGTCGAACTGGTTGAGCTGCCAGTTGGCGCCGGAGAGATCGACCTCCGCGCCCTTCAGCTTGATCTTCTGCTCGGGGTCCGGGACCCGCTTGACCGTCACGAGGATCTTCACGTGGTGCTCCTGGTGGAATGGGTGCGGCCGACTGCCGCGCCGTCGTCTTACTTCGATTGCGGCGCCCGTTGCAACGGGGCAGAAAGGCCGTCGAGAAAAAGCGTGCCCAGCTGCTTGGCCGCGCGGCGCAGCTCACCGCGATCGCGGGGGGCGCGCACGATCCAGGCGAGCGAGATCTCGTCGAGGGCGCCGAACAGCGCGCGTGCGGTCAGCTGCGGATCGATGTCGCCGCGCAGCTCGCCCTTCTTCTGGCCCTCGGCGACCGCGCCGGCGATGAGGCGGAGGAACTCGGCGAACTTGGGGTTGTGGTACTCGCGGATGAACTTGGCCGACTGGCGCAGCTCGACGGTGATGACCTCGGCCATCTCGGGGTTCTGCTCGATGAGCTCGAGGTGCAGCTCGATGACGCGGCGCAGCCGGGCGATCGCACCACCGGGCTCGCCGAGCGCCCCGCGCAGGGTCTCGAGCACGCGATCCATGCGGTCCTCGAACAGGCTGATGAGCAGCTCGTCCTTGGACTTGAAGTAGAGGTAGATCGTGCCGTCGGCGACGCCGGCCGCCTCGGCGATCTGCGAGACCTTGGCGTTGTAGAAGCCCTCTGCCGCGAACACCTTCACCGCGGCGTCGAGGATGCGCTCGCGCTTGCCCTGCGTCGGCGGGGCGGCCTTGCTGGCGCCGCCCTTCTTGCGGGCGGTCGTTGGTGAATGATTGCTCATTCAGTGTATTCGGGTAACACCGCGAGCACGCGGGGTCAAGGTGTGGCCAGGGCGCCACGGCGAGGCAGCGTGCCGCGAGGGCATCGCGCAACCCCGCGTCGGAACGGGAGAAGAGCGGCATCGCCGATGCACTTCCTCGAGCGGAGGAGGGTTTTCATGTCACTCCGATTGCTTGCGCTCTGCGCGCTCGCGAGCGGCGCCTGCGTGGCGCCTGCGGTGCGCGCTGACTATTACCCGTCGGGTCCGCCGATCGCGTTCGAAGACGAGCCCGGCCTCGTGCAGGTCGAGCCCGGGATCGCGGTCGTCCCCGACATCGGTGCCGAGGTCTTCTACGCCGACGGCTTCTACTGGAACCAGTGGAACGGCAGCTGGTACCGCTCCGGCGACTGGCGCGGCGGCTGGGAGATCGCTCCGCCGCCGCCCCGCATCATCGGCCTGCCGCACGGTCACTATCGCAACTGGCACTCGGGCCCGATGATCCGACCGGGTCGATCGGTGGTGGTGCGGCCGCCCGAGCAGCGCTTCCGCTCGCGTGGTGAGCACATGCCGCCCGGGCGCATGCCGCAGCGAGATGCGGTCGCACCGCGCGGGCCGGTGGTCGCGCCGAACGCGGCGACGCGTCCGCCGGGACGCACGGTCACTCCACAAGCTCGCCCGTACGAGCGCGCGTACACGCCGCACGGGCGGACCTACGTCCCGCAGGCACGCCCGAACACGGCTGCGCCGCCGCCGAACAGCGCGCCCGCGGTCCATCGCCCCGCGCCGACGCCGGCGCCCACACCCCGCCCGGGGATGGGCCGCCACTTCGCGCCGCCACCGCCGTCCGCGCCGCCGCCGCCGCGCCACCCGTAGCTTGACGCATAGAGGGCCTCGGGCTACGACCCGGGCATGCGCATTCGCCTCTGCCTGGCCGTGGCCCTCGTCCTCTGTGCCGCGTGCACGGACAAGAAGGCCGACGCGACCCCGGCGACGGCGGCCGACACGAAGGCCACCGGCGGCGGCGCCAAGACGCCGCTGCCCGGGGTCGATCTCGACGGCCTGCTCGACTCCGACGTCAAGGCGTTCTGGCGGCTGGTCGAGAAGTACCCGTCGGTGTGCGGCAAGGCCCACTCGCTCGAGACCTCGGTCCGGACCGATCCGAAGTGCAAGCGTTCCTTGTTCGCGGCGCGCTACATCGTGCGCCTCATGAAGGCCCACCTCCTGCCGAGCGAGGTCGAGGAGGCCTACGACAAGCGCTTCGGCGACGTGAAGCGCGAGACCTTCGACCTCAAGACCGCGCCGCTACGGGGCGAGGCCTCGGCGCCGGTGGCGCTCGTCGAGTTCTCCGACTTCCAGTGCCCGCACTGCAAGCACCTGCAGCCCGTGCTCGAGAAGATCCTCGACGAGTACCGCGGGCAGGTGAAGCTCTACTTCAAGAACTACCCGATCAGCCGCGCGCATCCCGACTCGGCGCTCGCCGCCGCGGCCGCGCTCGCCGCCGGCAAGCAGGGCAAGTTCTGGGCGTTCCACGACAAGCTGTGGGCCACCGACCAGATGCACGAGGACATGCCCGTCCTCGAGCGCATCGCCAAGGAGGTCAAGGTGGACGTGCAGAAGTGGAAGGCCGACATCGACTCTTTCAAGGCCCAGGTCGACAAGGATCACGCCGAGGGCGAGCGCGCCGACATCGACTCGACGCCGACGCTGTACATCAACGGCCGCAAGCACCAGGGACCCAAGAGCTACGAGGAGATCAAGGATTGGATCGACGAGGAGTTGAACAAGTGAGCCGCCGCCTCGTTTCACTCCTCGTGCGTACCTCACCTCTCGCGATGGCCGCCGCCGTCTTGCTCGCGCCTCCGCCCGCGTCTGCCAAGGCAGCCAAGGGCCAGCGCGCGCCGGGCTTCAACCTGTCCTCGCTCAAGGGCGACAAGGTCTCGCTGTCCGGGCTCGCCGGGCAGGTGGTCGTCGTCGACTTCTGGGCGCAGTGGTGTGGCCCCTGCAAGGAAGAGCTCCCCCAGCTCGACAAGCTGCAGAAGGAGTACGCCAGCAAGGGCGTCAAGATCATCACCGTCAACATCGACAAGCAGCGCGACAACGCCGAGAAGCTCGTCAAGATGCTCGGCCTGTCGCTCGAGGTGCTGCTCGATCCGTCGGGGAGCGTCGCGGCCAGCTACGACCTGCCCAAGATGCCGAGCTCGTACGTCGTCGACAAGAAGGGCGTCATCCGCTACGTGCACGAAGGCTTCGAGTCGGGCGATGTCGCGCGCTTCAAGAAAGAGCTCGACGAGCTCGTGAAGTAGCTACGTGACGAGCAGGTAGGTCGGCACCACGACGTCCGGGTTCGTCTGCGACCACAGCACTTCCTCGCTGAGGCCGACCTGGAGCATCGACAGGCCGGTGTCACGGCTGACGAGCGTGACGTCGCCGTGCGGCATCTTGAAGGTGACGTAGTAGGTCACGTAGATCACCTGCCCGTACTTGCCGCGGCGCTCGACGGCGCGCATCGCGGTGATCGGCACGCGCATGAACGCGCCGTGCTTGAGCGTGTCGAGGATCGCGTTCCGCTTCTGGCTGCGGCCGCGGAAGCTCCAGATCGCCAGGCCCGTGAACAACAGCGAGAGCGTCGGGACGTGGTGGATGCCCACGACGTTGAGCATGACGTCGCCGCTGCCGAACAGGATCGCGAGCGTCAGCCACAGCGCGAACCAGCCGACGACCGCGCGCTTCGTGTACTGCAGCATGCGCTCTTCGAGCTGGCGCGGCGCCGGGCCGAGCTGGGCGACGTCTTCCTTGATGGCGCCGGGGCGAGGCTGGACGGTGCCCCACAGCTGGGCTGCGACGTGATCGACGCTCATGCGGGCCGGTGATACGGGCGGGAAAGGGCGACCTTCCCGAGACGGAGACGGAGACGGAGAGACCGGCTAGCCCGCCGCGCCCTTGAGCGCTTCGGCCTGGAAGTGCGTGCGCAGGGCGTCGACCGTGTCGTCGAGATCGCCGTCGAGCAGCGCGTCGAGGTTGTGGCGCGTGTAGCCGATGCGGTGATCGGTCATGCGATCCTGCGGGAAGTTGTAGGTGCGGATCTTGTCGGAGCGATCGCCGCTCTTGACCTGATCACGGCGCAGCGCGCGTTCCTCGGCTTCGCGCTTCTGCTCCTCGATCTCATACAGCTTCGATCGAAGGATCTTCATCGCCATGTCCTTGTTCTTGTGCTGCGACTTCTCCTGCGTGCAGCGCACCTGGATGCCCGACGGCTTGTGCAGCACCTGCACCGCCGAGTCGGTCGTGTTGACCGACTGACCGCCGGGGCCGCCCGAGCGCGACACCTTGATCTCGAGATCCTTCTCTTCGATCTTGATGTCGACGTCTTCGACCTCGGGGAGCACGACGACGGTCGCCACCGACGTGTGGATGCGGCCCTGGGTCTCGGTCGCAGGCACGCGTTGCACGCGGTGCACGCCCGACTCGTACTTGAGCTGCGAGAAGACCTTGCCGCCCGCGGGCGCCGAGATCATCGCGATGACTTCCTTGAGACCGCCGGCGCCGGCCTCCGAGCTCGACATGATCTCGACCTTCCAGCGCTTGCGCTCGGCGTAGCGGGCGTACATACGGAACAGGTCGGCGGCGAAGAGGGCGGCCTCTTCACCGCCGGTGCCGCCGCGCACCTCGAGCATGATGTTCTTGTCGTCGTTCGGATCCTTGGGCAGGAGCAGGATGCGCATGCGCTCGGCGAGGGCGGTCTCCTCGGCGGCGAGCCGCGTCTCCTCTTCCTTGGCCATGGCGCGCATGTCCGCGTCCTTCTCCTCGAGGAGGGGACGGTTCTCTTCGCGCTCGGACTGGACCTGCTTGTAGCGGCGATAGGCGGCGACGAGCTCGCTGATGTCCGCGTGCTCTTTGCTGAGCTTCTGGAACTCGGCGCGCTTCCCGATGATCTCGGGATCGGCGAGCTTGCCCTCGAGCTCGACGAAGCGAGTCTCGACTGCTTGCAGCTTGTCGAACATTTTGTTTGGAACCCTAACAGGGTTCCAAGCCTCCCGCGAAGGCTCCGCCCGGCAGAGCCGCGCTACGCCAACGCGAAGTGGTTGAGCCGCGCCACCAGGGGACGGCGGAAGAGGAGCTTAGCTCTTGCGGCCGTACTTCTTCTGGAAGCGCTCGATGCGGCCGGCGGTGTCGACCAGCTTCTGCTTGCCCGTGTAGAACGGGTGGCAAGCGGCGCAGATGTCGACGTTGAACGAACCGCGCGACGAGGCCATCTGGTGAACCGCGCCGCAGGCGCAGGTGACGGTCGCGGCGCTGTACGCGGGGTGAATTCCTGCCTTGGACATGATCCGAACTCTCCTGGGGGGGCTTAGGTAGTCCAAAGCCGGCCCGACGTCAAGGGTGCCGGGCGGTTAGCCCGCCCGGCGCGCTCGGATCACGGCGAAACTACTCGTATCAGTGGGTGATCTGGACCGCGTCCTTGGCCTCGGGGTCGAAGGGCGAGCCCTTCACGTCGACCATGGTGCGGACGAAGAACTTGGCGGCGCCGATCTGGGCGTTGCGCTTGCCGAGCTCGGTGGGGATGTCGCTCTGCATGCTGATGATGAAGAAGTCCTCGGTCGTGCCGCCACCCTGGAGGCTGTAGGGGTACTTGAGCATGTCGTCCTGACGGCTGGTGTACTCGTCGGGGAAGTGGTCCTCGCCGAGCACGACCGTCTCGACGCGACCGTCGGCGTGGTTGAGCTCCATGCAGAACTCGGCCTTCATCGACAGGACCTCGCAGGCCTTGTCGGCGGTGACGACGAACTTGCCCTTCACGACGGTGTCCGTGGCCGGCATCGAGACGGCACCCGGCGCCTGACGCTCGATCTCCGTGTGCGTGACCTTGACGCCATGACCGCCGGCGAAGTGCTTCACCTTGTCGAAGAATCCCATCGCACGCTCCTGGTTAGGGGTTTGGAGCGCGGTTCTACGGAGCCGGGCGGCAAGTCTTCCTCTGGTGCCCAACTCACTTGTGCTTGAGGATGGTGCCGCCGTCGCCGACGGCGTAGAGGGCGGTCGCGGTCCCCCAGATGCCGCGCAGCCGGACGGCGATGCCGCCGATGTCCTCAGAGCTCCACATCACGCCGTCGGTCGTATGGATGACGTATCCGGCGTCGCCGACCGCGTGCACGTTCGTGCCGATGCCGAAGACGCCATGCAGGTTGTGCATGCCGGGCAGCGTCGTCTGCGTGAACGCGTTCCCGCCCCCGGTGCTCGTCGCCAGGTTACCGGATGGACCGACCGCGAAGACGTGGCTGGCGTCGGTCTCCCACACCGCCTCGACGTTGCCCGCGCTGGGCAAGTTGATCCACTGCGTGCCGTTGTGATAGTTCGCCGTGCCGTTCCCGAGGGCCCAGTCGTCGGTGGGCGATGTTCCGTGGATCGTCAGGATCGCGGCACCGCCAACGGGTCGGCTCCAGTCGGCGCCGTTGCTCGTGCAATGGATCCCTTGATCGCCCCCCGCGCAGGCGTGCGTCGAGTCGAAGGCGATGACGTCATTGTAGGTGGTCGACGGCAAGCTGTTGTTGGTCGGGGGCGCGAAGCTCGTGCCCCCGGTGCCGCGCAGGATCGTGTTGCCGTCGCCGACGATCCACATCGCCCCCACGGTGCAGGACACGGCATAGAGGTCGACGGTGACGCCGACGTTGACCTTGGCCCAGGTCACGCCGTCGGTGCTGTGCAGGACGGTGCCGGCGTCGCCGACGATCCAGACGTCGTTGTCGTCGAAGCCCCACACCGACCGCAGGTTCACGGAGACGTTGCTGACGAGCGGGCGCCAGTCGGCGCCCTCGGTGAGATCGAGAGACGCCAGGTCGATGGGGGCCGCGAGATCGTCGGCCGCCAGATCGGCCATCGCGAGGTCGGCGGCGACGCTGGCGTCGACGCTCGCGCCCAGATCGAGGTGGTCGAACACCGACCAGTCGTGACAGCCAGCGAGCAGCACCACGGCGAGCGCGAGCCTCACCGACGGCTCCTTGCCCACCAGATCCACAGGCCGACGTCGATGACCGCCACCGCCGCGCCCACGCCGATCAGCGCGAGACCTGCGTTCTCGCGCCGGTGCAGCGCGTCGGCCTCGCGTTGCAGCTCCGGAGTCCGCGGGCCGGGATCCCAGCGCGCGCGCAGCTCGTCGTAGGCGGGATCGACCGAGCCGCGCAGGCCGCCGCCGATCCCCAGCATCGCGAGCGCGATCGCGGCCGTGGCCGCCGGCGCCGCGACCGAGACGCGGCGAGTCGTTCGCTCGCTCACGGTCACCGCGGCCGCGGGCTCGTGCGCGCCGCGGGCCCGCAGCGCCGCGATGCGTTCCTTCGCCTCGGCCGCCGCGGCGGCGTCGAGGGTGTGCGCGGCGAACGCGAGATAGGCGGCGAGCGCCTCGTCGTTCCGGCCGAGCTCCTCGAGGCAGAGCGCGATGTTGTAGTCGAACGCCGCGCTCGGCCGCAGCGCTCGCGCGGTCTCGAGCTCTGCGAGCGCCGCCGCGAAGTCGCGCGCCCCGAACAAGGCCTTACCGCGGTCGAAGTGCTCGCGCGCGGCGGCGATCGAGCGCTCGGCTTCCGCCGGCTCGGCTGCGCGTGCGTCCGCGCTGACGAGCAGGGCGGCGATCGCTAGGGCGAGGCGCACACCTCACCCTAACACGCGCCTGCGGGCTGCCTGGGTGGCGCGGCCCGATCGTTCGCCGCGCGCTGCAGCGCCGCTGGAGGGTCGTCTCCACCTCGCCCGTCGCCGGGCACTCGCCATGGACCTGGGTGCTCGTCGAGGGACTGGAGGGCGCGGCCGGACAGCAGCACGGGTGTCGATGGGCCTTGCGACGGTGTTCCTCGAGCTCGTCAGCTCGACATCGAGGCGATGAACTCGCCGTTGCTGTCGGTCTTGGCGGTCTTGTCGCGCAAGAACTCCATCGCGTCGATGACGTTGAGCGGGTGGAGGAGCTGACGGAGCACCCAGACGCGGTTGAGCACCTTGTCGTCGAGCAGCATCTCTTCCTTGCGGGTGCCCGACTTGTTGATGTCGAGACAGGGGAAGATGCGCTTCTCCATGAGCTTGCGGTCGAGGTGGATCTCGGAGTTACCGGTGCCCTTGAACTCCTCGAAGATGACCTCGTCCATGCGCGAGCCGGTGTCGACGAGGGCGGTGGCGATGATCGTCAGCGAGCCGCCTTCCTCGATGTTGCGGGCCGCGCCGAAGAAGCGCTTGGGCTTGTGCAGCGCGTTCGAGTCGACGCCGCCGGAGAGGATCTTGCCCGACGGCGGCACGACGGTGTTGTAGGCGCGCGCCAGGCGCGTGATCGAGTCGAGCAGGATGACGACGTCCTTCTTCATCTCGGCGAGGCGGCGCGCCTTGTCGATGACCATCTCGGCGACCTGGACGTGACGCGCGGGCGGCTCGTCGAAGGTGGAGGAGACGACCTCGCCCTTCACCGTGCGCTGCATGTCGGTGACCTCCTCGGGGCGCTCGTCGATGAGCAGCACGATGAGGGTGACCTCGGGGTGGTTCTTGCTGATCGCGTGCGCGATGTCCTGGAGCAGGACGGTCTTGCCGGCGCGCGGCGGGGAGACGATGAGGCAGCGCTGGCCCTTCCCGATGGGGCAGAGCATGTCGATGATGCGCGTCGAGAAGTTCTTGGGATCGTGCTCGAGGCGCAGGCGCTGGTTGGGGTAGAGCGGCGTGAGGTTGTCGAAGGCGACCTTGATGCGGTTGGCCTCGGGCGGCTCGCCGTTGAGGCGGTCGACCTTGAGCAGCGCGAAGTAACGCTCGGACTCCTTCGGGTTGCGGATCGTGCCCTCGACGGTGTCGCCCGTGCGGAGGCCGAAGCGGCGGATCTGCGACGGCGACACGTAGATGTCGTCGGGGCCGGGCAGGTAGTTGTAGTCGGGCGAGCGCAGGAAGCCGAAGCCGTCGGGCAGCGTCTCGAGCACGCCGTCACCGGAGATCTCGCCGCGGTTCTGCGCGGTGTGCTGCAGCAGGGCGAAGATCAGATCCTGGCGGCGCATGCCGCTCGTGCCTTCGATGTTCAGCTCGGTCCCCATCTGGACCAGCTCGGCCATCTTCTTGCGCTTGAGCTCCGTGAGATTCATCTGACGATCCGTTTGCTAGAGAAGGCCCGCGGTGCGTTGCGCAGCGACGGGAGGGGGGCGGTAGACGCCGGGGGTGGGGAGGGGAGAAAAAACTGACGGTGCTTACGTATCAGGCCCTACAAACCTGTCAAGGCCAATAGATCCGGTCAGGCGGGTTGCTTCACTTCCATCTCGGGGGTCAGCTCGACCTCTTCCTCGTCGGCCTTCTGCGGGCGCGCGATGTGCGCCGGCGAGGCCTCGGTGGGCGCGGCCGGGCGGACGATCGACTCGCCGCCAGCTGGCACGTCCTTCAAGATCTGCGAGAGGCGCTGGTGCAGCGCGATCTCCTCGCGGCGATCGACGGCCTCACCAGCGGTGAACAGCTCGAAGAACAGGAGCTCGTTGAGCCCGCGGTGCAGGTAGTCGAGCTTGTCCTCGACGGGGCTCATCATGAGGTTGGCGATGAGCTGATCGGCGGGCAGCGTGCCGTCGTCGGACAACGACACGCCGACGAACAGCGGCGAGAACTCGGCCACCGAGGAGAAGAACGACTCGAGGCCGCGGCGCAGCGCCTGCTGCTTGCCCGACTGCGCCGACACGGCCTGGTGGATCTTCGCGTAGACCTCGTTGAACACCGAGATGATCTTGCTCTGCGTGTCGGTGCCGCTGGCGGCCAGCGTCTCGCGCGCGGGCCGTGGCTGCAGCCAGCCCTGCTGGAGCAGGGTGTAGAGGATGCGCGTGGCCTCGAAGTCACCGAGGTGGCTGGCGCGCGCGATGTGCTCGATCGAGCTGAGCCCGTCGACGAGCTGGAGCACGCGCTCCTCGGCGGGCTTGAGCTTCTCCTGCGGCGGCGGCTCGCGGCGGACGAGCACGACCTCGCTCGAGGGCAGCTTCTCGCGGAAGTAGGACAGCTCGTCGATGCGCTTGATGCCCTCGAAGAGCAGCGCCTTCGTCGGCAGCAGCAGCTGCGAAGGCGGCCCCTCGTCTTCACCCGACTTGAAGAAGTAGAACTCGCCCTCGCGGAAGGCGAGCACGCTGTAGAAGATCTCTTCGACCTGACGGCGCATCGACGTGTAGAGGTCGTGCGCGGTGATGAGGCCGTCCTCGACGAGCACCTGGCCGATGCGGTTCGGCGTGCCCGCGACGCGCTTGACCGCGCTCTGCAGCGCCTCCTCGGAGACGAGGCCGTAGCGGTAGAGGATCGCGCCGAGGCGATCGTCGGGGATGTTCGACGCCGCGGACTGCACGTCGCCGCGGCGGCAGTAGAGCGCCTTGCGCACCTGGCCACAGACGATCTCGAGGTGCCCCGACCAGGTGTTGCTGTGGATGAAGTGGATGATGTCGGCGAGGCCGCCGAGGCGATCGATCTCGCCCGAGAGCAAGGCGTGGCCGCGGGCGGAATCGGGCTGGCTGCCCTCGCTGGGGAGCTTCTGCAGGAGCAGGAGGCCGCCGCTCGTCGGCAGCAGCCGGTAGGCGCCGGGACGACCGGCGAGCTTGCGCGCCAGCTCCGGACCGATGGCGACGCGCCCGTCCGGAGTGATGCGCAGCGTGTCGCGATCGTCGACCACCGTCGGTGATCCTAGCGCAAATCAAGGATTTTCCAAAACCTCCGCGGTTGCTATGGTCTGCCTCGATGACGCCGACCAGTCCGTCGTTGCGCAGGCTCGCCGTGTACCTCCACCTCCAGGATCTCGTCGCGGGTCGCGACGTGGTCGAGCTGGTCCGCACGCCGGATCCGGCGGCGAGCAAGCTGCTCACGCAGAAGGGTGCCAGGCGCGTGAGCGCGGCGGTGCCGAACGGGACGGCGATCGGGCTGCCCGATGGCAGCGCCGACGTGCTGTTCGCGCTCGATCTGCAGCCTGAGGGGCTCGCCGGGCTGGTGCGCGAGGCGCGACGCGTGCTGCGTCCCGAGGGACTGCTGGTGATCGGCGTGCCGAGCCGCGACCGGCCCGGTGCCAGCGATGGCGCGTCCTACTATGACGTCGTCGACGCCTGCGGCGCGTTCGGGCGCACGCAGATGATCGGGCTCGCGCCGTTCTCCGGCACGACGCTCGTCGAGTACGGCGTCGCCGATCCCGAGCCCATCCTCGACGGCACGCTGGTCGAGCGCGGCGAGCGCGTCGACTACTACGTCGCCGTCGCCGGCCCCGAGCGACGGGGCGATTTCGGTTACGGCGTCGTGCAGCTGCCGATGGGCGCGGCCGTGCCGGCGAGCGCCGGCGACGATGCGAGCGCGTTGCGCCACCGCATCACGCGCCTCGAGAGCGAGCTGGCCGAGGCGCGGCGCGCGCCGGCCGCGGCCGCGGCGCCTGCGCCGTCGCGCACCGAGCCCTCACAGGATCGCGTCGTCGCCGAGCTGCGCCAGGCCATCGAGCGCCACGCCGGTGAGATGAAGGCCAAGCTCTCCGAGCTGGCCGAGCGCGACGCGTACATCGCCGAGCTCGAGGGCGACGCGCGTCGCGTCGACGAGCTCGAAGGCCGCCTGGCGCGTGCCGAGAAGGGGCGCGCCGAGGCCGAGCACAAGGAGCGCGACGCCCGTCGTCGCATCGCCGAGCTCGAGGGCCAGCTGCGCGCCGGGGGCGGAGGCAACGGCGGCCATGGCGGCCCGGGCGGGACCAACGGCGGCGGCAACGATGACGTCGCCGCGCTGCGCAAGAAGCTGGCCGAGGCCGAGGCCGAGACCTGGAAGCAAATGAAGGCGCGCTCCGAGGTCGAGGCCGCCGCCGCCGAGCTTCGCGAGGACACCGTTCGCAAGCTCAAGGACGCACGCAAGCTGGCCTCGGTCGAGCTCATGCGCGCGATGGAAGAGGCCACCAAGAAGGCGGTGACCTTGCGCGACGACCTTGCGCGCAGCGAGAACGAGCGCAAGGCCGCCATCGCCGAGCTCAAGGCGCTCCGCGATCAGGGGCCGACCATGGGCGTCGTGCAGGAAGACGGCCACCACCGCCGCGATCTGGCCCGCGCCCGCGAGGAGGGCGAGGCCGCGGCGCTCGCCGCCCGCGCGCTCGCCGCCCGCGAGCGCACCGAGGTCGACGCCGCGCGCGTCGCCGCCGAGGCGGCCGCTCGTGAGGCCGAGGAGCGCGCGGCCCAGCTCCGCATCAAGCTGCAATCGACCGAGCGCGCGCTGGCCGCTGCCGAGCGTGAGCGTGACGAGGCCCGGGCGACCATGGCCGCCGAGAGGGCCCGCGCCGATCTGCTCGCGTCGCGTGGCGGCGCCGAGGCCGTCGGTGAAGCCCAGAGCGTGGCCGCCGTGGCGCGCGAGCGCGAGGAGCTCTCACACCAGCTCGAGCGCCTGCGCGCCGAGCTGGCCGATCGCGAGCGTCGTGCCGTCCTGCTCGAGCAGGAGCGTCCACCGCGCGCCGAGGTCGATCGCGCGCGCGGCGAGCTCGAGGCCGCGCGCACTCGCGTCTCCGAGCTGCAGCTCGAGCTGCAGCGGCGCGAGGCCGCCGTCGAGCGCGCCAGCAGCGTCGCCGCTCACGAGCGCGCCCGCTCCGAGCGCCTGGTCGCCGGCGAGCGCCAGGCCCTCGCCGAGCGCAACGACGCCCGCGCCCGCGCCGCCGAGGCCCAGGCACGGGTCGCCGGCCTCGAGAGCGATCGCGAGCGTGCGCAGTCGGGCCTCGAGGTCGCCGAGGCCCGCGCCCACAAGGCCGAGAACGAGATCAAGGAGAAGCGCGAGCGCATCCGCCAGCTCAAGCGCGAGCTCGAAGACGCCGAGCGCCGCGCCCAGGTCAGCGCCAGCCGCGGCCGCGCGCTCGAAGTGGTCCGCGCGCGCGCCCAGGCGCTCGAGGCCGCCGTCGCCGGCGAGGCCACGCGGCTCGCCGGGATCGAAGCGACGCTGCGCCAGCTGTAGGCTAGTCGAGCGTCTCGGTGCGGAAGAACTCCGCTTCTTGCTCGTCGTGCTCGCCGCTGCGGATGGCGTCGCGCAGGCGACGGCGGCGGAGGATCCAGCGGGCGCCGAGGGCGAGCAGCAGGAGGCCGTGCAGGCCGGCGGCGGCGGTGAAGAGGGCGACGCCGCGGTCGCCGGGGCGACCGTTCTTGCGGAGGAGCGGCGCCTCGGCCAGCCCGGGCGTGTCGGCGGGCATGCGCCTCTGCGCTCGGCGAAGGCGGCTGCGGTCGCCGACGCGCGGACCGATGGTGCCGTCGACGTGGGCGGCGATCGGCGGCGGGGCGATCAAGCGCGGGCCGGTGCGGCCGAGCGTGGTCTCGGTCGTCTCCTGGTCTTCCACGATCGCGTAGACGTGACGCGGCGGCTTGTCCTCGTCGCAGTCGTCGATGGCCGCGAGCGGGGTGTAGGTGCGATCCCCCTCGTCGGGCGCCGGGCCGCGTTCGCCGAGCCGATAGACGACGTTCTCGGCGGTGACGACCACCGCGAGATCGTGCCGCACGCAGCCGTCGACACCGTACCAGCCGCGCGCGCCGGGTGAGAGCTCGGCGGCGGCCGCACGCCGCTTCGGTCCCGAGGACGCGACCATGTAGTCGGTGACGCCGACCCACAGCGCGGCCAGGGAGGCGATCGACACGAACGCGCCGAGCACGACCACGAGCGCGGCGAAGCGGTGCGACATGAACGAAGCATACCCGCCAACGCGTGCTCTTGCTTGCTGTTCCACCGGGGCTCGTCTACCGTCGGCGACCGACGGAGGAACCATGTTCGAAGGCACGATGACCGCGATCGTCACGCCGTTCCGCGATGGAAAGGTCGACGAGCGCGCCCTGGTCGAGCTGTGCGAGGCGCAGATCGCCGGTGGGATCGACGCGCTCGTGCCCTGCGGCACCACCGGTGAGGCGGTGACGATGACGCCGGCCGAGCAGGTCGAGGTCATCCGCATCACCGTGCGCACGGCGAAGAAGCGCGTACCCGTGATCGCCGGTGCAGGCTCCAACTCGACGGCACGCGCCATCGAGGCGTCCCGCGCGGCGCGCGAGGCGGGCGCCGATGGGCTCCTCCAGGTGACGCCCTACTACAACAAGCCCTCGCAGGAGGGCTGCTTCCGCCACTTCGAGGCGATCGCCAAGGCCGAGCCGCTGCCGACGGTGCTGTACAACGTCCCCGGCCGCACCAACGTCGACCTCACCGTCGACACGCTCGAGCGCCTCGCGGTGTTCAAGAACATCGTCGCGGTGAAGGAGGCGACCGGCTCGGTGGCGCGAACGCAGCAGATCCGCCAGCGCCTCGGCGATCGCTACGCGATCCTGAGCGGCGACGATCCGGTGAACTATCCGCTGTACTGCGTCGGCGGACGCGGCTGCATCTCGGTCGTGAGCAACGTCGCGCCCGCCCTCATCGCCGAGTGCTGGGACGCGCACGTCGCCGGCGATGCCAAGCGTGCGCTCGCCGCGCACGAGCGCATGCTGCCGCTCGCCGAGGCCTTGTTCCGCGACACCAACCCGATCCCGGTCAAGGCAGCGATGGCGCTGCTCGGCCAGATGACTCCCGAGATCCGCCTGCCGCTGTACCCGATGGCGGGCGCCGAGCTCGAGCGGCTGCGCGCCGATCTGCACAAGGCCGGGCTCTCGTGAGCAACGGTCCGCTGCGCCTCGCCATCCCCGGCGCCGGCGGGCGCATGGGCAAGATGATCCTCCGTCTCATCGCCGAGACCGATGGGCTCGAGCTCGGCGTCGCCACCGAGCGCGCGGGCTCACCCGCGATCGGGCAGGACGCGGGCCTCCTCGCCGGCGCGACGCCGCTCGGCGTGCGCGTGGTCGCGGCCGACGCGCCCCTCGACGCCGACGTCGCGATCGACTTCACCGCGCCCGGCGCGACCGCGGATCTCGTCCGTCGCGCCGCCGACGCCGGCATCGGTGTGGTGGTCGGCACGACCGGGCTCGGTGAGGGTGAGCGCAAGGCGATCGAGCACGCGTCGCAGAAGATCCCGATCGTCTGGGCGGCGAACATGTCGCTCGGGATGAACGTGCTGTTCGGCCTCTTGCGTCAGGCGGCCGCGGTGCTCGGCGGCGACTACGACGTCGAGATCGTCGAGGCGCACCACCGCATGAAGAAGGACGCGCCCTCGGGCAGCGCGCTGGCGATCGCCGGCGTGCTCGCCGACGCGCTCGGCCGCGACCCCGCCGCCGATCTGCGCCACGGTCGCGTCGGCGAGGTCGGTGCGCGCACGCCGCGCGAGATCGGCATCCACGCGGTCCGTGGCGGCGACATCGTCGGCGATCACACCGTCTACTTCTGTGGCATCGGCGAGCGCCTCGAGCTGACGCACCGCGCCTCCTCGCGCGAGACCTTCGCGCGCGGTGCGCTGCGCGCGGCCGAGTGGCTCCGCGATCGCGACCCGGGCCTGTACGACATGCAGGACGTCCTGGGGCTGCGCGCCGCGAGGTGATCGGGTCGTGAGCCGACGCCGCACCGATCTGACGCGCTTCTCCAGCCTGCCGACCGAGCGCGCCGCGCCGCACAGCAAGGACTTCGAGCTGCGCCCGACCCGCGAGATCGTCCGCCTCATCGTCGACGAAGAGAAGCGGGTGCACGAGGCGGCGCTCGCGGTCGCCGACGAGATCGCGCGTGCTGCCGATCTGGTCGCCGATGCGCTGCGCGGCGGCGGCCGCCTGGTCTATGCCGGCTCGGGCACGAGCGGCCGGCTCGGGGCGCTCGACGCGGCCGAGCTGCCGCCGACCTTCGGCCTTCGCCCCGAGCAGGCGATCGCGATCGTCGCCGGTGGCCCGCGTGCGCTCTCCCGCTCGATCGAGGGCGCCGAGGATCGCTTCGAGATGGCGGGGCAGCGCCTGGCGCGCGCCGGGGTCGGTGAAGAAGACGTCGTCTGCGCGATCGCCGCCTCGGGCGTGACGCCGTTCGCGCGCGCGGCGCTCAGGGCGGCACGCGAGCGCGGCGCACGCACCATCTTCGTCACCTGTGTCGACGACCCGGGCGACCTCGCGATCTGCGACGTGCGCATCGCGGCCGTGGTCGGACCCGAGATCCTGCCCGGCTCGACGCGCCTGAAGGGCGGCAGCGTCACCAAGGTCATCCTCAACGCCATGTCGACCGCGGCGATGACCCGCCTCGGCAAGGTCTATCGCGGCCGCATGGTCGACGTCATCGCCAGCAACGACAAGCTGCGCGCGCGTGCGCTGCGCATCGTCATGGAGCTCGCCGGCCTCGACGAGAAGAAGGCGCGCTCGCTCCTGCGTCGCGCCAAGGGCCGCGCCAAGATCGCGCTGGCCATGCACCTCACGGGGTCGTCCGCCGCCGAGGCCGAGCGCCGCCTCGAGGCGGTCGGCGGCGACCTCCGCCACCTCTCGTAGACGCCTCAGTCGACGGGCGGCAGCGGGGCGAGCTCGGCCGTGCGCGCGGCCTCGATGTCGGCGCGGATCTGCGCGATGAGCGCCTCCACGCCGTCGAACTTCTTCTCGGCGCGCAGCCGGCGCACGAGCTCGAGGCGCAGCGTCGCGCCGTAGAGATCCCCGTCGTGATCGAGCAGGTGCGCCTCGACGCTCACCGGCGCGTTCGGGCCGGTGAAGGTGGGGTTGGTGCCGACGTTGATCGCGGCGCGGCGGCGCACGCCGTCGGGGAGGACGGCCCAGCCGGCGTAGACGCCGAGCGCGGGGCGGACCTCGGTGACGAGCGCGAGGTTGGCGGTGGGCACGCCGATGGTGCGGCCGCGGCCGGCGCCGCGCACGACCGTGCCCTCGAGCTCGGGCGCGCGGCCGAGGAGGGCGGCGGCCTCGTCGATCTGTCCGGCGCTCATCATCGTCCGCACGGCGCTCGAGGCACACACGACGCCGCGCACGCGCACCGCCGGGGTGATCGACGCGCGGAAGCCGAGCTCGGCGCCGAGCTCGACCAGCGTCGCCGTCGTGCCGGCGCGCTTCTGACCGAAGCTGAAGTCGTAGCCGACGCACACCACGCGCGCCTCGAGCGCATCGCGCAACAGGCCCTCGGCGAACGCCCGCGGCGACAGCGACGCCAGCTGCGTGTCGAACGGCTGCACGACGACGCGGTCGACGCCGAGCCCCTCTAGGAGCTCGATGCGCCGCGCCTCGGGCATGAGCAGCGGCGGGGCCCGATCGGGCGCCAGCACGCGCGCCGGGTGGGGCGAGAAGGTCAGCACGCAGGCCTCGAGGCCTTCCTTCCGCGCGGCAGCGACGGCGTCGGCGACCAGGCGCTGGTGACCGCGGTGCACGCCGTCGAAGTTGCCGATCGCGATCGCGGAGGCCATGTGAGGGCACCTTTTCCCGTCGCTCACGAAGTGTCAAGGCCGACGCTGTGTTAGCGTGGGATCCGTGCGCGCGTCGCTCCTCGCCTGCTTGCTCGTGGCCGGCTGCCACGACTGGGATCGGTTCACGGTCCCGCTGCCGTTGCAGGGCGATCTGTCCGCGAGCGACGCGGCGGGGTGTCCCTACCTGCCCACGGCGCCTGAGCCCATCGATCCGAAGTGCAAGATCTACACGTTCGGCAGCGGCATCGCCGGGCTCGAGCCGCACGCGTCGAGCTTGACGAGCCGGGTCGAGTGCGGGCTCCTGCGCGTGGACGTGCCGGCGGGGGGCAGCCACGATCTGTGGTGGGACAACGCCGGCGCGTTCAAGCTCGAGGAACCCGCGCCGGTCGTGGGCACGATCCGGGTGGCCGCGCGCTTCCACGCGCCGATCCCGATGACCGCCCCCGCCGGGACGCAAGCGGTGGTCGGCAGCTACCTGCGGAGCGACGGCCTCGAGCGCTATGCCGGGGCGATGGTCGAGAGCGACACCCAGCCCGGCGGCCCGCACGAGCACAACTTCCAGTTCACCCTCGGTCCCGGGCCCGAGGAGTTCAAGGACACGACGCGTCCGGTCCCGTTCGTCGTGCAGGATCAATACGACGTGACGCTCCTCCTCAACACCGCGAGCGGGACGACCGAGTTCACGATCAACGGCGACTACTCCGCGCGCGCCGGCGTCACCTTGACCGAGCCGGTCCGCGCGGGTATCGCCATCGGCAACTGCTGCGGCGGTACGAGCGCGCCGTTCACCGCCTACCTCGACTGGATGTACACATGCACGAAGTAGTCGCCGCGATCGTTCGTCGGCCACGCCCCCTCCGACGCGACGAGGTCTCGCCGAACGAGTGGAACGACTGGCGCTGGCAGCTGCGCAATCGTCTGACGACCGCCGAGGATCTCGCGCGGTTCGTCGAGCTCACCGACGAGGAGCGCGCCGGCATCTCCGTCGGCGCCGGGCTGTTCCGCATCGGCCTGCCGCCGTACTACGCCGAGCTGATGGATCCGGTCCACGCCGCCTGCCCGATCCGCATGCAGGTGATCCCGCGACCGGCCGAGGCGCGCGTCTCGGCCGGCGAATACCGCGATCCGCTGGGGGAGGATGCGCTCTCGCCGGTGCGCGCGATCGTCCATCGCTATCCCGACCGGGTGCTGCTGCTGGCGCTCGATCGCTGCGCGGTCTACTGCCGCCACTGCAACCGTCGTCGCATGGTCGGGCAGGACGACGGCGTCATCTCCGAGCCCGAGCTCACGGCGGCGATCGACTACATCCGTCGGACTCCGGCGATCCGCGACGTCCTCATCTCGGGCGGCGATCCGCTGACGCTGTCGACCGACAAGCTCGAGCGCATCCTCGCCGAGGTCCGCGCGATCGAGCACGTCGACTTCATCCGCATCGGCACCCGCGTGCCGGTCGCGCTGCCCATGCGCGTCGACGATGAGCTGTGCGCGATGCTGCGTCGCTTCCATCCGCTCTACATCAACACGCACTTCAACCATCCGAAGGAAGTGACGCCCGAGGCGATCGCGGCCTGCACCAAGCTGGCCGACGCCGGCATCCCGCTCGGCAACCAGACGGTGCTGTTGCGCGGCGTCAACTCGCAGGCCCGCACGCTCGAGACCTTGTTCCGCTCGCTGCTGCGCATGCGCGTCCGGCCCTACTACCTGTTCCAGGGCGATCCGGTCGAGGGGACCGACCACCTGCGCACGCCGGTCCAGGCGGGCATCGACATCATGCGCAACCTGCGCGGACGCGTCACCGGCATGGCGATGCCGCACCTCGTGCTCGACGCGCCGGGCGGCGGCGGCAAGATCCCGATCGGCCCGACCTACGTCGAGGACGTGGCCGACGACGCCGTCACGCTGCGCAACTGGGAGGGCAAGCAGGTGCGCTACGTCGAGCCCGTCGAGCGCGACTGCCGCTGCGCCTACGACGAGGTCTACTTCGGGTGAGCGCTCCGGCGATCGTCGTCGAGGTCTGCGACGCGCCGCTCGGAGCGGCCGAGCACGCCGTCGCGATCGGCGCGCCGGAGGCCGTGCTGCGCGGGCTCGGCGCGGCGGCTTTCCAGCACAGTGGGATCCGAAGCTTGGAATTCACGTGACTTGAAGTCGCGG
>JADMIO010826415.1_pt1 | contig 32367 bp, 30 predicted proteins | sample 8958161 | NCBI WGS metagenome assembly JADMIO01 (sample SAMN16585339, study PRJNA669376) | soil metagenome | isolation source: Crop rotation soil | place: USA: Cullars Rotation, Alabama | collected 2011
CTTTCCCCCTTGGCCAGCGCGGCGCTGCCGCTGAGGATCGCCGGCGCCGCCGGGCCCAGCGTGCCGCGGCACACCCAGTCGAAGAGGTCGCGGCGCGTCGGCTCGTCGGTCAGCGGGTGCGCCAGCCGCAGCAGGTCGCGGTGCGACCAGCCGTTGCGCTGCTGGTACTTGACCGCCTGGTAGGCGAGCTCGTCGACCGGCCGCGCGAGGTACCAGCCGGCGACCGCACGACGCAGCCCGCGCCCCCAGCCGCGCATCGCCTGGACGGATTCGGCGAACTGGAACAGATGCGTTCCCGTCCGCGCCACCCGGCGCAGCGCCCCGAAGGCCGCGTTCTTCGTCGCCTCGTCGCCCGCCGCCGTCGCCAGCGCCAGCGCGAACAGCGCCGGGTCGTTGCGCGGCGCGCGGCCCTCCTCGCTGATCTCGACGATGCGCGCGATCGCGCGCGCGCCATCCGCGGCGATGCACCGGATGACGGCACCAGCGTTCTCGCGAGAGAGCGCGGTCTCGCTGGCGTAGTAGCTGCCGCCCTCGCTGCCGAGGATCAGGAAGCGATCGAGCCGGGTCCAGTCATCGACCGGAAAGGCGTGTCCGCCGGCGGAGTTCGCTACCGTGCCGGCAATCGGCTCGGACTGCGGCGTCCGGTGCGGGGAAAAGATGCGCGCGTAGTTCACCATGCCCACCTCCATCGAAACCGCGGCGGGCATGTGCGTGGAAGAGGGGTTACGGCACGACGCGTGCCGTGCGGGGATTGAACCCGCTGCTGTCAGATAACCCTCGTCCGCCGGCCCGCCGCCGACAACATCCTGGTATCAATTCACTTCACTCCATCAGCCGAGCGGGCGTGGCAGCGCCCGAAGACCAGCACGATGCTCTGACCGCTGAGCTACGGCGCCTTGCGGCGCCGGCGGGAGTCGAACCCGCGACCGTCGCGTTCCACGGTAACCTTCAAGCTTCGGCCCGCTCGTCCTTCACATCCGGGAGACCGGCGCGGACATGTTCCGTCGAGGGATGCAGCATCTTGCGATGCTTGTGGGATTCGCATCCCACGGCGCTTGACAGCGATAACCCTCGAGCTCCGGCCCGCGCCGGCCTCTCACATTCACCAAGCCTCGTTCCGGGCACGGACATGTGATCGCGCGATGATGATGCTCTACCCACTGAGCTACGGCGCCCTGCGACGCCGGCGGGACTCGAACCCGCGACCGATAACCATCACGCTCCGGCCCGTGCCGGAAATCCAGAAGCCTTTGCAGCGAAAAGGCAGGCATGGCGGCGTCGAAGCCAAGATCATGCTCCCCGCGAGCTCCAGAGCCCCCGCATGAGGCCCCGTGGGATTCGAACCCACCGACGATAACGCTGCGACTACGGCCCGCCTTTGCGCCGCTGTAACTTGCTGCATGTCGGCGCGCTCGTCAAGTCAGAACTTTATATTCTTTTCAGCTTCCTTTATATTAAAGAAAGAATGATCAGCAGCGCGCAGATCCGGGCCGCCCGTGGCCTGCTCAAATGGACGCAGGCCATGCTGGCCCATCGCGCGGCGATCTCGATCGTCACGCTCAACATGATCGAGACCGATCGCGTCGATCCGCGCGCCAGCACCCTGCGCGCCATCGCGGCGGCGCTGGAAAAGGCCGGCGTCGACTTCATCGGCAGCGAGCGCGAAGGGCTCGGCGTCCGTCTTCGCCCCAGCCGCCGCGGCTGACGGCAGCGACCCTGCCCCCGGCCGGCCCGGCGCGCTCGTCGGGAACGATGGACGAGCGCCCCCGCCGGGCCGGCCGCAACCGCAAGAATGGCTGGCGAGGCTGGATTCGAACCAGCGACATCCGCATTAACAATGCGGCGTTCTCCCACTGAACTACTCGCCATCACCGACGCTCCTGCGACGAGCGCAATTTTCTCCTTCACCACCGCACTACCGCTGGTAGCTTTCCGAAAAACAAAAGACCCCACCGAGCTGGTCGCCAGAGGCGGGCTCGGTGGGGTCCTTGACCGGGACCTGATGCGCGGCGGTCAGGTCACCGCGGCATCCTCCGAGCCCATTCCTGGGCCTGCGATCCAGCTCCGATTTTGCTCGATTCCGAGCCGATTTTCTGCCCGCGGCGCCGCCTCGCAGCTCGAGACGAAAGGCAGACGAGCGCCCTCGGCGGCCGCTTGCGCCGGCGCCGTTCTCGGCCTTGATATCTGCATCGCTTGCATGGTCGAACCCTGTGCTCGCCTTCGGATGAAACAGGTCCGCTCAACCTTCGCGGGAGCGGGTATGTACTCGAACCGGCGCCGGTCGTCAAGCCTCGTTCGAGTGCGACGCCTTCCATGGCACGCCAGACTGCGATATCGTCCCCAATCCATTGACCCGACGCGGGTGAGACCATGCCGCCATCGCAATCGCATCGCTGGCTCGAGCCGCTCTGGGTCCGGCTGCTGATCGTCCTGCTGCTCATTGCCGCCCTGGTCGTGGAGATTGTCTGGTTGAAGGAGCAGCTCTGGCTCTTCCTCTGGGCCGCAGCTCTCGCCTATGCCATTTGGGATTTTTTTCTGCGCGGCTTCTTCAATCGGTCGAAGCCGACGGATGGCGGCACTTGACGCGCAACGTCGATTGCGCTACAGAGCCGCTCCCGCGCCAGTTGAGCGCAACCTGATGACGTAAGAGACTTGCGAGACCCGACCATGTTCGCGCAAGTGACATCGATGCCGAGGACGGCGCCGGCGAAAGCCGCGATCGCCGGCGGTGTCGTCATGTCCGCGATCACGGCGGGCAGGGCGGCGTGGGGAGCGCATTTGCCGGCTGCCCATCGGCGACCGCAGAATCCAAGCCTTGCCCTGCGACGGGGCTCGGGAGGGACGATGGTGACCTGACGCCACGCGACAGGTCCGCAGTCGGGACCCCACCGAGCTCCGCCCTTGGCGACCAGCTTGGTGGGGTTTTTTGTTGCTTGAAACGCAACTGCAGGTAGTGCAGCGGCGAACGGAAGAGCCTGGCCGAAAGCCGGGCGTCGAGATCGGCCAAGCGATCTCGGCTGCTGTTTGACAAGTGAAGCGGAATTACGAACGCCGTTACCGACGGTGGTGGGCGACGCTTGCCTCGTCGAATGACAGCGAACGGCATCATGGTGATCGTAGCTCAGCGGCAGAGCGTCCCGTCGTGACCGGGAAGGCCACCGGTTCGAGACCGGTCGATCACCCCAACTCAAGGCGGCCGTGGGTGGCCGCCACCGACCGCGCGCGTGGCGGAACGGGAGACGCGCCGCGCTCAGAACGTGGTGTCCTCGAGACGTGGGAGTTCGAATCTCCCCGCGCGCACCAATCGGGGTGTAGCTCAGCCTGGCCAGAGCACCCGGCCCGGACCCGGGAGGCCCGAGGTTCGAATCCTCGCGCCCCGACCATCATTCGCGACCGCAGCAAGGAGGTGTGTCATGGCACGTCACGACGACGGTCTCGCGATCGAGACCATGAGCAAGCGCCGGAGAGGATTTCAACTCCGAGGCTTGCGTGAAGCGCGGCCAACGGATCGTGCATGGTGACAAGGAGCTGATCGAAAGACTCGGCCGCAACGATCCTTGTCCCTGCGGATCGCGACGTCGGTTTCAAGGCCTGCTGCCTTGGCAGCCGCCGGTTTCATCGAGCGCGACTATCGCCGTTAGGCATATCGCGCGACTATGCGCCCGTAGCCCAACTGGATCAGAGCGCCGGAATACGACTCCGGAGGTTGGGGGTTCGAGTCCTCCCGGGCGCGCCATTCATTCGGGAGAAGGAGACTCCAATGAGCAACTTCGACTTCATCGAGACCGGCGGGGCCCCGGTCAAGGCATGGACTCGCGGCGTGGCGGTCGAGCCGGCGGCACGCCGTCAGATCGAGAACATCGCCGGCCTGCCCTTCATCCACCACCATGTCGCGGTCATGCCGGACGTGCATTGGGGCATGGGGGCGACGGTGGGCAGCGTCATCCCGACCGTCGGCGCCATCATCCCGGCGGCAGTCGGCGTCGACATCGGCTGCGGCATGGCGGCGGTGCGCACCAACGTCGGGGCGGCCGACCTGCCCGACAGCCTGGCCGGGCTGCGGGCGGCGATCGAGGCGGCGGTGCCGCACGGCCGCAGCGACAATGGCGGCCCCAACGACGTCGGCAGCTGGACCGGCGATCCGCCGGCGGCGGTGGCGTCCGGCTGGGGCGAGCTGGCCGGGCGCTATGCGGAAATCCTCGAGCAGCACCCCAAGGCCGCTCACCCGCGCGCGCTCGGCCACCTCGGCACGCTCGGCACCGGCAACCACTTCGTCGAGCTCTGCCTCGACGAGGCGGACCGGCTCTGGGTGATGCTGCATTCCGGCTCGCGCGGCGTCGGCAACAAGCTCGGGACCTACTTCATCGAGCTGGCCAAGCAGGAGATGCGCCGCTGGTTCATCAACCTGCCGGATGAGGACCTTGCCTACCTGCCGCAGGGCACCGAGCATTTCGGTGCCTACCTGGGCGCCGTCGCCTGGGCGCAGCGTTACGCCCGCGTCAATCGCGAGCTGATGCTGTGGGCGGTGCTCGATGCGCTGCGGGCCGCCTTCCCGCAGCTGGCGACCGACGCGATGGCGGTCAACTGCCATCACAACTACGTCGCTAAGGAGCGTCACTTCGGCAAGGAGGTCTGGCTCACCCGCAAGGGCGCCGTGCGCGCCGGCGCGGGCGAGCTCGGTATCATCCCGGGCTCGATGGGGGCCAAGTCCTTCATCGTGCGCGGCAAGGGCAATGCCGACTCCTTCGAGACCTGCTCGCATGGCGCTGGTCGCGCCATGTCGCGTCACGAGGCGCGGCGCCGCTTCACCGTGGCGGATCACGTCAACGCCACGGCCCATGTCGAATGCCGGAAGGACGAAGGCGTCATTGACGAGACGCCGGGCGCCTACAAGGACATCGACGCGGTCATGGCGGCGCAGGCCGATCTCGTCGAGATCGTCCACACGCTGAAGCAGGTGGTGTGCGTGAAGGGGTAGGAGGGCGCCCGCAGGGGCGCCCTCCCGCCTACCAAGTCGAGTGGGCTGCGCGGCCGGTGCGACGACGGGCGGAAAGCTAGTCAGGTCGCCGGAAGCGACCGACGGGAATCTCCGCGATCGCCGTGATCTCGATCATCAGATCGGGGCGATACAGGCGCGAGACCTGAACCGTCGTCGTGACGGGAAAGGGCTCCGCGAAAAACTCCTTGCGAACGTCGCCCGCGAGCATGAACTGTTCGATGTCGGTTGCGTATTGCGTCAATGAGACGATGTCGGCCATCTCGCCTCCGACGGATGCGAGGGCCGTCCGGATATTCTCGAGCGTTTGGCGAACCTGTGCGCGCATGTCGTTCGCGCCGACGACGCGCCCATCACGATCGAGGGCAACCTGCCCCTTGAGATGAACAATCCGGCCGGGGCCCTGGATCTTCATCATCGAGAATGCGCCGAACGGCTTCCACAGATCGGGCGGATTGTAGGATGTCGCCATTTCGCTTCTCCAACATTCACCGTGGTCCACCGGCGCCCGTCCTGCTCGGCACGCTCGTAAAAGCTTATCTTGAGCGCATATGCTCACGTCACCCATTGGAGTGCGCCAATGCTTTGTGGTATTCTTGAGGTCAGCAAAGCCCGGCGGCACTGATTGCGTGGGTTTTGTGCGTGGGGGAAGCAAAATCATGCAAAAAGTCTTGAAAATCGGCTCGGGCCGCGGGCTCGGGCTGCATACGTCACGGCGTGGCTTGCTGCAGGCCGGCTTGGCGATCGGCACGCTGGCGCTCGGCCATCGCGCCGCGTGGGGGCAGTCCACGCACGTCCACAACATGCCCGAACCGGGCCTGGCGAACCCGCCGGCTGCGCCGGCAAGGGACCAGCCGCTGGTCGAGCCCGAGGTCCGCAGCTCGGTGAACGGCGTGCTCAGCACGCGCCTGCGCTGCGCCTACGCCTATCGCGACATCGGCGGCGTGCGCCTCTACCTGCGCTCCTATGAAGGCGGGCTGGCGCCGACCTTGCGCATGAAGCCGGGCGAGACCTTGAAGATCCGGCTCGTCAACGACCTGCCGCCCAACCGCGACATCGCGCCCAGCAACACCTCGTATCCGCACCAGAACAACAATACGAACCTCCATTTTCACGGCGCGCACTGCAGCCCGAGCGGCATCGCCGACAATGTCATGCGCATGATGGAGCCGGGAAACAGCTACGACATCGAGATCGCGCTGCCGGCGGACCACACGCGCGGCACCTACTGGTATCACCCGCATAACCACGGCTCGGCCGACGTGCAGGTGGCGAGCCACATGGCGGGCGCCATCGTCGTCGAAGGCGACTTTGCCGACGTGCCGGAGATCGCCCAGGCGCGCGAGCGCGTCATGCTGCTGTCTCAGGTCGTGTACGACGCCTACCACATGATCGAGGATTTCGGCACGCTGTTTCCGGAAACCGCGACGCGCTTCCTGGCGATCAACGGGCAGCGGCGGCCGACCATCGACATGCGGCCGGGCGAGGTGCAGCGCTGGCGCCTCGTCGCCTCGCAGTACCAGGACAACATGCTGCTCCAGCTCGACAAGCATCGGCTCAACGTCATCGCCTATGACGGCATCCAGCTGGGCGCCATGCAGGAGATGAACCAGCTGCTGATCTCCCCCGGACAGCGCGCCGACGTGCTGGTTCAGGCGGCCGGCCCGGGCACCTATCAGCTGAACGCCCTGCCGTTCGACCAGGGCCACCCGTCGCCCACCGGGCCCGTGGCGCGCGTGGTCGTCGCCGGCGATCCGCTGCCGATGAAGCTCCCGGCCGCGCTGCCCAAGCCGCCGCTCGAGCCGATCGCCGACAGCGAGATCACCGGCCGGCGCACCCTGGTGCTGGGGGCCACCTCGCCGGAGGCCGATGCCGCCGGCCACTGGCCGGAATTCACCTTCACCGTGGACGGCAAGATCTTCGACCCCGGGCGCATCGACCAGCGGGTGCGGCTGGGCGCGGTCGAGGAATGGACGATCCGCAATACCCACGAGCACGACGACCACATCTTCCACATCCACACCAACCCGATCCAGGTGATGGAGATCGGCGGTCAGCCGCTGGCCGATCGGCCGTGGCGCGATACCGTGGTCGTGCCGCGGCCGGCCAAAGGCGGCAGCACCGTCTTCCGCTCGCGTTTCCTCGACTACACCGGCATCTTCATGCTGCATTGCCACATGATGAACCACGAGGAGATGGGCATGATGCAGTCGGTCGAGGTCTACAAGGACTAGCTATCCTCGTTGGCGATCGCCACCGGCGCCCTGCCGGTGGCGGCGACGAGGCCGGCGGCGATCAGGTTGGCGCCGGCGCCGGCCAGGATCGGCAGCGTGTAGCTGTGACTAAGATCGAAGGCGAACCCGGCGGCGCTGGGGCCGATCAGCGTGCCGAACGCCACGCTGGTATAGAGGACGCCGATGATGCCGCTGACATTGCGTCCGCCGAAATAGTCCATGACCAGCGCCGGCAGCAGCGCGACGAAGCCGCCATAGAAGATGCCATAGACGAACGCGAACGCGGCCAGCAGCCATAGCCCGGTCGAGCATGCCCAGACCGGCAGGGCGAGCGCCATGCCGAGAAACATCGCCAGCAGGGCGAGCCGCCGACCCATCCGGTCGGCGAGCCCGCCGAGCAGGAAGCGTCCGGCGGTGCTGCCGACGCCGATGATTCCGACGAGCAGCACGGCGGAGCCCTGCGCAATACCATGATCGAGCGCATAGGGAACGAGGTGGACGAACGGCACGAACAGCCCGAACGAGCTGGCCAGGCATGCGGCATAGAGCCCGATGAAGCGCCGGGATCGTATCGCTTGCCGCAGCGGGGCTCCCGCCGGCATCGCCGTCCGGGCGCCTGATCGGCGGCGGGCGCCGTCGGGCTCGAGGCCGCGATCGCGGGGATCGTCGGCGATCATCATCGCCATGCCGACGCCGACCACGACGGCGAGGCCGCCGAGGACGAGGTAGGCGGTCCGCCACCCCAGGCGATCGATCAGGAACGAGGCCAGCGGCGGCATGACCAGCGTGCCGACGCCGATGCCGCTGACGGCGAGACCGGACGCCAGGCCGCGACGCCTGACGAACGAGCGCTGCACCGCGCCCACCGCCGGCACGTAGGAGCAGCCGACTCCGAGCCCGACGCCGAGGCCATAGGCGACGTAGACCTCAACCAGGCTGCGGGCCGCGCTGGCGGCAGCCAGGCCGGCGCCGGTCAGGATCATGCCGATGATCGCCAGCCGCCGTGAGCCCCAGCGGTCGGCCAGCGGGCCGCTGACGATCCCGAGGGCGAAATAGAGAAAGCCCGCCAGCGAGAAGACCAGCGAAACCGAGCCGCGCGACGCGCCGAAATCCCGCTGCAGCGACCCGACGAAGGCGCTGAAGGTGTAGGCGCTGCCGAAGCCGACGAAGGTGACGGCGAAGGCGCCGGCCACCACCAGCCAGCCCGGGAACAGGCGCGGGTGGGGCAGCGTCGGGCTCTCGGTCGCAGGCATGGCAAATCACATCAGGGCAAACACCGCCGGCGTCCAGCCGATTTTGCTTCGGCCGCGGCCGAACCATCGGCGATGGCAAGCCGGCGCCGCCGGCCTCATATTGACGGCATGTCCAACGCGCCGCAGATGGCCGAGATCGCCGCGCTGGTCGGCGATCCGGCCCGCGCCAACATCCTGTGCGCCCTGCTGGTCGGGCGCGCGCTCACCGCGACGGAGCTTGCTTGCGCGGCCGGAGTGACGCCGCAGACAGCGAGCGGCCATCTCGGGCGCCTGCTTGCCGCACGGCTGCTCGTGCTCATGAAGCAGGGCCGCCACCGCTACTATCGGCTGGCCGGGCCGCAGGTCGCCCAGATGCTCGAGAGCATCATGAACGTCGCGCTGGCCGCGCCGCCGCGCTTTCAGCCGCGCTCGCGACTGGACGACCAGCTGCGCCAGGCCCGCACCTGCTACGACCACATCGCCGGCCGGCTCGGCGTCGCGCTCGCCGAACGGATGACCGAGCACGAGCTCGTCATCCTCGGCGACGAGGCCGGCGAAGTGACGCCGGCCGGGGCGGATCTCTTGTCGCGGCTCGGCGTCGACCTGTCGGCGGCGCGGGCCAGGCGCCGCATCTTCTGCCGGCCCTGCGTCGACTGGACGGAGCGCCGCCCGCATATCGGCGGCGCGGTCGGCGCCGCGCTCGCCAGCCGCTGCTTCGAGCTGAAGTGGATCGAGCGCCTGCGCGACAGCCGCGCGCTGACCATCACGCCGGCCGGCCGCCGCGGCCTGATGGAGGCCTTCCAGCTGGCGATTTGACCTAGCCGCCGCGCGGCCGCGGTGCGTCAAGCCGGCTGGTCGAGCACAGCATCGACGGTGGCGCCGGGGTAGTGCTCGGCGACTCGCCGCCAGGTCTCCTGCATGACCAGCGAGCGATGGGCGACGACGCTGGTGAAGTGCCAGACAAAGGCGAGCTTGATGAACTGGAACGCCCGCGGCTGAGCGAACGCCTCGGCGCTAAACACGGTGGGGTCGAGACCTGGTTCCTCGTCGAGCACCTGCAGCGCCTCGCTCATCGGAAAGCAGTGCAGGTAGTTGAAGGGCGGCGGCAGAATCCGCAGCTGCTCCCGCTCGCGCCTGAGGACGAAGTTCAACGGCGTTTGATCCGTTCCGACGTCCCCCGACCGCATCACCGCATCGAGCTCGGGCCAGCGGCTGGTCGCCAACGAGAGAAAGGCGCCGAGAACGCGCAACTGGCCGGCGCCGACCACCACCAGGCCGGCATTGAAGTACTGCCACCAGGGCAGCGAGACACCGGGGAACAGCGGCTGGAAGGCGTCGATGCTCTGGGCGATCCAGCTCGCATTGATGGCCTTGACGGCGGAGAAGCCGCGGGCGTCTTCCAGGAAGTCCGGCGCGTCCCAGCGGATCATGGTGTCGGCATCGACGACCGCGACCACCGTTTCCTCGCCGCGCTCGCGAATGATGTGCTCCGGCGCCAGCCAGCGCTGAAAGGTCGGCGGCATCAGCGCATGATCGCTGCCGCCCAACGGCCGATCGAGGACCAGGAACTCGATGCCGTGGCGATCGCACCACCATTGCCAGGTGGCCCGGCTGAATCGCGCATGGTCGAGATCGTATCGCCGGATGCGATTCCGGTGGAGCTGCCCCGGTATCAACGGCATCGCTACGACCTTGCGGCGCATCGTGGCTATAGCCGCGGCATCGAGTGGACGGCCGCTCTAGCCCAGCATTTCACAGACGCCACGCTCGAAGCGGCCGTAGAGCCCGACGGCAGGCCGGTCGGCGAAGGGCAGGATCTGGGTCATGATCAGGCCGGCGACGCGCCGCGCCGGGTCGATCCAGTAGTAGCTGTTGTAGAGTCCGGCCCAGCTGAGCGTGCCGGCGCTGCGTCCATTGGGCCCCGGCTCCAGGTTGATCATCGTGCCGAGCCCCCAGCGCAGGCCGTGGCCGGGAAAGAAATCGACATCGTTGGAGAGGTCGGGCTCCGCCGTCGCCAGCACGCCGGCATCGAGATCGCCTATCTGGTTGCGACGCATCAGCGCGACCGTCTCCGGCCGCAGGATCCGGGCGCCGTTTCGGCTCCCCTCCTGCAGCAGCATCGCGACGAAGGCGAGATAGTCGGGCCCGGTCGACAGGAGGTCGCCGCCGCCCGAGTAGAATTCGGGGACGAAGGGCGCCGCCGGCGGCTGCGGCGCCAAGCTGCCGTCCGGCGCGCGCCGATGCACGCGCGCCATCCGGTCGCGCTGCTCCGGCGACGGCGCGAAGCCGGTGTCGGCCATGCCGAGCGGGCCGAAGATGTGCTCCTGCAGATAGCGACCGAACGGCTGGCCGCTCAGCGCCTCGACGATGAGGCCGACCCAGTCGAGATTGATGCCGTACTGCCAGCGCGTGCCCGGATCGAAGGTGAGCGGCATCCGGAGCGCCGCGAGCTTGCCGGTGGTGCGCGCGGGCGTGCCGGTCGCGGCAATGAATCGGAGGAGGTCCGGGTTCCAGATCTCGTAGCCGAAGCCGGCGGTATGCGTCAGCAGATGGCGCAGCGTGATCGGCCGCCGGGCCGGCCTCAGCCGCGGCGCGCCGGCGGGGTCGAACCCCTCCAGGACCTGCGCCGCGTTGAGCGCCGGGTCGATATCCGGCACCGGGTCGTCGAGCGTCAGCAGGCCACGCTCCACCAGCTGCATCGCCGCGACCGACGTCACGGCCTTGGTCATCGAGGCGATCCGGAAGAGAGTATCCAGCGTCATCGCCGGTCCGCCGTCGAGATCGCGGATCCCGAAGGCTCCCTCGTAGAGCAGCCCGCGGTCGGTCACCGCCATCGCCACGACCCCCGGCACTTCGCGGGTATCGGTCGCCGCGGCGAGCGCCTGGTCGATCAGGCTCATGATGCGGCGGCCGGGTGGCCGGGATGCGCGGCGCGGACGGCGTCCTCGACGATGGCCAGCGTGCGGTCGACCACCGCATCGTCATGGGCCGCCGACACGAACCAGGAGCCGCGCTCCAGCGCACGCACGCCGCGCTCGAGAAGCGCGGTGGTCAGCTGCACGTAGGCCGGCTTGCTTGCCCGCCGGCTGTCACGAAAATTGGCGATCGGGTCGGAGGTGCCGATCGCGACATGGAAGATGCCGGGAAAGCCCTGGACGTTGGCGACCACCTGGTGGTCGCGCAGCAGGCCGGCGATGCCCTCCATCAGCCGGCGCCCGGAGCGCTCGATCGCGGCATGGGCGCTGCCCTCGGCCAGCGCCGTCAAGGTGGCGACGGTCGCCGCCATGCCGGTGGGATGGGCGTTGTAGGTGCCGCCATGCAGCACGCCGCCGGCGGCCAGAAGATCGAGGATGTCGCCGCGCCCGGCGACGGCGGCGACCGGAAAGCCGTTGGCGAGCGCCTTGCCCATGGTGCAGAGATCGGGCGTCACGCCGAAGCGGCCCTGGGCGCCGCCGATGCCGAGACGAAATCCGGTGATGACCTCGTCGAAGATCAGGATCGTGCCGGTGCGCGTGCAGGCGTCGCGCACGCCCTCGAGATAGCCGGCGCAGGGCGCGATCACGCTGCTGTTGCACATCGCCGGCTCCATGATGACGGCGGCGACGTCCCGCCGCTCGAGCCGCGCCACCACGGCGTCGAGGTCGTTCCAGCCGAGGATGTCGGTATTGGCGCCGGCAAGCTCGTCCTGGCCGGCACTCGCACCGACGCGCCGGGGTGCCTCGGCCGGACCGGACTCCTCGGCCGCGGGATGGACGCTCCACAGGATGTTGTCCATCCAGCCGTGATAATGCCCCTCGAACTTGACGATCCTGCTTCGGCCGGTCGCCGCGCGCGCGAGCCTGAGCGCGGCCTGGACCGCCTCGGTCCCCGACGAGACGAAGCGCACCCGCTCGGCGCACGGCACCAGCCGGCACACCAGCTCCGCCGCCTCGAACTCGAGCTCGGTCTGCGCGGCGTAGAGCACGCCGCGCTCGAGCTGGCGGATCACCGCCTCGCGCACCGCCGGCGGATTGTGGCCGAGAATCATCGGGCCGAGCGCGGCGTAGTAGTCGATCAGCCGGTTGCCGTCGATGTCGACGACGTAGGGCCCTTCGCCGCGCTCGATCACCAGCGGCGTCGGCGAGACGCCGAGGCGGAAATTGCTGCTGGCGCCGCCCGCCAGATGGCGCGCGCCCTCGCTCATGGCGCGCCGCGACCGCTCGAAGCTGTTCAGGGGCATGGAGGGAATCCGGTTGGCTGTTCGGCGGCGACGATAGGTCAAATCACGCCGAGCGACAACGCAAGGACCACGGTCTTGCAATGGCTACTGGGAATCAGTACATTCCAGGCCGATGGATTTCGAGTGGGACGACGCCAAGGAGCGCGCCAATCGGAAGAAGCACGGGCTTGGTTCAGGGCCGCCGCAAAGGTGTTCCTGGACCCGCACGTCATCGAATTTGACGACTGCGGCAGCGATGATGAGCCGCGTTTTATCGCCGTCGGGATGGTCGATGGTCGGGTGCTCACGGTCGCCTACACGGTAAGAGGCGCTGTCGTCCGCATCATATCCGCCAGAGGGGCAGAGCCGCATGAGAAAAGGAAGTATCACGAGGTTTAGGCTCAATCCGAAGAAGCCGCCGAAGACACGTTGGCGGAACTTTGACGCCATGACCGACGAGGAACGGCACAAGGCGGCGCTCTCCGATCCCGATTGTCCGCCGGCGACCAGGGCGCAGCTTGCTCAGGCTCGCCGCGTCCCGACGGTCCGTGCGTTGCGCAAGATGCTGAACCTGACGCAAGAAGAATTCGCCGCGCGGTTCCATCTCCCGCTCGGGACGATCCGCGATTGGGAGCAAGGCGCGCATCGCCCCGACAAGGCGGCTCAGGTGCTCCTGACCGTCATTGCGAAGGATCCCGATGCGGTAGCCCGCGCCCTCGAAGGCTAGCCCGTCACGGCTCCAGCAGCGCCGCGAGCTGGTCGAACACCGCGGGCGGGCCGGCGACGATGCGGTTGCCGCGCAGCAGCGCGTCGCCGGCGAGGAAGTCGTTGGTGCGGCCGCCGGCGCCCTCGATCACCGCGATGGCGGCGAGGCAATCCCAGCTGTTGATGTGCGGCTCGACATAGCCGAGCAGCCGGCCGCAGGCGACGTAGCACAGGCACAAGGCGCCCGAGCCGTTGCGGTGGAACATGCCGCCCTGCTCGAGCAGCTTCCGCAGCACCGGCAGGATGCGTGACGGCGCGACCCGCGGCGAGTAGCCGACGCTGACGATGCCGTCGGTCAGCGTGCGCCCGACATGCGGCCGGATCGGCCGGCCGTTCAGCGTGGCGGGCCGGCCGCGGCGGGCGGCGAACAGCTCGCCGCCGGGCGGGTCGAAAACCAGGCCGATCTCGACCCGGCCGTCGCGGACATAGGCGATCGACACGCACCAGTTGGGCAGGCCGCTGATGAAGGGCTGGGTCCCGTCGATCGGATCGACCACCCACAGCCCGCTCGTCGAATCGATCGCGGCACTGCCGGATTCCTCGCCGAGGAAGCCGTCGGTCGGGAAGGCGGCCGCCAGGCTGTCGCGGATCAGCTTCTCGGTGGCAAGGTCGGCCTCGCTCAGCATGTCGCGCGCGCCCTTCTTCTCGACCACCAGCGCATCGAGCCGCGCGAAGTAGCCGGCGGCCAGCGCGCCGGCCTCGCGAATCAGGCCTTCGGCGAACGCCAGGCGCGGCGCCAGCGGATCGTCGGTCATCATTGCTCCCGCCACAGCCAGGCAGCGCCGCGGACGCCGCTGGCATCGCCATGCGCCGCCTTGCGGATCGGCGTCGTGAAGACCGTGGAGAAGATCTGGCCGCCGAGGGCCGTCGGCAGGTCGGCGTAAAGCTCGTCGATGTTCGACATGCCGCCGCCGAGCACGAAGATGTCGGGGTCGAGGATGTTGACCACCAGCGCCAGGCCGCGCGCCAGCCGGTCGACGTAGCGGCGCCAGACGAGCTCGGCCAGCCGGTCGCCCTGCCGCATCCGCTCGACGATGTCGACCGGGCGGGCGTCGCCGCCGGCATGGCGGCGGTAGTCGTTCTGGAATCCGGTGCCCGAGACGAAGGTCTCGAGGCAGCCATGGCGGCCGCAATAGCAGGGCGGTCCCGGGATCTCGCTGGTGTCGGGCCGCGGCAGCGGATTGTGCCCCCATTCGCCGGCGCTGGTGTTGGGCCCGGCGTGGGCGCGGCCGTCGATCGCGAGGCCTGCGCCGCAACCGGTGCCGAGGATCACCGCGAAGACCACGCGATGGCCGGCGCCGGCGCCGTCGGTCGCTTCCGAAGCGGCCAGGCAGTTGGCATCGTTGTCGATCCGCACCGCCCGGCCGAGCGCGGCCTCGAGATCGCGCTGCACCGGCCGGTCGGTGAGCCAGGTGGAGTTGGCGCCTTTGCCCAAGCCGGTGGCAGGGACAACGGAGCCCGGAATCCCGACCCCGATTGGCCCCTTCTGCCCGGTCTCGCGCTCGACCACGTCGACCAGGCCGGCGATGATGGCAAGGCAGCCATCGTAGTCGCCGCGCGGCGTTGCCTCGCGCCGCCGGACCAGCTCCGTCCCGTCCGGCGATAGGCCGACCGCCTCGATCTTCGTGCCGCCCCAATCGATGCCGATATACATGCGCCTCTTCCCGCCGGTCACGCCGTCTCCTTGAACAGGACCTCGCGGTCGCGCGAGAAGCCGGCGATGAGCGGCAGCGTCGCCGCGCCGATCACGCGCGCCTCGTCGCCGATCGATCCTTCGACGACCTCGACCGGGCTCAGGCCCTGGCGGTCGAGCCCGGCGAGCTTGTCGCGAGTCCGCTCCACTACCCGGCGGCGCACCGCCGGGGGAAAGGCGCCGTCGATGACGATGGCCTCGAAATCGATCACCGAGATGACGCCGAGCAGCGCCGGCGCCAGGCTGTCGGTCACCTGCTCGATCCAGCGCTCGACCGTGGCGCCGATCTCGTCCCAGTCGTCCGGCGAGCGCCACAGAATCGCCGGGTCTTTGCCGGCGTCGCGCAGCATCGCCTCCAGGAGATAGAGTGAGGCGCAGCGGATCAGCCGCGAGGCGGCGCCACCCGCGGCAGCGGGCACCGGCATCGAGCCGACGGCGCCGGCATTGCCGCTGCGGCCGGGGTAGAGATTGCCGCGGAGGACGACGCCGCCGCCGATGAAGTAGGCGAAGAAGACATAGAAGAAATCGGCATATTGCCGGCGGTTGCCGAAGGTCAGCTCGGCGGCGCAGGCGGCCGTGGCGTCGTTGCAGACATGCACCGGCCAGGGGCTGAGCCGGGGCAGCTCGGCGGCGATGTCGAAGCGGCGCCAGGCCTCCATCGCCGCCGGCGGCGCGCCGACCTCTGCCTGCCAGCCCCACAGCTCGAACGGCACGGCGACGCCCAGCCCGGCGATCCGCGCCTTCTGTGCCGGTGCGAGCGGACGAATCAACAGCGGCAGCTGCTCGCGCACGAAGCTCCTGAGGGCGGCGGGCGTCGGCCAGGCGTAGGTCCGGTGCAGCGCGCGCCGCACCGTGCCGAGGAAATCCATCACCACCAGGTCGCAACGCCGCCGCCCGAACTTGAGGCCGAGCGAGAAGGCGCCTTCCGGATCGAGCGACAGCGGCGTCGAGGGCTGGCCTACCTTGCCGCGGATCGGCGCCAGGCGCAGCAGCATGCCGTCGCGCTCGAGCTGGCCGATGATCGCCGAGATCGCCTGGGCCGACAGGCCGGTCAGCCGGGCGATCGCCGCCTTCGACAGGCTGCCATGGCTGCGGATCAGCGACAGCACCAGCCGCGCATTGTAGCGGCCCATGCCGGCCTGGCTGGTGCCCCGGCTGGGCGGGGCCGCGCGCGGTTCCACCTGCCGCCTGTGGTGCTTCGCCGTGCGGACCACTGTCGGGGCCTCCTTCAGCCACCCGCCGGACAGAGGTCGCCAGCCTGCCGGAGCCGTCGCACCGCGGTCAAATAATAAATTCACCCGTTTTAGTTATTGACTTGGCCGGCGCTTTCGATGGAATCTCGGCGAAGAAAGCGGCGAAAGCCGCACGGATTGTTGCGGGCTGGCTCGTCCCGTCGATGGTTCGAGCGACGGCGGGCCGGGAATGACCAACCGGGAGGAACCAGAATGACACGCACGCGCACTCTGCTGGCAATGTCGGTCGCCGGCTTCCTGGCGCTGGGCTTGGCGACGGCGACGCCGGCCTGGGCCGACGACATCATCATCGGCCTGATCACCAAGACCAACAACAACCCGTTCTTCGTCAAGATGAAGGAGGGCGCCGACGCCAAGGCCAAGGAGCTCGGCGTCAAGCTGCAGAGCTTCGCGGGCAAGTTCGACGGCGACAATGACACGCAGGTCGCCGCGGTCGAGAGCCTGATCGCCGCCGGCGCCAAGGGCATCCTGATCACGCCGAGCGACACCAAGGCGATCGTGCCGACGATCAAGAAGGCGCGCGACGCCGGCATCCTGGTGATCGCGCTCGACACGCCGCTCGATCCGATCGAGGCGGCCGACGCCACCTTCGCCACCGACAATTTCCAGGCCGGCGTGCTGATCGGCGAATGGGCCGCCAAGACGCTGGGCGACAAGGCGGCGACCGCGCATGTCGCCTTCCTCGACGCGCTGGAGCAGCAGCCGACGGTCGACGCGGCGCGCGACCAGGGCTTCATGAAGGGCTTCGGCATCGACCCGATGGACGTGACCCACTATGGCGAGGAGACCGACAAGCGGATCGCCGGCCATCAATGGGGCAAGGGCGCCGAGGAAGGCGGCCGCACCGGGATGGAGAACCTGCTGCAGAAGGACCCCGACATCAACGTCGTCTACACGATCAACGAGCCGACCGCGGCCGGCGCCTACGAGGCGCTGAAGGCCGCCGGCAAGGAGAAGGACGTGCTGATGACCTCGGTCGACGGCGGCTGCCCGGGCGTCAAGAACGTCCAGGCCGGCATCATCGGCGCCACCTCGCAGCAGTACCCGCTGCTGATGGCCTCGCTGGGGGTCCAGGCCGTGGTCGACTTCGCAAAGACCGGCAAGAAGCCGGAGCCGTCGCCGGGCCTGAAGTTCTTCAACACCGGCGTCTCGCTGATCACCGACCATCCGGTCCCGGGCGTGCCGTCGATCACGACCGAAGAGGGCCTGAAGAAGTGCTGGGGCTGAGCGCCGATATCGGCTGAGCCCTCGGGAACGGGAAGAGCGGTCCGTCGCGACCGCTCTTCCCGCCTCGTCTTCGAGCGATCGACGGACTAGGCTCCGGCGATGAGCAGCCCCCCGGAAACATCAAGCGCGCAAGGCCCCACCGAGTTCGAGCGCGCTCTTCCTACCGGCGAGGCCGTGGCGGTCTTCGAGGAGGAGGACACCAGCCTCTTCCGCCGGCTGCAGCATTTGCTGCACGCCAATCCGACGATCATCCCGTTCATCGTCCTGCTGCTCGCCGTGCTGCTGTTCAGCGTCATCGTCGGCCACCGCTTCCTGCATCCCTTCAACCTGTCGCTGGTTCTGCAGCAGGTCACCATCATCGGCATCGTCGGCATCGCCCAGACGCTGATCATCCTGACCGCCGGCATCGACCTGTCGGTTGGCGCCATCATGGTGCTGTCCTCGGTGGTCATGGGCCGGCTCGCCGTGCTGTCCGGCCTCGATGTCGGGATCGCGTTCATCCTCGGACTGATGGTCGGCGTCGCCTGCGGCTTCGTCAACGGCGTCCTCATCACGCGGCTCAAGCTGCCGCCCTTCATCGTCACGCTCGGCACCTGGAGCATCTTCGGCGCGCTCAACCTGTGGTATTCGCGCAGCGAGACGATCCGCCAGCAGGATCTCGAAGCGATCGCGCCGTGGCTGCAGTTCATGGGGACCGCGATCAGGTTTGCCGGCGCGCGCCTGACCTATGGCTCCATCCTGATGATCCTGCTGGCCGTGCTCATCTGGTACGTGCTCAACCGGACGGCATTCGGCCGCCACATCTACGCCACCGGCGACGATCCCGACGCCGCGCGCCTGGCCGGCATCAACACCACGCGCACCCTGATCGCCGTCTACACCATCGCCGGCTTCATCTGCTCGGTGGCCGGCTGGGCGCTGATCGGCCGCATCGGCGCGATCAGCGCGATCGCCGGCGGCACCAGCAATCTCGACTCGATCACCGCCGTGGTGATCGGCGGCACCAGCCTGTTCGGCGGCCGCGGCTCGATCGTCGGCACGCTGGTCGGCGCGCTGGTCGTCGGCGTGTTTCGCAACGGGCTGGCGCTGGCCGGTGCCGACGCCCCATGGCAGGAGTTCTGCGTCGGCCTGCTCATCATCGTCGCCGTCGCGCTCGACCAATGGATTCGCAAGGTCGCCGCATGACCGAGGTCCGGCCGATCCTCAGCGGGCGCGGCCTGGTCAAGCGCTACGGTCGGGTGACCGCGCTGGACCACGCCGATTTCGACCTGCTGCCGAACGAGATCCTGGCGGTGATCGGCGACAACGGCGCCGGCAAGTCCACGCTGATCAAGGCCCTGACCGGGGCCGTCACGCCCGACCATGGCGAGATCAGCCTCGACGGCAAGCCGATCCATTTCCGCTCGCCGCTCGACGCCCGGGCGGCCGGCATCGAGACGGTCTACCAGCACCTGGCGCTGGCCCCGGCGCTGTCGATCGTCGACAACCTGTTCCTCGGTCGCGAGCGGCGCCAGCCCGGGCTGATCGGCACGCTGTTCCGCACGCTCGATCGCGGCACCATGCAGAAGGAGGCGCGCCGCCATCTGAACGCGCTCGGCTTGCTGACCATCCAGAACATCAAGCAGCCGGTCGAGACCCTGTCGGGCGGCCAGCGCCAGGGCGTCGCCGTGGTCCGGGCAACCGCCTTCGGCAGCCGCGTCGTCATCATGGACGAGCCCACCGCGGCGCTCGGCGTCAAGGAATCGCGCAAGGTTCTCGAGCTGATGCTCGACGTCAAGCGGCGCGGCCTGCCGATCGTGCTGATCAGCCACAACATGCCGCATGTCTTCGAGGTCGCCGACCGCATCCACATTCACCGGCTCGGCCGCCGCATCGCCGTGATCGATCCCAAGCAGTTCTCGATGTCTGACGCCGTCGCGATCATGACCGGGGCGATGAAGCCGCCGCCGATGCAGTGAGCGAGCGGCGCAGGGCATGAGCGCATCGCAGCCCGGCGCGCGCCGGGGCATCGTCACCGGCGGCACCTGGTGCGTCGACCGCAACCGGCTGGTCGATTTCTGGCCGGCCGAGGAGGCGGTGGCGGAGATCCTCGAGGTCGAGCTGCAGGGCGGCGGCTCGGGCTGCAACCTCGCCATCGACATCAGGCGGCTCGATCCGTCGTTTCCGGTCGCCACCATCGGCGTGGTCGGCGACGATGACGACGGCCGCTTCCTGATCGCCGAGGCCGACGCCCACGGGATCGATCGCCGGCAGCTGCAGACCCTCGGCGGCGCGGCCACGCACTACACCGACGCCTACGCGTCGCGGCGTACCGGCCGCCGGACCCACATCTATTTCCAGGGCAGCAGCGGCCTGCTGACCCCCGATCACTTCGATCTCGCCGCGACGAGCCAGCGCATCCTGCATCTCGGTCTGCCGGGGGTGCACCGGCTGATGGACACGCCGTGGGGCGGCGAGGCCAGTGGCTGGGTGGCGACGCTGAAGAAGGCGCGGGCGGCCGGTCTGGAGACCAATCTCGAGCTCTGCAGCATCCCGCCCGAGCGTCAGGCGGCGCTGGTTCGACCCTGCCTGCCCTACCTCGACTACCTGGTGGTCAACGACGGCGAGATCGGCGCCATCGCCGGCCAGCCGACGATCGTCGAGGGCCGGACCGAGCTGCCGGCCTGCATCGCCGCCGCCCGCGCCGCGCTGGCGGCCGGCGCCATGCGCATCGTCGTCGTCCATTTCCCGGGCGGCGGCATCGCCGTCGAGCGCGACGGCACGGTGACGGTCAAGCCGTCGGTCGCGGTGCCGCAGGACGCGATCGCCGGCGCCAACGGCGCAGGCGATGCCTTTGCCGCCGGCTTCCTCTACGGCACCCACGAAGGCTGGCCGGTCGAGCGGTCGCTGGCGCTGGCCCACGCCAGCGCCGCCGCGTCGCTGCGCGGCATCACCACAACGGGCACGGTCGAGGCCTGGGCCGATTGCCTGGCGCTCGCCGACCGCTGGGGATGGCGCCCGGCGATCGGCTGAGCGCTGGCTGAAAGGGGCTCAGGCGGTGGCGGCCGCCTTGAGCACGGTCTCGGTGATCTCGCTGTCGACCTCCAGCGGACGCAGCGCCTTGAGCTTCCGCTTCTGCAACTCGCCGTGATAGGCCTTCACCGCCTCCTTCGGCTGCACCGCGCCGTCGACGACCTGGCGCATCAGGCGGACGATCTCGAGCGGCGCTTCGGCGAGGTTGATCTTGCGGCCGAACAGCGCGACGCGGGCGCCATAGCGCTCGGCCTGGCTCAATAGCTCGAAGGTATCGCGGGTGGTCCCGGCGCCGCCGCCGAGCACGCCGACGATCAGGCCGGGGTCGAACGAGGCGAGCTCCTCGAGCGCCTTGGCGCCGTTGTAGGCGATCTTGAGGAACTGCGGCCGATCGGCCTTGACCACGCCGGCGAGGCAGCGGGCGATGCAGTCATTGACGAAATGCGGCAGCACGTCCGGCGCCAAGCCGGCATCGACATTGGGGTTGAAGACCTCGAGGAAGTACTTGAACCCCACCGCTGCGGCGTCCTCGCGGAACGCGGCAAAGGCCTCGAGCGAGCGGATGTCGGCATCGAGGTCGTTGTTGAAGGTGATCGAATAGAGGCCGAGATCGGTCAGCCGGATGCCGCCGCCGGACGACGGGCCGAGCGTGCCGTTCAACACCCGCGACAGCGAGGCCGAGCGGAACGGCCGCGACGGCTGCTTGTTGTAGGTGCCGCCGCGCACCACCCAGATGTCGCTGGCGTCATTGGCGCGGATCACCGGCTTCATGCCGCTGTTGCGGAAGCGGCCGGCCTCGACCAGGAGCTCGAGGTTGGAGGCCGAGACCAGCATGATGTCGAGGATGTCCTGGTCGATCAGCGTCCCGATCTCGTCGAGGAACTCCTGTCGGGTGCGGTAGCGGGTCGAGCTGCCGTCCAGGAGCCGCTTGGGGCCGCAGCCGGCGATGCTCGGCCCCATGTCGCCGTCCTTGGCGTCGGCAATGATGAAATCGGTGGGCCGGTAGCGTCCGGCGCGGATGTTGGCGAGCTTGTGGTCGAGACGGATCATCCTGGGCTCCTGAGGGATGGAATCGGGACAGGTGCGTGGCAGGTTCAGCGCTCGAGCGCAAGCCTCGTCCCGAAGCCGATGAAGGCGGCGCCGGCGACGCGGTCGATCCACCGGCGCAGCCGGGAATAGGCCGCCGCCGCCGGCGCGGCCGTGAGCAGCCGCACGACGAGGCCGAACCAGCCGAGCGAGATGCCACCCATCGTCGCGGCGGCGACCACGCCAAGCATCATCGGCGGATGCGCCGGCAGGGTCGCGGCGAACAGGCTGGTGGCGAACAGCGGTGCCTTGGGGTTGGCGAGATTGGTCACCAGCCCGAGCGCGAAGGCCGAGGCAACCGGCGTCCGTCGCCGCGGCGCCGCAGCAACGGTTGCGCGATCGCCGATCAGCAGCTTGAGGCCGAGCAGGATGAGGTAGGCACCGCCGACCAGCTTCAAGGCCAGATAGAGCCAGGGCGCCGCCTCGAACAGCACATGGATGCCGAAGAATCCCGCCAGCCCCCACAGCACCGTGCCGCAGGCGATGCCCAGCACCACCCGCAGCGCGGCCTCGCGCGGCAAGGTCATCGATACCCGCGACGCGAGCAGGAAATCCGGCCCCGGCGTCAGCGTCGCGGCAAACCACAGCAGGGCGATGGCGGCGAGGACATGAAGGTAATCGGCCATGAATCTTCCTCATCGTCACGAAGAGAATGCAACCGGGCGAGAGTTCGCGGGTTCATTGCTCTTGGATCGGAATCGATCACTGCTCGATTGTCGTGCGTTGTTTACACAAATTAAAGTTGATGAAAGCGAAGGTCGAAGCTCCTAATGGCGACGGCACTCCGCTGCAGGCTGAACTCGTGGATAGCTCTCCGTCGCGCGTGGCTGGCATCCTGATATTCGGGGCCCTCGCCACCCCGGTCATCGTGGCTGTCTGGATCTATTGGGGGACCGGCTGGGGCTTGGTGGCCTGGGCCTCCTCCCTGCCGCTGGCGCTGGTTCCCTGGGGAATCGACGCGACCCGTCGAACCTTGCAGCAACGCTCGCTGAGGCGTCGCCGGGCGCGCGGAGTGGCCGATGTGGCGACCCGCGGCGCCCGGGCGCGAGGCGGGCGGCGCGAGACTGCGTCCGGCGAACGGTCACCCGGCGAGCCGATCCGTGGCAGGCGCTCACGGACATCGACTGGCACCGGGTGACCGGGCGGTCGCCGATCGCAGCGTCCCGCTGTCGCCATTCGCACCCGCCTCGTCGCCCCGCATTGGCCAAGAGGCCTTCGTCGGCAAGACGAGCCCCGCGGCCGGGGCGGTCAGGGCGGTCCGTGACCGGCCGAGCCGGCGATTTTCCACCAGGATGTGCCCGAGCGCCGCGGCCATCACCAGCGCGCCGCCGGCGATGGTCGCGTTCGACGGCCGCTCGCCGAAGGCAAGCCACACCCAGACCGGTGCCAGCGGCGCCTCGAGCGCGCTGATCAGCGCCGTCTCGGCGGCGGGGACCAGGCGCGAGCCGACGGTGAAGAAGGTCAGCCCGAGCGTCATCTGGACAAAGCCGAACAGCGCGAGACGGCCGACATCGGCGCTCCCGACAGCGAGCGGCTCAGCCAACGGCCAGCTCACCAGCGCGGCGAGGAAGTTCGACAGGGCGGCGGCGACGAGCAGCGAAACGTGCCGGTATCGACGGATGGCGACGATCCCGACCGCCATGCTCACGGTCTGCAGCAGCGCAAGGGCATCGCCGTCGAGATGGCCGCTCAAGGTGGTCCCGCTCACCATCACCAGGACACCGGCTGCGGCCACCGCGCTGGCCACGATGGTGGCGGGCGCGACCCGCTCGCGGACCCAGAGCCAGCCCAGGCCGGCGGCGATGAAGGGCAGGGTGGCGTAGATGATCGAGACGTCGGCGACGCTGGTCAGCTTCAGCGAGGTGATGAAGGCCGTCATGCCGACGGCGTTGTTGAGCGTGATCAGCCAGCCCGGCCAGCCGAGCGAGCGGATGGCGGCCCACAGCCGCGCGCGGAGCCAGGCGGCGGCGAACAGCGAGATGAACAGGCCGCCGAAGATGCCGCGCCAGAAGCACGTCGTCCAGGCGTCGGCCGGGATCAGCCGGGTGAAATAGCCGGCGGAGCTCCAGGCCAGCGCTGCCGCGCTGACCAGCGCCAGGCCGACTCCATAGTGTCTGTCGCGATGCATGATGGTGCCGCCGCCGGACGGCAGCGTCCTCTGGCCGAGCCCCCGCCGGCCTCAGGCCCGCTGCACGATGTCGGTGGGTTGGGCGATGCCCAGCAGCTGCGCCGTGCTGCGGCCGGCGGCGACGCCGGCCAGCAGCTGGCGCTCCTTCTCGACGATGGTATCGAGGGCGGCGCGCACCGCCGCCAGCCGGGCCAGCGGCACGACGGTGACCCCATCATCGTCGCCGAGCACCAGGTCGCCGGGGTTCACCGGCACGCCGCCGACCGCTACCGGCCCGTCGATGACGCCGCCGAAGCCCTTGTGCGGGCCGCGCGGCACGATCGCCCGGCAGAACACCGGGAATCCCAGCTCGCGGATACGGGCGACGTCACGCGTGGCGCCGTCGAGCACCACCCCGGCGATGCCGCGGCCGATCGCGGCGGTGGTCAGGATGTCGCCCCACACCGCGGTGTCCTCGTGACCGCCGGCGTCGATCGCCAGGACCTCGCCGGGGCGCGCCAGCGAGACTGCGAGGTGGAGGGCGCTGTTGTCGCCCACCATCGCCTGGACGGTGCGGGCCTGGCCGCACAGCGACAGGCCGGCCTTGATCGGCTTGATCGCGCCGCTCATCGCCTGGCTGCGGTCCATCGCGTCGCTGGCGGTTGCGGTCGCCGTGCCGCGCCAGGTCGTCAGCTCGGCCGCCGACAGGGTGCGGAAGGTGGCGGGATGGCGGGTGACGGGCATCGGCGGCTTCTCTCCCTTGTGGCCGCCGGCGGCTCCCGCCGCGGCGTCGGCAGGCTAGTCGCTCGGCCGGGCGTTGGCCAGGGCTTCAATGGCCGGCCCCGATGGCCGGCGAGGCCTAGCCGGCCCGGACCTCGATGTCGTCGTACCGGTTGATCCGATAGACGGCCGCCGAGACCAGCCAGGCTACCAGGAAGATACCGATGATCAGGTAGCCGATCATCCCGAAATTGTCGTTGAGCGCCCCGACGACGTCCCAGAAGCCGCCTTCGAGGCGCAGCTTGTCGGCGATCAGGCCCAAGGCTTCGATGCCGCCGATCAGGAGGGCGACCATCACCGACACCGCCGTGATGGTCATGTTGTAGTAGAGCTTGCGGATCGGCTTCACGAAGGCCCAGCCATAGGCCCCCAGCATCAGCAGGCTGTCGGTCGTGTCGACCAGGCACATGCCGGCGGTGAACAGGGCCGGAAAGACCAGGATCGACCAGATGGACAGCCCCTTGGCCGCGCCGGCCGCCGAGATGCCGAGCAGCCCGACCTCGGTCGCCGTGTCGAAGCCGAGGCCGAACAGCAGGCCCAGCGGGTACATGTGCCAGCTGCGCCCGATCAGCCGGAACAGCCCGCGAAACAGGCGGCCGAAGAAGCCCCGGCTGGCCAGCAGGACATCGAGGTCCTGCGCGACGAACGTCCCGCCGCGCCTGACCTTCTGGAAGGTGCGCCAGATCGCAGCGAGAACGATGACGTTGGCGATGGCGATGGCGAACAGGAAGAAGGCCGACACGCTGGTGCCGATCAGGCCCCCGAGGTCCTTGAACGACTCGAAGCGGGACTGCAGCGCGGCCGTCGCGAAGACGATTGCGATCGACAGGCCGACGACGATCGTGGAATGCCCGAGCGAGAAGAAGAACCCGACCGCGAGCGGACGCTTGCCCTCCTGCATCAGCTTGCGGGTGACATTGTCGATGGCCGCGATGTGATCGGCATCGACGGCGTGGCGCAGGCCGAAGGCATAGGCCAGGAGCGCGGTCCCGAGCAGCACCGGATAGTCGCGGAACTCGGTCAGCGCCCACAGCCAGGCCACGCCGTTGCAGCCGATCAGCAGCGCGTAGATGCCGACCACCCTGCCGCGCAGCGAGGCGCGAGTCCCCGGGGCTTGCTCGGGCTCGGCTTTCATGGCGGGCGGCGACCGTTCCTTGCGTATGAAGAATTGGAGAATTTATCATACAGACGCGACTGTCAAGCCGGGCGGGGTGCCTTATAATCGGTGTCCCTGGCGGAACCCTGGGGGATGTCATGCACCGTGTCACCGTAGCGCTCGATGACGAGCTTCTCGCCGAGATCGACCGGATCATGGCCCAGAAGGGCTATCAGAGCCGCTCCGAGGCGGTCCGCGATCTGGCGCGCGCCGGCATTCGCCAACTGGCGGAGGACGCCGGAAGCTCGACGAGCTGCGTTGCCGCCCTGGTCTATGTCTACGACCATGTCCCGCGCGCGCTGTCGAAGCGGCTGGTGCAGTCCTTCCACGACAACCACGACCTGGCGCTGGCGACGACCCATGTCCATCTCGACCATGACAGCTGCCTCGAGGTGACGATGCTGAAGGGGCCGACACAGGAGGTGCAGAGGATCGCCGATCGCGTCCTCGCCGAGCGCGGCGTGCGCTACGGCCGGGTGGTCATGATCCCGGTCGAGTTCGAGCCCGGCAAGCACGCCCACGCGCACGATGCCGGCCATCCGCATTCCCACCTCCACATCAAGCCGGCCCGCTAGCGCGCTGGAAAGGTTGCCGGAGGCGGTGCTTTACCACGGCGTGCAGAAATCCGTTGCCACCCTATCGTCGGTAGTTCAGAGTCGGCAATAGCCGGCAGTCGCTGACAAGGGGGGTGTCAGGTGGCGCAGGTCGCCGCGGTTGCGCCGACGTTCGCGATCGGCCGGGTTCTCGGCACCAGCTTAGCCGTCATGGTCCGCAACCTCGTGTCGTTCGGGGTGCTTGCGCTCGTCCTGAACCTGTTGCCCGTGCTGGTCGATTTGGCGGGCGGCGGCGGCTTCGAGTCGGCGACCGGCCTGTCCGACGACGGCGACCATCGCACCTGGGCGATAAAGATCCTGTCCTGGTTCGTCAGCGTTGCCGTCAGCGGCCTGGTGACGGCGGCGCTCAGCTATGGCGTGTTCCAGAACCTGCGCGGCGACCCGGCCGGCATCGCCGACTGTCTGCGCAACGGGTTCGCTTCCATCCTGCCCGTCGCCGTCGCCTCCATCGCCTTCGCCATTCTGATCGGGCTGGCGACGGTTCTGTTCGTCATTCCGGGAATCCTGGTTTGGCTGGCCTATATGCTGTACGTGCCGGCAATCGTCGTGGAGAAGCGCGGCATCATCGACAGCTTCAATCGCAGCGCGTTCCTCACCAAGGGAAGGCGGTGGGCCATCTTCGGCGCCTGGCTGGTATTCGGCGTCGCGGCGCTTCTCTGCTTCGCGCTGCTGATGCTGGTGGCGTGGCTGGTGTCGCAGAGCATGGCTCTGCCGGTGCTCGCCTATGTCTGGCAGGCGCTCTTCACCGCCTTCAGCGCCGTGATGACCGCCGTCAGCTACTACTATCTCCGCGTCGACAAGGAAGGCGTCGCCATCGACGAGATCGCTGCCGTCTTCGACTGACGGACGGGCCATCGGCCGGCACGGCCGAGAAGGGGGACGGATGACACAGGATGCCGCGAGCCCGCCGCGATTCACGATCGGCCGGGTTCTCGAAACCACCTTCGCCGTCCTGGTTCGCAACATCGTCCCGTTCGGAGTCCTGGCGCTCGGCCTGGGCGTGCTCGATCTCCTGGTTGAATACCTAACCGGCGTCGTCGCGTCGAGGACGGTACAGACCGTCGTCAACGATAACGGCGCCCAGGTGTTCTGGGGGATCCACGGCCCATCGACCCTGCTCGGGATCGCGACCTTGCTGCTCAGCGTCGTGATTGGCAACCTGGTGACCGCCGCCGTCATCTATGGCGTGTTCCAGGATCTGCGCGGCCAGCGGGCCGGGATCGGCGACTGCCTGTCGCACGGTCTGGCGGCGATCCTGCCGGTGGTGATCGCCTCCGTGCTCTTCGGCCTTCTGCTCGGGGTCGCTTTCATCCTCCTGATCATCCCGGGCTTCCTGGTTTGGCTGGCATTCTGGCTCTACGTACCGGCGATCGTCGTCGAGAAGCGCGGCATCATCGAGAGCTTCAAGCGCAGCGGCTTTCTCACCAAGAGGCGGCGCTGGACCGCGTTCGGCCTCTGGCTGGTCGTCGTCATCGCCTCGATAGTCGCATCGATGTTGCTGACCATGCTCTCGGTGTCTGTGCTCGGCGCGTCGGCCTCGACCGTGGTCCTCTATGTCTGGCAAGCTCTGGCGACCGCTTTCATGGCCGTGATGACGGCGGTCAGCTACTACTATCTCCGCGTCGACAAGGAGGGGATCGCGATCGACGACATCGCCGCGGTGTTCGACTGACTCGGCCGCCTCATCGCCGGTCGTGCTTGTCCTTGCGGCGGACGCCGAACAGCAGCTTGCGCTCCAGCCGGGCACGCTGAGCAATGTAGAAGTCTTCGAGGAAGCGGTCGGCGTCGCTCGGCAATGCCTCGCCCTCCCAGCCGATCCTGGCCTGAATCCGTCGCGCGATCTCCTGCCGCGTGGTAGCGCTTTGGAGGTCGGTGCGGCGCAGCACGCCTTCCAGGGTCTGCAGCTCGTAGACGCCGTAGATCTCGAGCTGCGCGTCGCTGAAGCCGTAGCGAACGGAGGCCTTCGCGACGCCGCTCGGCGACGCGCCGGCGATATCCGACGCCAGCGTTGCCCGCGGGACGGCGATCACCATCGTGCCGCCGACCAGGTCGCCCAGGCGCAGCCGGTCGCGATTGAGAAACGGCATCAGCACGAAGATGGCCGCCCATACGATGAGCAGGATCTGCGCGATCGCCCGATCGCCGGTGACCTGCGGCATCGCCAGCAGGGATAGCGGCACGAACACCTCGATCTCCCGCATCAGGTTCCGCGCCACCACCGCATCGGGCCGCAATGGCCCGCCCGCCCGGTCGATCACCCGGAGCCCGAGCAGCCGCTTGCCCGGCGTGACCCCGCGGCCGCGCAGCTCGAAGAAGGAAAAGTAGAAATTGCGCAGCACGAAGAATCCCAGCATCGCCACCGCCACGCCCCAGCCGCGGATCGCGGCGGTCAACAGCCAGCCCGCGAGCACCAGCCCGATCACGCCCGCCACGATCAGCAGCACGTCGACCAGGAAGGCGGCGGCACGGGCGCCGCGGTCGGCGAGCGTGACGCCGAGCGCAACGCCCTCCGGCGTCACGATGCGCCGCAGGCTGGGCGCGGCGATGGCGGCACCTTCGGTCATCGGCGGGTGGTCGTGCCGGCGTAGCGGAAGTAGAGCAGCCAGGCGACCGCCATGGCGCTGCCGATCGCCCAGCGCGCCACGTCGTCGGTGACGAGCTGCCGCGCAAGCCCTTCGAGCAGCCCGGCGACCAGCAGCATGAGGATCGCGCCAAGCACGACCAGCCCGGCCACCCGGCCGGCGGCGGCGAGCGCCTCGCTGCGGCGTCGCCGGCCGGGAAACAGCAGGGCATCGGCCAGCGCCAGGCCGGCTCCGCCGCAGAGCGTGACCGCGGTGAGCTCGGTGCTGCCGTGAATGACCAGCCAGCCGCCGAACGCCGGGCCGAGGCCCCGGCCGGCATAGAGCGCGAGCATCGCCCCCAGGATCAGGCCGTTGTCGAGCATCAGCAGCACCGTGGGCACCCCGAGCGCCACGCCCAGCGCGAAAGCGGCGATGCCGACGGCCGAATTGTGCAGCAGCAGGAAGGACGCGAAGACCGAAAGGCGATCCTTGGCCGCCGCCGTCGGATCCTCGTAGAGCTGCTGGCGCAGCGCCTCGGTCGTCGCGGTCGGCAGGCGTCCCTCGGTGAGGCTCTGCGGCACCAGGGTGTAGAACCATTCCGGGTCGCGGTCGGCAAGCAGCCAGCCGGCGGCCAGCCCGAGCAGCATGAGGAGCCCCGCCAGCAGGATGGGCCGGCGCAGCGTGCGCACGGCAGCCGGAAAGCGCCGCAGCAGGAAGTCGCCGACCATCTCGCCGAGGCCGGCGCGCGGCCCGTAGACCTGGAAATAGGCGCGGTTGGCGAGGTCCTCGAGATAGACCAGCAGGCTCTGGTCGAGCGAGATGCTGCGCGCCACCGACAGCGACGACAGCGCGGCGCGATAGAGGGTGGGCAGGCGCATCAGCTCGGCCTCGCTGAGCGATCGGGCCGAACCGGCCTCCATCCGGCGCAGCAGCCCGTCGAGCTCCTGCCAGCTGGCTTCCCGCTCGCGCCGGAACTGGTAGCTCTTGAGGATCAGCTCGTCCATGGCCTGGCTCAGATCAGCTCGCGCTGCTTGATCGTGAGGTAGCGGTCGATCAGCGCGGCGCCGATCCGCTGGTGCGGCGCCTCCAGGCACAGCACGCCCAGCCGGCGCAGGCGTTGGAAGACCACCCGGCGATCGCGGTCGAGCTCGGCGGCGACCAGCGCCCGGGCCATGATCTCGAGGCTCAGCGGCTCCGCCGCGACCGTCGCCGCCAGCTCGGGATCCTGCAGCGCGACCAGCAGCACGAGGTGGCGGGTCGACAGGTGCGCGAGGTTCTCGACCATCAGCTCGGCCGTCACCGTGTCGACGAAGTCGGTGATCACCACGATCAGCGAGCGCCGGCTGAGGCGCCGCATCAGGTCGGTGAGGCCGAGGGTGAAGTTGGTCTCCTCGGTAGCGTAGTCGAGCTCGGCCGCTTGGTGCTGCAGCCGGGCGAAATGCTGGGTGCCGCCGAGCGGCTCTAAATAGAGGCGGACCTTGGCGTCGAAGCCGAACAGGCCGACGCGGTCGCCGGCCTTCAGCGAGCTGTAGCCGAGCAGCAGCCCGGCGCCGATCGCATGGTCGAGCTTCGGGATGCCGGCGAGCGGCTCGCGCATCAGGTGGCCGGTATCGAGCGCGACGATGATCTGGTGGTTGCGCTCGGCGCGATACTCCTTGCCGATCAGCCGGCGGTGCCGCGCCGAGTGCTTCCAGTCGATGCCCCGTCGATCGAGCCCTGGCACATGGTCGCGCAGGGCATCGAACTCCGATCCGACGCCGATCTGGCTCTGCGCCTTGATGCCGTGCAGCGCCTGCCAGGAGGCCAGCCGGATCGCCTCGTCGTGCACGCGGCGAATATTGGGCAGAATGCGGACGCGCCGCCCGATCGGGCGGCGCAGTTGCCGCCGGATCAGGCCCCACGGGCCCTGCCAGCGCAGCCACAGCGCGGCGAGCTCGGCCTGCCCGCGGCTGCGTGCGGCAAGCGGCAGGGCCAGCCGGATCGCGGGTTCCGGCGCGAACGGCGCGCGCGTCAGCGGCGGTGTCGTCAGCAGCGCGTCATGCTCGCAGATTGCTTCGATCTCTTCCGCGGGGCGGCGTGTCGGGCAGGCGAGCCGGATCTCGAGCGCGGCCGCCTCGCCGATCTGCAGGCTGGCAATGTCGCCGATCCCGACCTCGAGCGCGCCGGGCGGCATCGCCAGCCAGCCATCGGCCAGCAGGGCCAGCAACGCGACCGTCAGGTAGGCCGCTCCCAGCGGCCACAAGCGCTCGTCGACGGCGATGGCGACCAGCGCCACCACCGGCGCCGCGCCGACCAGCAGGACCGCTCGGCGCGTGGGGCGGATCATCGTGGCGCGGCCACCTGGTCGATGATCTGCGCGATGATCTCGTCGAAGCCGCGGCCCTCGATCTCGGCGCCCGGCGACAGTACGACGCGATGGCGCAGCGCAGGTGCCGCCAGCCGCTTGACGTCGTCGGGGATGACGAAGCTTCGCCCCTGCAGGGCGGCGGCGGCCCGCGCCGCGGCGGCCAGCGTAGCGGCGGCCCGCGGCGAGCCGCCATATTGCAGCGAGGGATGCTCGCGGGTGGCGCGCACCAGGTCGACGACGTAGGCGACGATGTCGGGCGACAGCCGGACCTCTTCCACCAGGCCCCGGCAGGCGACCAGCTCGCTCAGCGTCAGCACCGGCGCGATGCCGATCTGGTCGAAGCGCGGCATAGCGCTGCGCCGGCCGTGGCGCTCGACGATCTCGATCTCCTGGGGGCGCTCGGGATAGGCCAGCACATGCTTGAACAAGAAGCGGTCGAGCTGCGCCTCGGGCAGCGGGTAGGTGCCCTGCTGCTCGATCGGATTCTGGGTCGCGACGACCATGAAGCCGTCGCCCAGCGCCAGGGTCGCGCCGTCGATCGTGACCTCGCGCTCCTGCATTGCCTGGAGCAGCGCCGCCTGCGTCTTGGGCGGCGTCCGGTTGATCTCGTCGGCGAGCAGCACCTGGGTGAAGATCGGCCCCTTGGCGAGATGGAAGCTGTTGCTCCGGAAGTCGAACAGGTTGGTCCCGAGCACGTCGCCCGGCATCAGGTCGGGGGTGAACTGGATGCGCCCGAAGGCCAGCGCCAGCCCGGCGGCAAACGCCCGCACCAGCAGCGTTTTGGCCGTGCCGGGCACGCCCTCCAGCAGGACATGGCCTTCGACCAGCAGCGCGATCAGCAGCAGCTCCAGCGCCGCCTCCTGGCCGACGACGACCTTGCGCACCTCCTGGCCGAGCCGTTCAGCCAGCGTCTGGATTTCGGTCGGCTCCATGCAGCATCTCCCGTTTCCACCGGTGAATTGCCAGCGCCAGCTGCAGCGCCCGGCGCGGATCGGATCGCCTTACGCCGGCCAGGCGCGCCGCCCGGCCCTGCAGCGGTTGCAGCCGGCGCGTCAGGTGGCGGGCGGCGGCGACTCGGTCGAGCCAAGCCAGCCGGTCCGGGAAAG
>JADMIO010607105.1_pt1 | contig 32361 bp, 21 predicted proteins | sample 8958161 | NCBI WGS metagenome assembly JADMIO01 (sample SAMN16585339, study PRJNA669376) | soil metagenome | isolation source: Crop rotation soil | place: USA: Cullars Rotation, Alabama | collected 2011
GGCCCGCCTGTCGCGATTCGTGCACCCAGAGAATGCCCGCGCTCCGTGGCGCCATCGCCCACTTGTGCAGGTTGCCTGTGTAGTAGTCCACGCCGAGCGCCGGAATGTTCACGGCGATCGCGCCTGGGGCGTGCGCGCCGTCGACGAACACCGGCACGCCGCGCGCGTGCGCCTTCGCGGCGATTTCGGCCACCGGCATCACGATGGCGCTGTCGGCCGTGATGTGGTCGGTGACGATGAGCCGGGTGCGCGGGGTGATGGCGCGATCGATGTCGTCGACGAGGCGCGCCGCGTCGAAGCGGGGAAACGGCACGCGCACCGTGCGCAACGAGGCGCCTCGCTCGCGCGTGGCAAACGTCGCCGCGAGACCGATGGCGCCGTAGGCATGGTCGAGGATCAGGATCTCGTCGCCAGCGGCGAGCGGGATTGATCGGAACACCGCGTTGGCGCCGGTGGTGGCGTTGTCCACGAACACGAGATCCTGGCCGCGCGCGCCAAGAAACGCGGCGACTCGCTCCGCGGCCTGACGCAGCTGCGGTTCGCCGCTCGGCGCCGCGCCGACCAGGCCGCCGGCCAGTCGGCGGAGCAGGAACTCCGACGGCTGGCGTTCGATTTCGTCGCGGATCGCCTGCTGTTTCGCCATGACACGCCGCGGCGTGACGCCGACGGTGCCGTGGTTGAGATAGGTCACCTGCTCGTTGAGCGGCCACTCGTGCCGGATTGCAGAACCAAAGGGGCGGCCAGACATGCCGCTCAGAGTACGCCGAGAAGGGGAGGGAGTGAAAAGCACCAGAGGGGCCGGAGTGAAAAGCGCTTGAAGGGCCGGGGTGAAATGCGATTGAAGGGCCGGGGCGAAAAACACCTGAAGGGCCGGAGTGAAAAGCGCCTGAAGGGCCGGAGCTGGAAAGCGCCTGAAGGGCCGCACGGGATGATCACCGGAAGGGCCGGAGGAGACGAGCGCGTGAAGTCCGGCGTGCTGTTGACGCTCGTCTTGTAAACTCTCGCGAAGGGAGCGATGCACATGCCGCGAGTCGCACGCACGGTCGGGTTAGTGGCGCTTGGGGTCGTCGCCGCTCTCGGGCCGGCCGGAATCCGAGCGCAGCAGCAGGGCCGGGGCGCGGCGAATCCGTTTCCGGGTGGCACCAATCCGGACGGATCGTTGCGGCCGTCAGCGCCGCTGACGCGCCTCTTCACGCAGGACGCCTACACCGAGTACGTCCTGCTCGACCCGGCGACCGAGTCGTTCCGCATCCGCTTCCTCCCGGAGGAGACGCGCGCCGGCGCCACCGAGATCGTCAACGCGACGCGCGGCGGCAGCGAAGGATCGGGCATCGAGGTCTACGATCCGCGCACCGGCGATCCGCTGCCCTTCACCTACGAACAGCAGGGCAACGATCCCGACGCGCACGCCATTCGCGCGAAGCTCCCGAGGCCGGTTCCTGCCGGTGGCATCGGCCGCGTGATCATCTACAAGACCTACAAAGATCCCCGCACCTACATGATGAACGGCGAGGATCTCGTCTGGGTGCGCAGCCTCAGCGGCTACCGGCTCGGCGTCGTGCTGCCAAAAGGATTCGCGCTGCGATCGTCGAACGTCGCCGCGCACGTCTCGACCGACAGCGAGGGGCGCGTGAAGCTCGCGTTCGCCAATCCGAGCGGACAGGCGAATCCGGTCACCATCCACGCGCGTCCGACGAAGGCCGGCGCGGCCGGCGCGCCGTACACCGACATGTTCTTCGACGACATCAAGACCCTCTACGATCTCGACACGCCTGAATCGGGTCGCGTCCGCGTGGAGCAAACCTACAGCGACCCGCGGAAAGGCGACTCCGCACGCCTCGATTCGCTGGCCTATCTCCCGATCACGAACCCGACCGTCGTCGATCTGGACACGGGGAAACCACTGACGCCGGTGAAGGCCGGCGCTGCGATGGTCGTGAAGCTCGACGTCCCGATCAAGGCCGACCGGCAGAGTGCCCACCTGCGCGTAAGCGGCACGATGGCCGACAAGAGCTATCGTCTCGACGCCGGCGAGCTGGTGTTCACGCGCACGCTGCACGGCCTTCGCAACACGGTGCTGCTGCCGGCCGGCTGGGAGATCGCGAGCGTGTCGCAATCGGCGACCGTCGGGCAGGCCGACGGTCGGGCGTTCGTCGCATTGATCAATCTCAACGCCGAGAACAGCTACGCGGTGACGATTCGCGCGCGACGGGCGGCGGTCCGCTGAGTCCCGCTGCGAGGCTCCCCATGAGCAAGAAACCCACGATCACCACCGTTGCCCATCGTGCCGGCGTCGCTGTCAGCACCGTCTCGCGGTTCCTGAACGGGCACTCGGTCAGTCCGGCCGTGCGCGCCCGCCTGCAGGAAATCATCACGACACTGGGCTATTCGCGGTCGTGGACCGCGCGCAATCTGAGTCTCGGACGCAAGGGCTGTATCGGCGTGATCGTCGACTCGAGCGAGGACCCGTGGTTCGTGCAGGTCCTGACCGGCATCGAGGAAGAGCTCTCGACGCGCGACACCAGCCTGATGCTGTCGAGTCTCGAGCTGCGCGGCGCTTACGATCCGTCGCTGGTCTTCGAGTGGATCCGCGACCGGCGCGTGGACGGCCTGATCATCGCGAAGACGCAGCGCCGCGAGCGCGCCCTGCTGCACGCGGCCGCCGACGCGCAGTTGCCGATCGTCTCGATCGCCCCCGACGAAATCGCACCGCACACGCAGGTGCTCCGCGTGAACAACCTGGCGGCGGGCACCGCCATCGCGATGCACCTGGCCGATCTCGGTCACCGGCACATCGCATTCGCAGGAGGCCCCGAACACTCGTTCGACTCGAAGCAGCGTCTTCGCGGCCTGCGGGAAGGCCTGGCGCTGCGCGGCATCAAGCTCGACGCCAAGCTCGAGTTCTCGTGCAACAGCTGGCAGGTGGACGCCGGCAGTCAGTTCGCACAGACATTTTTCGAGAAACCGCCGGCCGTCACCGCCGTGGTGCTCGCCAACGACGCGCTCGCCTTCGGCTTCCTTCGCATCGCGCAGCAGCAGGGCTACCGTATCCCGCAGGATCTGTCGGTCGCCGCCTTCGACGGCCACGCACACGGCGCCTTCTTCTGGCCGGCCCTCACCACTGCCGCGCAGCCGATGCGCGAGATGGGCCGCGTCGCCTGCCGGCGCCTCTTCGAAGTGATCGCCGATCCCGGCCGCATCGAAACGATCGAGTTCTCGATGGATCTCACAGTCAGGGAGAGCACAGGCCCGGCGCCGACGGGGAAGGACAGACACGGCAAAAAGTAATGGAGTGAAGGGCACCCGAAGTGCCGGAGTGAAAGGCACCCGAAGTGCCGGAGTGAAAGGCACCCGAAGTGCCGGAGTGAAGGGCACTCGAGGGGCCGGGGTGAAGGGCGCTTGAAGTGCCGGAGTGGAGGGCACCCGAAGGGCCGGAGTAAACGGCACTTGAAGGGCCGGATTGAAAGGCTCTCGAAGGGCTGGTCTAACGGCGCCTGGAGGATCGGTCCGAAAGATCGGTCTGGCAGGCGCTGAAGGGCTCGTTCTAGGCCGCACTCGCACGACTTTTCGACTCGCCGATCGCTGCTTTTGCGCCCAAGCCATCGCGTGGGTTTCCGCTGGCCCTTCGGGTGCTTTCCACGCCGGCCCATCGGGTGCTTTTCTCGCCGGCCCTTCGGGTGCTTTCCACGCCCGCACCTCGTGTGCTTTCCACCCCGCACTTCGGGTGCCTTTCCCCCCCGCACCTCGTGTGCCTTTCACTCCCGCACTTCGAGCGCCCTTCACTCCCGCACTTCAAGCGCCCTTCACTCCGGCACGTCGTGTGCTCTTCCTCCCGCCCCTCGGGCGCTTTTCCACCCCCACCCCTATCCACCCGTGATATACCGAAGCGCTCGCGCCGTGCACGGACAGGCGCGGCGAAGGAACCGGTCCCAATGCCGATGAAACCTCGCAAGACTCATCGCCTCGTTTCACTCACGCTGACCAGTCTCGTCGCGCTCTACGCCGCCGGTTTCGGCGCCCGCATCGATCTCGGTGCCCAGGCTCAGCCGCCGGCCCAGACCCCGGCCGCCGCCAGCGGCAGCCCGGGGCAGGCGCCGCTTCCCGCGACGCTCAACCCGACCGGACGAAGCCGCAGTGTCGGCGCCGACTTCTCGCCGAAGACACCGGTGAAGTGGCTCTCGCCGTCCGAAGAACTGAAGACGTTCACGCTGCCCAACGGCTACCACCTCGAGCTCGTGCTGTCCGAGCCCGACATCATGGCGCCGGTCGCCGTCACGTTCGATGGCAACGGTCGCATGTACGTCGTCGAGATGCGCACCTACATGCTGGACGCCGATGGCAACGGCAAGTTCGATCCGAAGAGCCGCATCAGCCTCCACCAGAGCACGAAGGGCGACGGCGTCTACGACAAGCACACGATCTTCCTCGACAACCTCGTGCTGCCGCGCATGGCGCTCCCGCTCGACGACAGCATCCTGACGATGGAGACCAATACCGACGAGATCTACCGGCATTGGGACACCAATCGCGACGGCGTCGCCGACAAGAAAGAACTGTTCTATTCACCGGCCGGCCGCCGCGGCAATCTCGAGCATCAGCAGAGCGGCTTCGTCTGGGCGCTCGACAACCGCATTTACAGCACCTACAACGCGTTTCGTCTGCGCTGGACGCCAAAGGGCGTCGAACGCGAAACCACCGGGCCGAACAACGGCCAGTGGGGCGTGGCGCAGGACGACTACGGCAAGCCGTGGTTCGTCGATGCCGGCGGTGAACAGGGGCCGATGAACTTCCAGTTCCCGATCCGGTACGGATCGTTCACCGTGCGGGACGGCTTCGAACCGGAGTTCGACATCACCTGGTCGGGCGGACCGGGTCTCCAGGATGTCGAAGGCGGGATGCCTCGCGTGCGCGTGCCGCTGGGTGTCGTCAATCACTTCACAGCAGCGGCTGGGCCGGAAATCTACCGCGGCGATCGGCTGCCGGCCGATCTGCGCGGCGACCTGCTCTTCGGTGAACCCGTCGCGCGCATCGTCCGCCGCGCGAAGGTGGTCGTGACCGACGGCATGACGCAGCTGCGCAACGCGTATCGCAACGCGGAGTTCATCAGCAGCACCGATCCCATCTTCCGGCCGATCAACATGACGACCGCGCCGGACGGGACGATCTACATCGTGGACATGTACCACGGGATCATCCAGGAATCGGAGTGGACGCGGCCCGGTTCGTACCTGCGTCACAAGATCGAGCAGTACGAGATGGAGAAGATCGTCGGTCACGGGCGCATCTGGCGGCTCGTGTACGACGGCATCTCGCCCGATCGGACGCAGCCGCGCATGCTCGACGAGACACCGGCGCAACTGCTGACGCACCTGTCGCACCCGAACGGCTGGTGGCGCGACACGGCGCAGCGGCAGCTGGTGCTGCGCCAGGATCGATCGGTCGTGCCGGCGCTCCAGGAAATGGCACGCATCTCGAACAGCCTGCTCGGACGCTTCCACGCGATGTGGACGCTCGAGGGGCTCGGCGCGCTCGACGCGGCTCTCGTGCGCGAGCTGCTCGCCGATCCGAGCGCGCTCATCCGCGTGCAGGCCATCCGCGCGAGCGAGAGCCTCTACTACGCCGGCGACGCATCCTTCGCGGACGACTACGCGAAGCTGGCGAAGGATCCCGACACGCGCGTCGTGATGCAGGCGCTGTTGACGCTGAACTTGATCAAGGCGCCGAACCTGGCGGCCACGGTGCAGGCGGCGCAGGCTGCGAACAAGTCGCGAGGCGTGACGGAAATCGGCGCGTGGATCACACGACCGCCCGGCCGCGGCGCGGGCGCCGGACGCGGGATGATGACGCCCGAGCAGCAGGGACAGTTCCAGCGCGGCAACGCGATCTTCACCGAGTTGTGCTTCAGCTGCCACGGCAGCGACGGCCGCGGCGCGCCGATGGGCGGCGCACCGGCAGGGACGCTGATGGCGCCACCGCTCGCCGGATCGCCTCGCGTGCAGGGACACCGCGACTACGTCATCAAAGCGCTGCTCCACGGCCTCGGCGGACCGATCGAAGGCAACACGTATCCCGGCGCGATGGTGCCGATGGGATCGAACGACGATGAGTGGGTTGCGGCGGTGGCGTCGTACGTGCGGAACGCGTTCGGCAACACCGGGACATTCGTCACGCCGGCAGATGTCTCGCGCGTGCGTGCCGCAGCCGGGACGCGCGGCCCGTGGGCGTTCGAGGAACTGACAGCGACCGTTCCAGTGCTGATTCCCGCGGAGGCCGCCTGGAAGGCGAGCGCGAGTCACAGCGCCGAAACGGCGTCCGGACCGATCGCGGCGACCGGCGGCGGAGCCTGGAGCACGCAGACCGCGCAGCAGAACGGAATGTGGTTCCAGATCGAACTCCCTGAGGCGCGGCTGATCACCGAAGTCCAGATCGATTCGCCGGTGACGTTCGCCGGACGAGGCGGTGGCCCGGGCGCGGGTGGCCCGCCTGCAGCGCCGGCAGCAGGTGCGGCCGCACCGCCCGCAGGTGCAGGTGCGGCAGCCGCACCCGCACCCGCAGCGGCGCAGGTTCCGCCCGCGGCTCCACCACAGCCGCCGGCGATGGTGTCGTCGTTCGCGCGCGGATATCGCGTGCAGGTGTCCAGTGATGGCAAGACATGGAGCGCGCCTGTCGCCGAGGGGCAGGGCAGTGGCCCGCTGACGGCGATTCCGTTCTCGCCGGTGCGTGCCAGGTTCGTGCGGATCACGCAGACCGCAACCGTCGCCGATGCACCACCGTGGGTCATCCAGCGGATTCGGTTGTATCAACCGGCGCTTGCGACTCGACAGTGACGTGACGACGGGCTAGTCTTTCCGCCTGACGATCGGAGCCGCCGGCCTTCAGGCCGGCGGTACGGCCCACCTGAAGGTGGGCCGCTCCAGGGGCGTCCCGGAGAGACACACAGGAGGCAGGCGTGAAGCGGATCGGCATGGGCATCGTGGGTACCGGATTCATCGGGCCGCATCACATCGACGCGGTTCGGCGACTCGGATTCGTCGACATCGTCGCGGTTGCAGAAGCGGGCGACAAGCTCGCCGCCGACAAGGCCGCGGCGCTCGGCATTCCGAAGGGCTATGGCGATTTCAACGCCATGCTCGACGATCCGGCCGTACAGGTCGTGCACAACGCCACACCGAACTTCCTGCACTACCCGGTCAACGCGGCGGCGATTGCGAAGGGCAAGCACGTCGTGTCGGACAAGCCGCTGGCGCTGACCGCCGCTGAAGCGCGCGGGCTGCGCGACGCGGCCGCGAAGGCGGGCGTCGTCAACGCCGTGACGTTCAGCTACCGCGGCAATCCGCTCGTGCAGCAGGCGCGCAACGCGATTGCGGCCGGCCGCATCGGCGCGCCGCGCTTCGTGCACGGCTATTACCTGCAGGACTGGCTGCTCAAGGACACGGACTACTCCTGGCGGCTCGAGCCGGACAAGGGAGGCGTGTCCTCGGCGCTCGGAGACATCGGATCGCACTGGTGTGATCTGGCGCAGCACGTGACGGGCGCGCGCATCACGCACGTGCTCGGCGACATCACCACCGTGATTCCGAAACGCAAGAAGCCGAAGGGCGCGCGCGAGGCGTTTGCGGCGGCCGGCGCGAATGAGGACGTCGAGATCGTCGACATCAAGGTCGAGGATCTCGCGTCCGTGCTCGTCCGGTTCGACAACGGCGCCAAAGGCACGTTCACCGTCGGCCAGATCTGCTCGGGCCACAAGAACGATCTGATGCTCGAGGTGTGCGGATCGACGGCGTCACTGCGCTGGAATCAGGAGGACCAGAACAACCTCTGGATCGGCCATCGTGACAAGGCCAACGAGATCCTGACGAAGGATCCGGGCCTGCTCGACGCCGAGATTCGCGGCTACGCGCACATGCCCGGCGGGCATCAGGAGGCCTGGTCGGACGCGTTCAGCAACATCATGCGCGACATCTACACGTTCATCCTGGAGGGACGGAAGGCCACCGATCCGCATCCTCCGGCGTTCGCCACGTTCGAAGACGGCTATCGCGCCAACTGCATCGTCGAAGCGATTCTCACCAGCGCCCAGAAGGGCGGCGTCTGGACCCAGGTGAGCTACTAGACTCATGGCGATCACATCGTTCAATCCGCAGTTCATGAAAGTCGGCGTGCTGACGGCGGCGCTCCAGGAGCTGACGCCGCGCGAGGTCCGCGATCCGGATCCCGACAAGGCGATCGAGGACTGGCTGGCGTTCGCCAGCGAACTGGGCGCCGACTACATCCAGCTTTCGGCGGCGCTGCACCCGAGTCAATCGGACGTGCCGGCCGAGGCGATGCTCGATCCGGTCGCGAACACGCTCGACCTGCGCCAGCCGTTCGACAAGGGCCGCGCGCGACGCGTGGAGGACGCACTGGGATCGACCGGCGTCGGCATCTCCGACCTCGGCTACTTCGACAACATGCTGCACCACGACGCGGCGGTGCGGCAGACGAAGCACGATTTCATGATTCGTGTGTTCGACGCCGCGGCGCTCCTCGGCGTGACTGCGGTCTGCGGCTTCGTCGGCCGCAATCAGCAGCACAGCATGGATCGCAACCTGATCGACTTCGAGCAGCACTTCGTGCCGCTCCTGAAGGAAGCGAAGGCGCGCGGCCTGTCGTTCCGCGTCGAGCAGTGTCCGATGCCCGGCTGGACCACCGGCGACAACTTTCACAACAACATCGCGTACACGCCGGGGACGTGGATCGCGCTCCACAAGATCTGCGAGAAGCACGGCGTCGGCGATCAGTTCCGCATCCACTACGATCCGTCGCACGCGATCCTGATGGGCCAGGACACGCGATCGATCTTCCAGACGTTGAAGGACACCGGCTACGGCTTCCTGATCGGCGGGTTCCACGTGAAGGGCCAGGTCATCGACGCGAAAGGCGTGTCGATGTGGGGCTACGGCGGCCAGACGGTGGACCGCGGCGACTGGAAGGCGGGCGTCGCGTCGGAGAAGCCTGCCGATCAGGTCAACGCGTGGAAGAAACAGACCGTGCTCTGCGAGCACGAGCTGCCCGGAACGGCGCGTCACGATCCGCTGGCGTATCTCCAGAACCGCACCGTTGACTGGTTCGATCATCAGCTTGCCGCGCGCGAGTTGCTCTCGCTCGACGTGGCCAACACGCATCTCGTCGTCGAGCACGAGTATCCGAAGGCGCGCATCCAGGATCGCGATCGGCTGCTCCCGATTCTGCAGGGATCGATCGCGTTCGTGCGCCGCATCGACGAAGCGGCCGGGTGCATGCACGCGCTCCAGCACGAGGTGCTGAAAGCGCAGGGCATTCCCGTCCAGGGCGTCGGACGCGAGGCATTCCGCAGCTAGCCCGCCACGCGCGAGCCTTGCGCGGTCGACACACGGAAGGGAGCCCGCTCTGTTTCTCGGGATCGACATCGGCACCGGCGGCACGCGCGCACTCGTCCTTGCGCGTGATGGATCGATTCGCGCATCGGCGACCTCGCCACACCACGCGTTCGCCTCGCCCGGACCGGCCTGGGCCGAGCAGGATCCTGCCGACTGGTGGCGTGCGTGTCAGGCCGCCGTCAAGGACGTGCTGGCGCAGATCGGCGGACCCGATCAGATCGCGTCGGTCGGGCTCACCGGCCAGATGCACGGCGCGGTGCTGCTCGACGCGGCCGGCGACGTGCTGCGGCCGGCGATCATCTGGTGCGATCAGCGCACGGCCGAAGAGTGCCGCTGGCTCGATCGCGAGATCGGCCCCGCGCGGTTGCTCGAGCTGACGTCGAATCCCGCCCTCACGAACTTCACGCTCACGAAGGTGCTGTGGGTGCGCACGCACGAGCCTGAGCTCTTCGCGCGGCTGCGCCACCTGCTGCTGCCGAAGGACTACGTGCGCTACAAGCTGAGCGGCGCCTTCGCGATCGACGTCGCCGAGGCGTCCGGCACGCTGCTGCTCGACGTCGCGAACCGGCGCTGGTCGCAGGAGCTCGTGGACGCTGTCGGCCTCTCAGCCGACATCCTGCCGCAGGTGTTCGAGTCACCCGACGTGTGTGCGCGCGTGTCGCGCGAGGCCGCCGCGCTGACGGGACTGCGCGAAGGAACTCCGATCGTCGCCGGCGCCGGCGATCAGGCCGCCGGTGCCGTGGGCATGGGCATCACGCGCCCGGGCGCCGTCAGCGTCACGATTGGCACGTCGGGCGTCGTGTTCGCCGCCACCGAACGGCCTTCGCTCGATCGCGGCGGTCGCATTCACACGTTCTGCCACGCGATTCCCGGCCGCTGGCACGTGATGGGCGTGACGCAGGCTGCCGGTCTGTCGCTGCGCTGGCTGCGCGATCAGTGGGGATTCACCGGCGCATCGGGCGACGAGGCCTACGAGCAGATGACGGCCGAAGCGCGCAAGGCGCCACCCGGATCGGACGGCGTGATCTGGGCGCCGTATCTGATGGGCGAGCGTACGCCACATCGCGATCCGGATATTCGCGCCGGCCTGGTGGGGCTGACCGCTGCGCACACACGCGGCCACGTCGTCCGTGCCGTGCTCGAGGGCGTCGCATTCAGCCTGCGCGACACGTTCGAAATCTTCCGCGAGCTCGATGTGCCGGTAAACCGCGTGCGGGTCGGCGGCGGCGGTGCGCGGTCGGCGTTCTGGCGCGAGATTCAGGCTGCGGCCTACGGACACGCCGTGGAGACGGTTGCGGCCGAAGAAGGCGCCGCGTACGGTGCGGCGCTTCTCGCCGGTGTCGGTGCCGGTGCGTGGGCGTCGGTTGACGATGCGTGTGAGGCTGTCGTGCACACGGCCGGCGTGGCAGCCGCGCCTGCCGAGGTGACGCAGGTCATGCAGCAGCGCTACGAGCAGTTCATCCGCGTCTATCCTGCGCTGCGCAGCATCTATCAGTCGGCGTGATTCGGGTCGCGCGTGGGAGGTGGCGCCCGCCACCTTCAGGTGGGGGAACCCCCGCCCTCACCGCCGCCGCCAACGCGTCGGCGAGGGCGCCGAAGCTTCAGCGAGGGCGAAAGGCCGGGGGCTCCGACGGTCCTATCTGTTCGGAATCACCAGCTGCTGACCCGGGTGAATGACGTTCGGGTCCTTCAGCTTGTCCTTGTTGGCGTTGAAAATCTCCATGTAGCGACCGGCGTTGTCCAGATGCGTCTTGGCGATCTTCGAGAGCGAATCGCCAGCCTGCACCGTGTAGATGCCGTGGATGTCCGTACGCTCGTTCCTGATGTCGGCGACGACTTCCTGTTCCCAGCCGGCGTGCTTCTTCAGCGCGTCCCAGAAGAGGTCCTTCTCGAGAAGATAGGTGGTGCCGCCTCTGAAGACGAGCTTGCCGCCCTCCTCCTTGGCCGAGAAGCCGGAAATGCCTAGTTTTGCTGCTGTATCGTTGAGATCTGCGTATTTCTCCGCGAGGCCCATTGTCAACCCTCCATACGTCGGCGCGAGGCGCCAGTGCCAGGGGAGACTCCCATTCTTACACTCGCCGGACACGACGGCGTGAACGAAAACCGCTGCCGGTTCCGGCGGTTCGTGCCGATACGTCATAATGAGCACGTTACGCGCCCATGTCCCGCGAACTCGAAGTACGCGAAGCAGTCGATCGGTTTCTCGCCCGGGTCCGTCAGCAGACCGATGCCCATCTGGAGTCGCTGGCAGCGGAGCTGTTGCAGATCGTCAACGGCGACGTCCGGGCCGGTCGAGCCGACCTGGAGCGCGCCGCCGTCGAGGTCGCCCGCGCCGTGGCCAGGGGCGGCTCGCACGCGCGTCACGATCTGATGTCGCGGGTCAACGAGGCCGTGCGGCGCCTCGATGACGCGCAGACGCTGCTCGGAATCCTTGATGCGCTCGCGCTCGGAGCCGCTGCTGAAGCCTCCCGCGTGGCCGTGCTCATCGTCGACGACTCGGGCCTGCGCAGCTGGCGGCACCATGGCTTCAACCCCGGATCGGGCCCGGTTGACCTCGACCTGGACGCGTCGCCAACCCTTTCATCGGCCGTGCGTCTGAAACAGACGACGCCCGTGCCGCCAGCAGGCGATCCGCCAGACCCCGACGTGCCGATGTTCATGCGTGTGGCGCCGGGGCACATGGGACTCGTCATGCCGCTCGTCGTCGCCCAGCACGTCGTGGCGCTCGTCTATGCGGAGGGCGAGGATCGGCAGGCCGACCTGGTTGGTGCGCCGGTCTGGACCGAGCAGGTCGAGGTGCTGGTGCGCCATGCGGCGTCGCGGCTCGAGAACGTGACGTCGCAGCGGACCGTCGAGGTGCTGACCAATCCGTCGTAGCCGTCCGTCAGTCAAGGTGGAAGCTTTCTGATGATGCGCACGCCCCGCGTTTCGCCCCGGACGATTGGCGCCTTCGCGCTGGTGGCACTGGGTGTCTGTCTGATTGGCTTCCCGCGGAAGTCGGGTCTGTCGCCGGTCGTCGTCACGTCGGCCGCCGATCAAGGCGACCTCTGGCTCGCTCCTTCCTCTGGACACGCGCCTGTCTCGTCGCCGCTCTCACGCGCGCTTGCGGATCTGCTGGACGGCAACACCGAGCGTGCGCTGCCGGCGCTGACGCGCGCCACGAGCGATCCCGTGCTCGGCAACTACGCACGGCTGTATCTCGGCCGGGCGCAGCTGTCGCTGAACCGTTCAGCGGAGGCGGCGGAGACCGCGAGGGTGCTGATTGCCGCCGCGCCCGGCGGGTATCTTGGCGAGGCTGCGTTGTGGCTGGCCGCTGACGCCGCCGAGCAGGCTGAGAACTGGCCTTCCGCGATCAGCGCCCTGCGCGCGGTCATCGCGGCGCAACCGCAGACGCCGGCACGGGCCCGGATGCGACTCGCGCGCGCGGCATCCAATGCCGGCGATCGCGCGGCGGCCGTCGAGGCGCTGACGCGCACGTACTACGACTTTCCGCTGACCGCTGAAGCGTCGGAGGCCACGACCGAGCTCGCGCGGCTCGGCGCGTCGATCGTGCCGTCGGCTGCGTCGCTCACGGCCGATCTGGCGCGCGCACAGGCGCTCTACGGCGCGCGGCGCTACACCGACGCGCGCAAGGCGTTCGAGCCCTTGCGCACGCTCGCGGCGGGCGACGACCGATCGCTCATCGACCTCCGCCTCGCGCAGTGCGACTTCTATTTGAAGCGTCATGCGATTGCGCGCGACGCGCTCCGCGCGTACATGGATCGATCGTCGACGCGGTTGATCGAGGCGCAGTACTTCTACCTGGGTACGCTGCGCGAGCTAGGCCGGCACGACGAGTACATCGCGCAAGTGCGGGCGTTCGTCGAGGCGAACCCGACCGACACGCTCGCGGAAACGGCGTTGAACGATCTCGGCACGCACTACATCCTCGAGAACGAGGACGGCAAGGCCGCCGACGTCTTCGTCGAGATGTACCAGCGCTATCCGTCCGGCGCCTTCGGCGATCGCGCCGCCTGGAAGGGCGGCTGGTGGGCGTACAAGAACGGCGACTTCGGGCGGGCGATCGAGATGTTCGAGACCGCCGCGGTGCGCTATCGGCGCGCCGATTACCGTCCGTCGTGGCTCTACTGGGCCGCACGCGCGCACGAGCAGCGCGGCGAGCGCGATCTCGCCCTCGCAGGCTTCCGCCAGGTCGTCGCCGACTATCGCAATTCCTACTACGGGCGTCAGGCCACACGCGAAATCGACGCGCTGATCAAGCCGTCGCGGCCCGCCGGCGCCGGCGCGGCGGTGCCGGCACGCAGTGAGCTGCCGGCCACGATCGTCGGCGGCGTTGCGCCTGCCAACGCGCCGATCATCGGCAGCCTGCTCAACGCCGGACTCTACGACGATGCGATCGCCGAGTTGCGGCAGGCGCAGCGACTGACGGGCACGTCACCGCTCATCGAGGCGACGATTGCCTTCGCGCTCAATCGCAAGGGCGACCTCCGCCCGGGCATCACCGCGATGCGTCGCGCGTATCCGCAGTTCATGGCCGAAGGCGGGGAAGCCCTGCCGGTCGATCTGCTCCGCGTGATCTTCCCGGTCGATCACTGGGAGCTGATTCACAAGCACGCGACCTCGCGGAAGGTTGACCCGTATCTGGCGACCGCGCTCATCGCGCAGGAGTCCACGTTCCAGGCCGACGTCCGGTCAGTGGCCAACGCGTGGGGGCTGATGCAGGTGCTGCCGGCCACCGGCCGCCGCTACGCGACGCGTCTCGGCATCAAGCCGTTCTCCACCGCGCGGCTCACCGAGCCTGAGACGAACATCCGCATCGGCATGGCGTACTTCGCCGATCTGCTCGAGCAGTTCGGCGATCCGGCGCCGGCGCTCGCCGCGTACAACGCCGGCGAGAACCGCGTCTCGCGCTGGCTCGCCGAACGTCCCGGCGTGGCGCGCGACGAGTTCATCGACGACATCCCGTTCCCCGAAACGCAGAACTACGTGAAGCGTGTCCTCGGCACCGCGGAAGACTACCGTGTGCTGTACCGCGACCTGAAGCCGAGCGGCGCGGCGCGAACAGGCGGATAGCGCCCCGGGCGTTATACGCTCTGTCACGATGCTGAGACCCCGCGCGGTCGGCTGGCGAAGCGGCTCACTCATCCTGCTTCTTCTCGGCTTGGTTTCGCTGGCGTTGCCTCACGCGCAACGCGGCGAGCGCGACTGGCCGCCGATCACCGCCGAAACGAAACCGTGGACACGATGGTGGTGGCAGGGCAGTGCCGTCGACCGGCGCTCGCTCACCGCCGACCTCGAAGCGCTGGCCAGGGCCGGGATCGGCGGCGTCGAGGTGACGCCGATCTACGGTGTGCGCGGCGCTGAAGATCGTTTCATCCCTTACTTGTCGCCGCCGTGGATGGAGATGCTCGATCACGCGTTGCGAGAAGCGACGCGATTGAAGATGGGCGTCGATATGGCCACGGGCACCGGGTGGCCGTTTGGCGGGCCCTGGGTCGGCGACGACACCGCGCCGCGATCGCTGGTGACGAGGACGTGGACGCTCACTGCCGGCGCGCGCCTCGCCGATCCGGTCAGGCTTCGCGAGACACCGCTCGTCCGCGCGCTCGGCAATCAGATCCACATCGTCAACGAAGGCGCTGCCGGCGATCCGCCGCGAGGCGCGGTGTCGTCAGCGCCGGTGGTGAGGCCGGAAGCTCGTGCGCTCACGATCGGCGACCTCGCCGATCCGATCTCCGCGAATGAGAACCTGCAGGCGCTCGCACTGGAGCAGGTGAAGTACCCGCGCGACCTGCCGCTCGCGGTGCTGATGGCCTACTCGGATGCGGGTGAGACGATCGACCTGACGTCGCGCGTGCAGGCGGACGGGCGGCTCGATTGGATCGCTCCTCAGGGCCGGTGGACGCTCTATGCGCTGTTCGTCGGCTGGCACGGCAAGCTGGTCGAGCGCGCCGCGCCGGGAGGCGAGGGCCTGGTCATCGACCATTTCTCGACCGACGCGATCAGGCAGTACCTGCTGCCGTTCGATCGTGCCTTCGCGGGTCGACGCCTGAACGGACTTCGCGCGTTCTTCAACGACTCGTATGAGGTCGACGACGCGACTGGCGAGGCCGATTGGACGCCGCGTTTCTTCGCCGAGTTCGAGAAACGCCGCGGCTACGACCTCCGCCGGCATCTTCCGGCGCTCCTCGGCACCGCTGACGGCGACATCGGCGCGCGCGTGCTCGCGGACTATCGCGAGACCATCTCGGATCTGCTCCTCGATACGTTCACCACCGAGTGGTCGGCGTGGGCGAGACGTCAGGGTCGTCTGGTTCGGAATCAGGCGCACGGAGCGCCGGGCAGCCTGCTCGATCTCTACGCGGCCAGCGATATTCCCGAGACCGAAGGCGCCGAGATTCAGCGGTTCAAGTGGGCGACGTCTGCGGCGCACGTGGCGGGACGCCGGCTGGTGTCTGCCGAAGCCGCGACGTGGCTCGGCGAACACTTCCGCGTGCGACTGGCCGACGTGCGCGCGAACGTCGATCGCTTCTTCGTCGCCGGCATCAACCACATCGTCTATCACGGCACGGCGTACTCGCCGGTGGGAGCGGCGTGGCCAGGCTGGCAGTTCTATGCCAGCGTCGAGTTCAATCCGCGCAACGCGTGGTGGGACGACTTCGCCACGCTCAACGCGTATGTGGCGCGGGTCCAGTCGTTCATGCAGGCCGGACGTCCAGACAGCGATGTCCTTCTGTACTACCCACTCTACGAATCGCTGGCGATGCGCGGGAAAACGCAGCTCGCCCATTTCGGCGGCGCCGCGCCACCGCCGCTCGGCACGACGTTCGAGAAAGCGGCCGAGACGCTTCAGGCAGCCGGCTTCACGTACGACTTCGTCTCGGATCGCCAGGTGCGACGGCTGCAGGGCAAGAGCACACAGATCACGAGCGAGGGCGGCGGATCGTATCGCACCATCGTGATGCCCTCGTCTCGCTACGTACCTGTTGAGACGGTAGTCGCGATCCTGGATCTCGCACGGCAAGGCGCCACCGTGGTGTCGTACGGCGGATGGCCGGCCGACGTCAGCGGCGTTGCCGACCTGGACGGAAAGCGCGCTCGCTTCAAGGCGGCGATCGGCTCGGTCGCTTTCGGAGCCGCCGACGCAGACGGCATTCGCGAAGCCGCCGTCGGTAGCGGCCGTGTTCTTCAGGGCACCGATCTCACCCGTCTGCTCGCGCGCGCCAAGGTGCAGCGCGAGACGATGGTCGATCAGGCCCTGCAGTTCGCGCGCCGATCGGACGCGATGGGCCGGGTCTACTTCATCAGCAACCCGGGCGACCGCGCGCTGGATGGCTGGATCCCGCTCGACGTGCGCGCAGACACGATCGTCGCGTTCGATCCGATGACCGGCCGTCGAGGTCGCCTGCGCTCACGGACCAGCGGCACGATGCGTGAGGTGTCGCTGCAACTCCCGGCAGGAAGCTCGCTCATCGTGGCCGAGTCGCCAGGAACCGTGCGCGAGACGTTCGACGCGTATCGCGCAGCTGGTGATCCTGTCGGCGTCGACGGTCCCTGGAACATCCGCTTTGCCAGGGGCGGCCCCAATCTGCCGAAAGGACAGCGGATCGATCGGCTCGTATCCTGGACGACGTTGGGGCCGGAGGCAGAAGCGTTCTCCGGAACGGCCGTCTACACGTCGACGTTCTCGCGGCCGGCCGCGAGCGGATCGGTGTGGCAGCTCGATCTCGGGCGCGTGGCTGAGAGCGCACGCGTTCGCCTGAATGGTCGTGATCTCGGCACGCTGATCGGTTCGCCGTTTCGTCTCGTGCTCGACGCGTCGCAGTTGCGACCGACGAATACGCTCGAGGTGTCGGTGACGAATCTCTCGGCGAACCGCGTCCGCGATCTCGACCGGCGCGGCGTGAACTGGAAAACGTTCTACAACGTGAATTTTCCCGCTCGACTTCCGGAGAACCGCGGGCCTGACGGGCTCTTCACCGCGGCGGGATGGCAACCGCTCGAGTCGGGCCTGATCGGGCCGGTCACGCTCACGCCTGTCGCGATCGTCCGCTGACACGTGCGCAGGCGTTCGGGCCAGCCTGGTCTAAGATGCCCGTATCACCATGTCTCGCCCACGCACATCGCAGAAAGCCGCCCGCTTCACTGAATCCGTCATCCGCGAGATGACGCGACTGGCCATCAAGCATGGCGCCGTCAATCTCTCGCAGGGGTTTCCGGATTTTCCCGCGCCGGATGCGGTGAAGGAGGCCGCTGTCGAAGCGATTCGCGGCGACATCAATCAATACGCGGTGACGTGGGGCGCCAAGCCCCTGCGCGACGCAATTGCAGCCGACGTCACGAAGCGCTACGGCATCCCGGTGACGCCGGACGCGCAGGTCACCGTGTGTTGCGGCTCGACCGAAACCATGATGGCCACCATGATGGCCATCGTCGATCCCGGCGACGAGGTCGTGGTCTTCGAGCCGTTCTACGAGAACTACGGACCGGATGCGATTCTCTCCGGTGCGACGCCGCGCTACGTGCAGCTGCGCGAGCCGGCCGACGATCGATCAGACTGGACGTTCGATCCGGACGAGCTGGCGGCGGCCTTCTCGAACAAGACGCGGGCGATCATCATCAACACGCCGAACAACCCGACCGGCGCCGTGTTCACGCGCGCTCAGCTCGAACAGATCGCCGCGCTCTGTCAGAAGTGGGACGTCATCGCCGTCACCGACGAGATCTACGAGCACATCCTCTACGACGGCGCCACGCACGTGCCGATGGCGTCGCTCGACGGCATGGCCGATCGAACCGTGACGATCAACAGCGTGTCGAAGACGTTCAGCGTCACCGGCTGGCGCGTGGGGTGGGCGATCGCACCGCCGGACATCACGGGCGCGATTCGCAAGGTGCACGATTTCCTGACCGTCGGTGCTGCGGCGCCGCTCCAGGCCGCCGCAGCCGCCGCGCTCGCGTTGCCCGACGATTACTACCGGCACCTGTCCGAATCGTACGGTGCGAAGCGCGATCGGCTGCTCGCCATCCTGCGTGGCGTTGGCTTCGTCTGCTACGTGCCGAGAGGCGCGTACTACATCATGACGGACATCTCGGCGTTCGGCTTCCCGGACGACGTGGCGTTCGCGCGGCACCTGGTGACGGACATCGGCGTCGCGAGCGTGCCCGGCAGCAGCTTCTATCGCGACCCGGCGTCAGGCCGCGCCCGCGTGCGCTTCTGCTTCTGCAAGAAGGACGAGACGCTCACCGCCGCCGCCGAACGGCTGGAACGGCTGAGAGTGAGCCAGTAAATGTGGTGATGTGCTTCTAAAACCTCACTCCGACTGACATCAGGAACGTCCTGGGCACCGTGTAGGCGGCCGCGCCGACGGGTTTGCCGAACTGCGAGCCGTAGTCCCAGTGCTCGCCCTGCACGGGCGTTTCCGTGAACGGGTTGAACGGCTCGAAGCGCGCTGGTTCGTCCACCGCGGTCAGCACCGTCGTGTTGATCGCGCCTGTCGCGATGTTGATGAGCTGGAACTGGTTGAAGAGATTGCGGAACTGGAACTGCGCGAAGATCTCGGGGCTTCGCGCGCCGCTCAGCTTGTACGAGTAGTTCACGGCGAGATCCGTGCGGTACATCGCGTCGGTGTGGAACGCGTCGCGTGGAGTCAGGTAGTAGAAGACTGAGTCCGGCGGCCGCGCGTAGCCCAGGTCCGGCACGAAGTCGGTCGTGCGCACGCTACCCACCGCGCCGTAGGGCGTGCCCGACTCCATCTGCTGAAGCAGGCCGATGCTGACGCGGCCGAGCGACGACCAGAACGGCACCTCGACGTTCGCCCAGATCCGCGCCCGATGCCGCTGATCGGCGGCAAGATCTCCCTCGGGGTTGTTCCACGCCGGATCGGTGTACTCGGGATAGCTCAGCACGCCATTCGAGATTGGACCCGTGTTCGCGTTCTCGCCGTTGATGTTGCCCCAGAGCCGCGAGAGCGTGTAGCTGCCACCGAGCTGGACGCGCGTGTTCCAGCGATAGCTGCCCTGCGCCGCGAGCGCTGCGTACTTCCGCGACACGGCATCGGTGTTCTCGACCAGCGCGAGATCGAACACCTGACCCTGCGAGTCGCTGACCTGGCCGGTCGTGGTGTCGATGCGGTCCGAGAAGAAATTGCCGTACTGGCGCGAGACGAAATCCACGCGCAGCGTGCCACGCGATCCGATCTGGTGGCTGACGCCGGCAGTGAACTCGTCAGCGTGCGCCGATCGCAACGACTGGCGAATCTGCGTCGCGACGCCGGGAATGTTGGCCACGAACGGTTCGCGGTTCGTGCCGCCGTTCGCGAAGAACCAGTCGAAGGCCTGGCGCAACGCGTCGCCCGTCGAGACCAGAGGCGCCGACGGGTTCGTGTTGATGTTCGGGCCAGTGTAGAAGTACGCGAGGACGGCCGGCTGTCCGCCCGGTGAGGCTGAGGAGGCGATGTTGTTCGTGATGCCCGCCACGTACCGGCCGTAGCCGCCGTGGAGCGACATCCGGCCGTTGCCGCGCGGATCCCACACCACACCGAGACGCGGGCTGAACGCGCTGTCGTCGGCCACGAGACCGCCCGTGGCGTCTTCGCCATGATTCTTGTCGTAGCGCAGGCCGAGGTTGAAGGTCAGCCGGCTGTTGGCTCGCCATTCATCGTTGATGAAGAGCGAGTGCGTCCGGAAGTTCGTGCCGCGGCTCGACTCGAGAATCGGCCACCACACGAAGAACGACGAGAAATCGTTGGCGACAATCGGGTAGACGGTGTCATTGGCGATGGTCGAACCCGAGACCCAGAAGTGGTAGTCGCTGCCGGACTGATGGTTGTCGGCGGTGAGCCTGTCGTTGAAGGTGTCGTAGCCGAAGACGAGGTTGTGCGCGCCGCTCCGGTCCGACAGGAAGTAGCTGCCCTTGAGGACGATGTCCGTGTTGTCGCGCTGTTCCGGCGTGCAGACGCCGCAGAACGTCGGTGACCACCAGCGCGCGCCGGTCGTGTTGTCCTGCATGACCGTGCCGTTGATCAGATCGGTCGTAGGCGCCCCGTCGTGCTCGAACGTGAACTTCCGCGACGAGAACTGCCCCTCGAGCGTGAACCGCGGCCCGAACACGCCGGAGTAGTGAATCGAGACGAGATCCTGCGGCAGCGAGGGCGACTTGAGGCTGGCGAGATCCATGATCTCCGCCGCGCTCGGATACGCGGCGTTGACGTCGTTGCGCCGGATGCCGGTGTAGCTCGCGCGTACGGTCTGGCTCGTTCCGAACGTCTGGGTGACCTTGCCTTCCAGACGTTTCTCGTTGCTCTTGAGCTCGTAGGCCTCGCGCGTGAAGCCGGTCTCTTCGGCGCGGACCTGATCGAAGAAACGCCCCGCCCCGAAGAACCAGGTGCGGTTGCGCACGATCGGCCCGCCGAACGTGAACTCATACGTCGGCACCGTCTTGTCCGTCTTCGGCTCGCCAAACGGGCTCTGCGTCCGCCAGCTGTCGTTCGTGAACGTCGTGCGGAACGATCCGGAGAACTCGTTCCCGCCCGATCGCGTGATCGCATTGACGACGCCACCGGTGAAGCGGCCGTACTCGGCTGAGATGCCTGAGGTCGCGACCGTCGTCTCCTGGATCGCGTCCTCGATGAACAGCGTGAACGGCGTGCCGCGCAGGTTGTCCTGAATCTGCACGCCGTTGAGCGTGAACACGTTCTCGAACGACATCGCGCCATGGATGCTGACGGCGTTGCTCGGCCCGGTCAGATGGACGGCCGGGGCGAGGTTCACGGCTGAGAGCAGCGTGCGTGCCGTCGGCAGCGACGAGAGCAGCTGCTGATCGATGCTGGTCGCGGCCTGCACCGTGTTCGTGAAGGCATTGCGATCCGCCGTGACCGTGATCGATTCGGCGACCGTCGCCGGGCGCAAGGTGACATTGACCACGACCGGTTCGCCGGCCGCGACCTGCCTCGTCTCACGCTGATCGGAGAACCCGCTCAGCTTGAACGTCATCGTGTACGGGCCTGGCGGCACGAGCCGGAAGATGTAGTCGCCCTGCTCGGACGTCACCGTGGTGCGCACGCCCTGCAGGTTGGGCGAAGCGATCGTCACCGTGACGCCTGGTGTCGGCAGGTTGCCGGCGTCGATGACGCGGCCGGAGATGGTGCCGGTTGGCGTTTGCGCGCGCACGAGCGGCGGCGTCACGGTGATCACACAGGCACTGAGGACGAACAGGCGGACCACGAGCGCAAAGCCTCGACACATATGGATTCTCCGGATGAAAGTGCGCTCGATGTAGAGGCAATCGAGGTGCCACGCGATGCCGGGACGAGTCGTCTGGGCCCATTTGCGTTGGTCACACGGCCCGTGCCGTCGACGTCACCGGCGACCGGTTCGTCCCTCGCGCTTTCGGACTGCCCGAAAACGCGCAACGAGCGAACCGACAGAAATGGATCGGCTATCCAGATTCTTGGTACGAGGCGTCGTCAGGAGGGCGAAATAGCCGACGCTACTGTCAGCTGCGAGACCGACGACCCGGCAGGGATCGGCCATGCGCGTTCGTCGCTTGCACGCGGCGATCGCTGAAGGCGACGTCGAGCCTCACTCGCGTGTAGCGTTGCAGCAGCACCGGATAGACATTGACGAGGACGTTGCCTGCTCCCAGATAGAGTGCCCAGCCTGGCCACCCGATCGTCCACGCGAAAGCCGCAGACATGCCACCCAACACCAGCATCACTAGGTGGCTCTTCTCACTCAGCACCGTCCGCTGTCTGAACGCACGCGCGTCGTGCCGATTGCGAATGACACGGAATCCTGGATCCCGCTTGCGACGCCAGCGATTGGCCGCACCGCCGTCGGGCACGAGCCAGCGGAAGTGCCGGACGCCAAGCGACTCGTACAACCGCCCGCTGCGCTCGAACGGTCGAACCTCGTAGTAGGACGCCGGCGTCCACCAGACCGCCACCCCAATCGCCAGACACGCGACGAGAACCGGCAGCGGCGGCAGCAGATCGCCGCTCGGGTAGTGAAACGGCCTCAGCGGTCCCCAGACGTACAGCCAGAACATGAGAAGAGGGCCCAGCCATCCTCCGGCCATGCTGGAGAACGGGATCAGGTTGAAGCCCGACGTCTCGTTCGCAAAGTTGCGGTCTGTCACGCGCTCTCGGCCTTGTCGCGAGTCGCCGTCGTGCGCGGCGCTCTCGACGTCACTCTACATCCATCGGACCGGCGCTGGTTCCAGGCAGCGGGCCCGCGGCTACGCGCTTCGTCGAGAGCTGTGCGGTGCCCATACAATTGACGCCGCATGACCCGGCTTCGCGCGCTCGTCGGCCCCGCAATCGTGGGCATCGCGATGTGGTGCGCGGCAGGCGACCTGACGGTCGCCACACAGGGCACCGCGGACGTGCGACTGGTCGTGCCGGCGCCCTGGTGGTGGCTGGTCGTGAGCCTCGTTCTGGCTGCCGCCGTTCGTCCCTGGCGCGAGAAGCCCGTGCTCGCGACGCCTGCGCTTCTCACGACGCTCCCGTGGTGGCCAGTTCCCGTTCCGGCGGTTGCGCTCATCTGGACCGGGCCAACGGGATGGTTGCCGATCGGGCTGGCCTTGTTTGCCGCGGGGGCGGCGCGCTCGGGAGAGCCCCGTGCATTCCGCCCGGGCGCTGTGTTCGCCGGCGCGCTGACACTCGTCGCCGCGCTGCTCACGTTCTGGTCCGTTCAGCCGCGATTGCCCGGAGGCGACGAGCCGGCCTACCTGGTCATCACGCAGAGCCTGCTCGCCGATCGCGATCTGCGAATCGAGAACAACCACGCGCAGCGCGACTACGCCGCGTACTTCGGCGGCAATCTGAGGCCGGACTTCATTCAGCGCGGCCGTGACGGGCAGATCTACTCGATTCACGCGCCAGGCGCCTCCGCGGTCGTGCTGCCGGCGTTCGCGCTGTTCGGCTACAACGGCGCTGTCGCGACGATCGCGTTGCTCGCCGCATTGACGGGCTCGCTCATATGGGCGATCGGCTTGATGGCGACCGGCGATCGCACCGCTGCGTGGATCGCGTGGGCCGCGGTCACGCTCTCGACGACGTTCCTCATCCAGAGCGTCACGATTTTTCCGGACGGGCCCGGCGCGCTCGTCGTCGCCGCCGGCACGTGGCTGCTCCTGGCAATGCGGCTCGCGCCCGATCGCATCACCACGACTCGCATCGTCATCGTCTCCGCGATGTTCGCCGCGATGCCGTGGCTGCACACGCGGTTCTCAGTGCTCGCGGCAGGGTTCGGCGCGCTGATCGCCTGGCAGATCGTGACCGACGCATCACGGCCGATGCCTCAACGCCTGCGTCGAGCGATCGCGTTCGGTGTCGTGCCTGCTGTGAGTGCCGGCCTGTGGTTCCTGTTTTTTCAACTCATCTACGGCACGCCGAATCCCTCGGCGCCGTACGGGCCTGATCCGGGCACGCGGCTCGCGTACGTGCCTGGCGGCCTGCTCGGCCTCGCCTTCGATCAACGATTCGGGCTGCTGATCGCGTCGCCCGCGCTGGCGCTGGCGGCGTTCGGACTGTTTCTGCCGTCGCGCAAGGACGTGTCGCTCGTGCGCGCCGTCGGCGTCGCGCGCCTCACGGCACTCGTCGCAGTCGCATACGCGGCGGCGACGGCCACGTACTGGATGTGGTGGGGTGGCCAGCCCGTGACGCCGGCGCGATTCCTTGCTGCTGCGCTGCCGGTGCTCGCGGCGCCGCTGGCAATTGCGTGGGCGCGCTCGTCTTCCGTCATGCGTGTGTGGACGGCGCTCCTGCTCGCCCTGTCACTGGCGATGACGGTCGCGCTCATCGGCGTCGATCGCGGCGACCTCGCGTGGAACGTTCGCGACACCGCGGCGCGCTGGCTCGAGTGGGCCGGACCGGTGGCGAACCTCGCGCGCGCGTGGCCGAGCTTCTTCTGGGTCCTTCGTCCCGAGGATCTGCGCACGGAATGGCCGTTCGCCATTCACGCCGCCGTCTGGCTCATCGTCTTCGTCGTCGCCATTGGCGCCGTCGCGTGGGCGGCGCGATCGCGCGGGTGGGGAAGGCAGGCCGTCGCCGCGGCTGTCGTGTGGACGTTTCTCGTCGCGCTGATGATCAATGTTTCGATCGGCTGGCGGCTCACGGGTGAGCCGTCACTCGATCCGACGCGATCGCAGCTCGCGCTCCTGCGTGCGATGGCCAGTGGCGCGCGGGTGTCGCGCGTCGCTGCCGGCAGCGTGCGGCGCGTCGCGGGGCCGTCCGAGATCGCGATCGACGTGCAGCGCCGCGGCCAGGTGTTCGTGCGCGCGTCCGAGTGGGCGCTGCTGACCGGCGTGCCGGCGGGCGAGTACGACCTGCGGATCGCCAAGCCGGCATCGGTCGCCGGTGACGTCGCGATCCGGATCGGCCGTGGTCCGCATCCGTTCCGCACGATCCCGCTCGGGATGGCGTCAGAGGTCAACGTGCCGCTCACGCTGGCCGGCGGCGCACGCGGGCTCGTGCTCGAGCCGGCCCCCTCGCTCGCGGCGGCAGAAGGTCGCGTCGAGCTGCGGCCGCGGGCGCTGTTCGCCGATCCGCGCGAGCCGGCGCTGGTCGCCGTGCCGTACGGCTCGCTCGACGTCTTCTTCCTGGACGATGGCGCGTTCGTGGAAGGGGATGGATTTTGGATTCGCGGTGGGCGAGCGGGGGAGTTCGTCCTGTCCGATCAGAACAACCGGTCGGCCATCGATCTGGAGCTCACGAATGGCGCGACCGCGAACACCGTGAAGATCTCGACGGCCACGTCGGCCGAAACGATCGCGCTCGCGCCGCACGAAGCACGCGTGATCGGCATCCCGCTCGCATTACGCCGTGCGCGCGTCCGCGTGGAAGCATCCGCAGGATTCCGCCCGTCAGATGCGGACGGTTCGACCGATCGCCGGTTTCTGGGAGTGAGGGTCGTCGTGAAATGACCTCGGGAGTCGTTTTACGTTCTACGTAAAACGACTCCCGAGGTCCTAGTACCGAACTGCCGCGCCGAACCAGAGGCCCTGGAAGCGGAACGAGCCGAAGTCCTGCTCGAGCGACGCGTAGGTGGTCATCCGGCGCCAGCCAACCTGCATGCCGAAGTTGTTGGTGAGGTTGACCGTGCCGTTGACGTCCCAGTCGAAGTAGTTCGCCTTCACGTCCGGGTCGATGTCCGGCACGCGGAATCCGCTGACTTCGAAGTTGATCGCCACGTTCGGCAGCACGTAGCCGCGGCCGACGACGCCGACGGCCGGCAGTGGCGCCTTGGCAGACGTGAACTCAGAGCCGATGCCCGGCGAGCTGATCGAAGCGGTGAACTGCGTGTAGCGTGCTTCGAGCAGCACGCCGACGAACCCGCGCGGCGTATAGACGAAGTCGTACTCGTAGCCGAAGCGCCAGACCTTCCAGCCGAACTCGGATTCGATCGGGATGTTGATCGGACCGAACTCCTGGCCGTTGAAGATGAAGGTGCGCTTGAGCGTCGCCTCGGCCTCGTACTGCACCGGCGTGTACTGAATCCTGAAGCGGCTCTTCTTGCTCGGCCGCAGGACGATGCGCATGTCCTTGAAGCGCGTCGGCTGGAAGTTGAGGTCGTTCGTCAGGTCGATGCTGCTGCCGACGATGCCGAACTGCTCGCTCGAAATCTGACCGAAGAGATCGGGATTCCAGAACGAGCCGGCGAACTCGACGTGGTACTTCTCGCCGATCGCGCCGCGATTGGCGTCCGGCGCGGCGTACTGCGCGCGCGCTGCCGTGGGCGTGAGCGTCACCACAGCGGCCGCGAGCACGACGATGCCGGCCCATGAAAGTCCTGATGGACGCGTAGTACGAATCCGCATTGTTATACTGCCTCCATGATACCGGCGCTCAGGCGCCTGGTGCCGTACGTTCTGCGGGTCCGCACGTCACTCATTGTCGGCCTGGCCTGCATTCTCGTCGCCACGGCTCTTTCGCTCACATCTCCCTGGGTCCTGAAGTACGTCATCGACGGACTGTCCCAGGGGCTCGACCGATCCCGCCTGGCCGGCTACGCGCTCGCGGTGCTCGCCCTCGCCATTGCCGACGGCTGGTTCCGCTACATGATGCGCAAACGGGTTATCGGCGCATCCCGCCAGATCGAGTATGACCTCCGGAACGATTTCTTTGCGCAGCTCGAACGGCTGCCGCTCGCGTACTACCAGGCGAACCGCACCGGGGACCTTATGTCCCGCGCTACCAATGACTTGAGCGCCGTCAGGATGATGGTCGGACCGGCCGTGATGTACTTCACGAGCACGGTCGTCGGCTTCGTGATCGCGCTCACCGTGATGTTCTGGATCGACTGGCGCCTGACGCTCCTGGCGCTGCTGCCGTTGCCCGGCGTCAGCCTGGCGACCCACTTCTTCGGCAAGGCGATTCACGAGCGGTTCGAGCGCATCCAGGCACAGCTGTCAGAGATGAGCGCCGTGGTGCAGGAGGCGCTCGCCGGTGTGCGGGTCGTGCGCGCCTATCGGGAGGAGGAGAACGAGCTCGCCCGGTTCCGCCAGGCCAATGATGAGTACGTCGGCCGCAATCGCAGGCTCATCCAGCTTCAGGCGGCGTTCTATCCCAGTCTCACGCTGTGCTTCGGGCTGAGCGGACTGATCGTGCTCTGGGTCGGCGGGCGGGACGTGATGACGGGGCGGCTGACGCTCGGCGAGTTCGTGGCCTTCAGCCGCTACCTGGTGCTGCTGAGCTGGCCGCTGATCGCGTTCGGCTGGGTCATCAACATCGTGCAGCGCGGGATGGCGTCGTGGGAGCGGATGCTCGAGGTGATCGACGCGCCGCCTGTCGTTTCAGATGCGCCGTTCGCTGGAGCGGCGTCCCCCCACCTGAAGGTGGGGGGCTCCGGCGTGGCGGCCTCCGCTTCCCCCCACCTGAAGGTGGGGGGCTCCATGGTGGGGGGCTCCATGGTGGAGACCTCCGACGGCGTCACAGTTGCCGGCCGCATCGAGGCTCGTCATCTCACGTTCCAATATCCGGGCGCGGTCGAGCCGGCGCTGGTTGATGTCTCGTTCGACCTGCCGGCGGGCCGGACTCTCGCCATCGTCGGCGCGACAGGCGCCGGAAAATCCACGCTGATTCATCTCCTGCCGCGATTGCACGAGCCGCCGCGCGGCACCCTGTTCGTGGATGGACGCGACGTGTGCGACTGGCCGCTCGCATCGCTGCGGCGCGGCATCGCGGTGGTCTCGCAGGAGCCGTTCCTGTTCTCGGACACGGTCGGCGGCAACATCGCGTTCGGGCTCGAAGGCGAGTGGGGCGACGCGACGCTTCGCACGCGCGCGGAAGACGCCGCGACGCGCGCGGGGCTCGCCGCCGACGTCGCCGGTTTCACGCACGGATACGACACGCTGGTGGGGGAGCGCGGCATCACGCTCTCGGGCGGACAGAAGCAGCGCGTGGCGATCGCGCGCGCGATTGCGGCCGACCCGCGCATTCTGATTCTGGACGATGCGCTGTCGGCCGTGGACACGGCGACGGAGGACGCGATCCTGCGCGAGCTCGGCACCGTTCGCCAGCACCGCACCTGCATCATCGTCGCGCACCGTATTTCGACGGTGCGCGACGCCGACGAGGTGCTGGTGCTCGATCGCGGCCGCGTCGTCGAGCGTGGCACGCACGACGCGCTCGTGGCACTGAACGGCGTCTACGCCGACATGCACCGGAGACAGCTACTGGAAGAGGAGATCAAAGGGACGGAGGTGTTTTCCACAGAATGACTGAGCGCGGGTACGAAGTCTAATGGACGACGTCATTGGAAAGGCCTACGACGCGCGGCTGATGCGGCGGCTGCTGACGTACCTGCGTCAGCACTGGCGTGGTGTGCTCCTGGCCTGCGTCGCGATCCTCGGCGGTTCGCTCGTCGATCTCGCGCAGCCGCTGCTGACGCAGCAGGCCATCGACCGCTACATCGCCGTCGGCGATTTCGAGGGGCTCCGCCGCCTGTCGCTCGGCTTCCTCGCGCTGATTCTCGCCGGCTTCGCCTTCGAGTACGGGCAGACCTACATCCTTCAGAACATCGGGCAGCGCATCATGCACACCCTGCGCATGCAGGTGTACGGGCACCTGCAGAAGCTCGATCTGAAGTTCTACGATCGCAACCCGGTCGGCCGCCTCATGACGCGCGTCACGACCGACGTCGACGCGCTCAACGATCTGTTCGCCTCAGGTGTCGTCACCGTCCTCGGCGACATCGTCGTGCTGGTCGGGATCATGGCCGTGATGTTGACGATGAACTGGCGCCTGGCGCTCGTGGCGTTCGCCGTGCTCCCGCTCATCGCGTGGGCGACGCAGTGGTTCCGCAAGAACGTCCGCGAGTCGTACCGTCAGGTTCGGGGCCTCATCGCCCGGCTCAACGCGTTCCTCCAGGAGCACATCACGGGCATGTCCACCGTGCAGCTCTTCGGCCAGGAGGCGCGCACGTTCCGACGCTTCGACGCGGTGAACCGCGAGCATCGCGACGTGAACATCGCGGCGATCTTCTACTACGCCGTGTTCTACCCGGTGATCGAGATCCTCGCGGCGCTCTCGGGCGCGATGATCATCTTCATCGGCGGCATATGGGCACAGGACGGCGTCGTCTCGGTGGGCGTCCTCGTCGCGTTTCTCCAGTATTCACGCCGGTTCTTCCAGCCCATCTCCGATCTGTCCGAGAAGTTCAACATCCTGCAGGCCGCGATGGCGGCCTCCGAGCGGATCTTCACGCTGCTCGACACGCCGGTGGCCATCACGCAGCCGGATCAGCCGGCGAAGATCGGATCAGCCCCTCGCGGCCGCATTGAGTTCGACCACGTGTGGTTCGCTTACGATGACGAACACTTCGTCCTGCGCGACGTCTCGTTCGTGATCGAGCCTGGCGAGCGTGTGGGCCTCGTCGGCGCCACCGGGTCTGGCAAGACCACGATCATCAACCTGCTCCTGCGGTTCTACGACGTCAATCGGGGGCGCATCCTCGTCGATGGGATCGACGTGCGCCAGATGGATCTCGCCGAGCTGCGCGGGCTCTTCGGCCTCGTGCTGCAGGACGTGCATCTGTTCTCGGGCACGATCGCCGACAACATCCGGCTCGGCAATCGGGCGATTGACGACGAGCGGGTTCGCGAGGCCGCGAAATCGGTCCACGCCGATCGGTTCATCGAGCAGCTGCCCGGCGCGTACGGGGCACCGGTCGCCGAGCGCGGCGCGACGCTGTCGGTCGGACAGAAGCAACTGTTGTCGTTCGCCCGCGCGCTCGCGATCGCGCCGAAGATCCTGCTGCTCGACGAAGCGACGTCGAGCATCGACACGGCCACCGAAGTGCTGATCGAGGATGCCGTGCGCGTCGTGATGGAGGGACGCACGGTGCTGGCCATCGCGCACCGGCTCTCGACGATCCAGGACATGGATCGCATCCTCGTGCTTCACAAAGGCGAGCTGGTCGAGCGCGGCACGCACCAGGAACTGCTGGCACGGCGCGGCCTCTACCATCGATTGTTCGAGCTTCAGTATCGCGATGCCGGCGCGGCGGGTGGGGCGGTGCTTACTCGCTCTTCTTCGTAGGCGCAGGCGGCGCGCTGTTCGGTTTCCAGCCCAGCCGCAGCACGGTGAGCGTGACCGGCCGGCGCCCGAACGCCAGCGCGTCGTGGCAGCTCCACATGTAGACGTCCACGTGGCGCCCCTGCACCTTGGGACCCGTGTCCAGGACCGTGTAGATGCCTTCGTGTCGATCCGGCAGGCCGTCGAGCTGGACGACCGACCCTTCCGGCAGCATCTTCGGGTCGCTGGCGACGATGCCCGCCCGGACGTTCACTCCGGAGCGGGTCGTCTGCCCCTTGCAGTACGCCGTGGCCACGAAATCGATCTTGGCTCCGACCGAGATCGCCCGGGCCTCGAGCGCCGCCACCTGCTTGGAATCGATGACCGTCGCTTCGTATAGGAGCAGAATCGCGGCCGCCGTCAGGGCGGTCGCGAGCAGCTTCCGGCGGAGCGAGCGGGACAGCAGCATGGTTCCAGCGTGCAGACGGTCCGCGGCCGGTGGGCCGCGCACAACCAACCAGAGCGGCGGAAGTGTTCGTCGTCCGCTACATACCGGGTCTCGGCCCGGCGCAAGGTTGTCGTTACAGCGCCCCTAAGAGTACCGCGGACGACAGGCGAAAGTGCAAGAGAAAACTCCCAGAGCCGACACAGCTAGTGAATCTGTAAAATATTGAAAACAAATAACTTACAGTATTGGACGTCTGGTCGTTCGACCGAAGATCGGCTGGGAGAAGCCCTCGTGAGGCTCGTGTGACGCGCCGGGCGGCGGCGGCTAGAAGTGCGTGAAGCCTGACGGGAGCGGCTCGCGCACGCCTGCGCGTTCGAGCCAGGCGCCTGGCTCGGCGGTGAGCCGGCCGATGTAGGTGATGCCCGGGCCATGTGCCCGCCGGACTGCGCTGAGGAATCGGGACCGCATGCGCGGGGCGACGGCGAAGAGCAGTTCGTAGTCCTCGCCACCGGCGAGCGCGAAGGCCACCGGGTCCGTTCCGGCAGCCGCGCACCAGCGCGTGACGCCCGGGTGAATTGGCAGCACGCCGGCGTCGAGGATGACTCCCGTGCCGCTGGCCTGGGCGATCTGTTTCGCGGCGTCGGCCAGGCCGTCCGACAAGTCCATGGCAGCCGAGGCGGATCGGCTCCGCGCGACGGCGCCGGCGACACGCAGCCGCGGCTGGGGCCGCTCGTACCGCTGCACGCACTCGCGGGCGGCTTCATCGGTCGTCTCGCGCGCCGATCCCGCCGCGAGCAGCGCCAGCCCGGCCGCAGCGGCGCCGATCGACCCGGTCACGAACAGCGCATGGCCCGCGCGCGCACCTGTCCGGCGCAGCATCTTGCGCCGGTGCACCGACCCGATTGCCGTGACGTCGATCACGAGCGGGCCTGGCGATCGCGAGATGTTGCCGCCGACCAGCGGTGTACCTGTCTCCGTAGCAAGGGCGAGGAAACCGTCGATCACCCCGTCGAAGTCCGCGACCGGCAAGTCAGCCGGCAGCGCCAGCGACAGCACGACCGCACGCGGCACCGCGCCCATCGCCGCGAGGTCGCTCAGGTTGACCGCGAGTGCCTTGTGGCCGATCGCATCTGCGGGCGACCAGTCGCGCCGGAAATGGACGTGCTCGACGATCGCATCGGTCGTGACGACGTCGAGTCGGCCGCGCTCAGGTTCGAGCACGGCTGCATCGTCACCGATTCCGACGATGACGTGCGGGGGAGGTGGAGGTACGCGCTGGCGAAGACGATCGATCAGCGCGCGCTCACCGAGCGCAGCGACGGTGGCAGAGGAGTCGGTCACCGATCACCCGCTCGAGGAAAAGCAAAGTCCCCGCTTTGCCGTGTGGGGAGGCCGCATGAACCTGCTAAGCAGGTGGAGCCACTGCACAAGCCGCGCTTCAGGCTTCCTCACCACGGAGGCATGCACACCACGCGGCGTCGCGACTCACTTTGTTGTGAAACATCGGCTCAAGCAGCTCTCCGAGCCATCACGAACAAAGCAGGGATCGGCATCGTACTGGCAAAACCGCAGTGCAGGCAATGGGGAATAATCCGCGCCCGGTGGGCGGTATTACTCGTTGACGACGCGGGCTTTGGCCTCGTCGAGGACGGCGTCCACGAGGCGTTCGATGTCTGCGGCGCGAGCGAGGAGCTTGCCCTCCACGCCGAGGGTGTTGTCGCGCGCGCGGGCCAGTTCGTCGGCGATGTTCAGAGCGGCGATGACGGCGATGCGCAGCGGGTCGGCCGAGGCGATCTCGACGGCCGCCGCCTGCATCTTCTCGTCGAGGAACGCGGCGAGCTCGCCGATGTACTGCGGATCGAGCTCGCTCCTGATCGCGTACTTCTGGCCGTGGATGTCGACGTTGACGACCCGGACCGGCATGTCGGGCCCCCGCTCAGAGGTTCCTTTCCAGCACATTGGGATCCTAAGCTTAGAATTCCACGTGGACAAGTTGTCG
>JADMIO010007308.1_pt1 | contig 32354 bp, 27 predicted proteins | sample 8958161 | NCBI WGS metagenome assembly JADMIO01 (sample SAMN16585339, study PRJNA669376) | soil metagenome | isolation source: Crop rotation soil | place: USA: Cullars Rotation, Alabama | collected 2011
GCGACAACTTGTCCACGTGGAATTCTAAGCTTAGGATCCCAATGTGCTGGAAAGGCGCTTCGGCTAAGCCGCGACTTTTATTTCACAAATAGATGGCCGTAATAATCGCATCGCTAAAGCGATAACTAAGAAGATCGGCAGGGCTTTGCCAGGGCAGGTTTAGTCCGTGGAGGGCAAGATGACGAACGCATGGACCGACATGGTTTCCGAAGTCGAACCGATTATTCGACAGAATGCCGCGGATGCCGAAGCGAATAGGCGACTGTCACCAGAAACCGCCCGGGCGATTGTCGACGCAGGAATCTTGAGGTCGCTTGTCCCTCAGGCCTACGGCGGTCTGGAGATGGACCCCGTTCAGGCGATGAAGATGATCGAGCACATCGCCCGCATCGACAGTGCCGTTGGCTGGATTGTGGGCAATTCCTGCGGCATCTCCACCATGGGAATGATGTATTCGGCAGAGGCAAACCAGGAGAAGTACAAGGACTCGAACGTCATGGTCGCCGGCGCCTGGTTCCCACCCGGTACTGCCGAGCCGGTCCAGGGCGGATACAAAGTCAATGCCCGGTGGTCGTTTGGGAGTGGCTGCCAATACGCAACCTGGCTCACAGGACAAGCGCTGATCATGGAGAACGGCGCCCCGAAGTTAGGAGACAACGGGCTCCCCATGCCCCTGATCATGTTCTTTCCGGCCTCGGAAGCCGAGGTCGTGGAGAACTGGAACACGCTGGGTATGCGCGGCACCGGGAGTCATGATTTTCGGGTGAAGGACCTGTTTGTCCCGGAGCGCCATGCATGGGCACCAGCGCCAATTTCGCCGTCCGACCCGGCCTTCAGCGGTCCCCTCTGCCGGCTGGGCCTGTGGCCTGTGGGGCCGGTCAACGCTAGTGTCGCGCTTGGTATTGCCCGTGCTGCACTTGACGACTTGATTGCCTTGGCCGCAACTAAGACGCCGAGCTACACGATGACCGGCCTCGGTGATCGGCCGGTGGTACAGGACCGGATCGCTCGTGCACGTGCCCTGATCGAGTCCGGTTCCAGTTACATCGAGACCGCAGTGAGTCGCGCCTACGACTTCGTGCTGGGCGGACCGAGGCTCGATATCGAACACGGCATGGATATTGCTTTGGCGGGTTCACACGGCCACGAGGTGGCCGCCCAGGCCGTAGACCTCATTCATAGCTGTGCGGGGACCTCAGGTATTCGGAACGAGAATAGGTTCCAGCAGTACTTCCGCGACGTGCACACAGTGAGCCAGCACGCCTTCTCATCTCCGAGCCGCTTCGAGTCCGTAGGCAAGCTCATGCTCGCCAAAGAGACTGACTGGGTCTTCTACTATCTCTGAGACTTAACCAGCTGGCTACACGACGTTGTCATCGTGTTGCTTCAGGATCAGCGACTTGCAGAGGCGAGCAGGATTGACACGGCTCGCCTCTACAATACGCTGAGTCTTTAGCCGCCGACGACGGGCATCGGTGCGACGGCCTTTGCGGGCGCTGCGACGGCCGGCGGTCGGGCGACTCGGCCCTGACTGACCTTCACCGTTCCCGGGAATGCTGCTTCCTTTTCCGGGTCGAGCGCAACATTGACTACGTCCTCGAGCGATGTACCCGCCGGCACTTCAACGCGCGAGTTGACGCCGGAACGCAGGGCGTAAGCCTCCGGACGCCAAGGCTCCTCTGGCTCGATACCTTCCATGAGGGCCTTCGCAGCGTTCATCAGGCGACGTCTGACGTGGATGATCCCGCGGTCGGTCGTAACCAGCACTTCCTTCGTGCGGTTGGCAATGGGACCGCCCTGGTTCTCGCACATCGCAATGTCCTGCACTGGCGTGTTGGCCATGCCGCTGTAGTTGTAAAACCGCTGCTTGTTGCGGTCGATCTGGTAGTCGTTGTGCTTGTTCTGCACAGGCGTGAAGGTGCCGGGGATGAGGTCCGGAAACTCGAAGCCGCCAGCCATCATCTCAGCACGGGCCGACACCGTGATCGGATCCGGGCTCCACTTGAAGCGGTAGAACGCCATGTGCTCGTCGTCCACCGGTACGAAGATGTTCATCGGGCGCACGCCGGGCGCGTTGAGGCCCCCGGCGTTCGAGAAGCTGGGCATGTAAAAGGGCGTGCCAACCGAGTACAGCTCGCGGCCTTCTTCGGAGCTCTCCTGCTTTGTCACCTGAATCGAGCCGAACTCGGTGTCCAGCCATGTGCTGCGACGCGGATCCTGCGGCCGTCGATCCGGGATCGAGCCGTCCGCCGGGCGCGTCGACGAGGTCCAGCGCGCGTTGGCCGGGCCGGTGGCGCCGCCGAGGTTGCGGTGCAGGAAGTTTCCGTGCGATTCAGAGGTATCGTTCTCAACCCGCTGCAGGTAGTTGCAGTCGAGGAAGAACTTGAGGACGTAGCGGTTCTCTTCCGGCACATCCATCCACTCGTAGGCGGGCACCGGTGGGATGCCTTTCTCGGTCGGACCCATGTAGATCCAGACCATGCCCGCGTGCTCTTCGGCGGCGTACGAGGCGATCTTCACCTTCTCCTTGAAGGTGTCGCCCTCCCAGCAGTTCGGCATGTCCGTGCACTGGCCGGTCACATCGAACTTCCAGCCGTGGTAGATGCATCGAAGGCCTCCCTCTTCGTTTCGGCCGAAGAACATAGGCGCGTTGCGGTGTGGGCAGTACGCGTCCAAGATGCCGACCTTGCCGTCCGTGTCGCGGAAGGCGATGAGGTCTTCGCCGAGGAGCCGGACGCGCACAGGCGTGCAGTCGGGGCCGGGAAGCTCGCTTGAAAGGAGACCCGGCAGCCAGAAGCGGCGGAACAGTTCGCCCATCGGCGTACCCGGACCGACTCGGGTCAGTAGCTCATTCTCTTCCTGCGTTTGCATGACGAACTCCTCGTGAACCTGACGCTCGGCCTTCGCCCTTAGTGAGGTGGCCGTTCTTTACACCGCAGCACTATACAGAGATATCCGTTCGTCAACAAGTTATATCCGAATTACGGAGTCACTCCCGCAAGTCTGGCAACGCCTGGAGCCCATCGGGATACCTGCTGCGATCTATCGAATTGACTTCTCTATCGGACTCCAAAGATTCGCGAATTCTATCCCAGACCCATCGGGCAGTCTTTTTCACGACTTCGGCAACTTGCGAGTCTGAACGCCGCTCGCTGTTGGCTTGACACTGCCAGCGTGGAGGCTCAACATTCGCCCGGGCATTTGTGGAGATTGATATCTGAAAAACGAAGGCCCATGCAAGGCATTCGATTCCTTTGAGTGCCACTATCGAGGTTTAGGGGGCTTCGATGAGACTGACTGCTGGCGTGAAGTGCCTCTCGCTCGTTGCCTTTGTTGCGTTCGTCGGCATTGCCAGCACGAACTGCGGTGGCGGCACGAAGGCCGTGAAGACTGACAAGCTGGTCGTGGCTCTCGAATACACGGGGGCCGAAAGCAACGACGGGCGCGATCTGCAGGGCACCGAAGGCTGGCAGCTTCGCCCTCAGTTCGAGACGCTGATCGACGTCGACCGTAAGACCGGCGCCTTCGTGCCAATGCTAGCCACCGAGTGGACCGTCCTCCCCGACGGCAAGTCCTACGACTTCAAGCTCCGTCATGGCGTTCAGTTCCAAAACGGACTGGGCGAGATGACCGCGGCCGACGTTAAGTTCACTTACGACCACCTCGCCATGCGCGACACTACGCCGCAGCAGACGGCGAACCGGCGCACGCAATCGGTCGAAATCGTCAACGACTACGAAGTCATCATCCACGAGCGCACCGTCGACCCCTCGAACGTGGACGACCAGTTCAGCGCGCTGTACCACAACGGCTTCATCATGAGTAAGAAGGACTTCGACGCTCGGGGCGACCCGAAAAGCCTGAACGACCTACCGCTCGCCGGCACGGGCCCTTACCAGATGGTGTCGCGCACGGCCGGCCAGTCTGTGATGTTCAAGCGAGTCGAAAACCAGTGGCGCGTCAAGCCTGACTTCGCCCAGCTCGAGTACAAGATTATCAACGAGCCCTCGACGCGCCTTGCCGCATTGCTCGCCGGCGAAGTTGACATCACGACGGTGCCAATCGACCAGGAGAAGACAGCAACCGATCGAGGCATGAAACGCATTACGGGCAGTGTCCCATCCCTGCGCTTCTTCATTGACCCGCACGACTGCTGCACCTTCGACCCGAAGACGGGAGCTTACCGCCACCCGGACAGCCCTCTCATGGATATCCGCGTGCGGCAGGCGCTCAACAAGGCGATCGACCGCAATGCGATCAACAAGGCGTTCCTCGACGGCCGCGGCGAAGTCATGATCCTGCCGCACCATCACCCGACACGGCCGGGATGGGACCCCACCTGGACGAAACGATTCGAGAAGGACTACGGCTACGACCCTCAGGCGGCCATGGATCTGCTCAAGCAGGCAGGCTACGGCCCTGGTCATCCGCTAAAGACAACGATGTTCGCGCCGGTCGTCACTGGCGTCCCGAGCGCCGAAGACATCACCGAGACGATCATCGACGAGTGGCGCAAGATTGGCGTCCAGGTCGACGAGCAGACGGTGGACCGCGCGACCTTCCGCCCCAAGGCAGAGGCCCACGAGTACAGCAACATCTGGTGGATGTACTCGACGGCGTCCTCGCAGCTGATCGGCTGGAACACGTACATCTACACCGGTTTGCCGAACAGTACCGGCAACTTCAAGACCGCCAACACGCCCGAGATGGACAAGGTCTTCGAGCAGATGCTGGGCGAGACCGACGAGTCGAAGTTCAACGACCTCGCCAAGAAGCTTGGTGAGCTGAACTACAACAACTTCTCGAATATCCCGCTCTTCTGGATTCCAGCGGACGTCATGGTGAACCCCAGTGTCGTCAAAGAGTGGACGTGGCCCGGTGACGTCGGCGGCTTCTACAGCCACCTTGAGTACGTGAAGGCAAGGAGCTAGCAGTTACACGAAGGAGCCTCGAAGGCTCGAAACTCCCAACGCAGTCAGGAGAGACACGACTTGTACAACGGCGAAAAGGTTATCGATATCCACGGCCACATCTCGGCTCCCCAGGCGTTTCGCGCGTACCTGATGAACATGCTGTCGCAGAACACGGCCTACTCGCGCGAGAGCCGCCGCGGCCTCAAGGTCTCTGATGAGGACCTCGAGACGGCGCAGGGGCGGCACCTGCGTGGCATGGACGAACGCAAGATCGACATGCAGCTCATAGGTCCCCGGCCCATCGGCATGTTCCAGTGGATGCGTCCTTTTCTCCAGATCCCGTGGTGCCAGACGACGAACGACGTTACGTCGCGCATCGTCAAGCTGCACCCCGACCGTTTCGCTGGTATGGCCCAGCTTCCTCAGTACTCGAAGGAGAACACGAGCCACTGCGTCGAAGAGCTCGAGCGGTGTGTAACCGAGCTGGGCATGGTCGGCGCGTACCTCAACCCAGACCCGGCGGGCGACAACCAAACTCCCGGGGTACACGACGAATACTGGTATCCGCTATATGAGAAGGCTGTCGAGCTGAATGTCCCGCTGATGATCCACGCAACGGTCAGCCTCGACCAGCGTCTCGAGCCGCTGACCGCGAACTACCAGGTGAACCACACCGTACAGCACTACATCGCCCGGCTGCTCTACAGCAACACGGACGTCTTCGACGTCTTTCCGGACCTGAAGATCATCATCTGCCACTGCGGCGGCGCGCCGGACCGCTTCTCCAAGAAGGACCCGCGCCAGATGCCGACGCGCGATCTGAGCAAGAACCTCTGGGTCGACTCCTGCTCCTACGACGAGGACTTCCTCGCCATCACGATCAAGCAGCGTACGCCGGACGGGGTCATGTTCGGCTCAGAGCACCCCGGCTCTGGCGACGAAGCCGTGCATCCCGTGACCGGCCGCCCCAGCGACGACCTAGTTCCAGTGATCGAGGGCTTCGACTTCCTTAGTGACGACGACAGGCTGAAAATCTTCAACCACAACGCAGCGCAGGTCTTCACGCGGCTCAAGTTCTAGGAACGGACGATAGACGGGACTTCTTGAAGAGTGAGAGGGAATGAGGAAGCGAGGTTGAGATGCAGCGCTACATTCTGATCCGCTTGCTTCAATCCTTCCTCGCCCTCATCGGCGTCAGCATCATCGTATTTACGCTGGTGCGGCTCTCCGGCAATCCCCTCGACCTGATCAACGACGAGGAGCAGCCGCAGCTCCACGACTATTACGCTCATACTTGGGGCCTCGATAAGCCCGTGTATGAGCAGTACTGGTACTTCCTGAAGAACACGGCAGAGGGTAACTTCGGCCTCTCGTTCCGTTGGCCGGGCCAGACCGCGGGCGCCCTGATCATGCAGCGGCTGCCCGCGACACTTCAGCTTGGCTCTGTGATCTTCCTCTTCGGTGTTTGCATCGGCATACCGTTCGGTGTGCTCTCGGCGGTGAAAAAAGGAAGCGTCTTCGATACGGTCGGTAAGACCGTGGCGCTAAGTGGACTTGCCGCGCCGACGTTCTGGACCTCGATCGTCCTGATCTGGATCTTTGCAGTTGAGCTGCGCTGGTTCCCCACCTCGGGCAGAGGCGGCCTCGACCACATGGTGCTGCCCGTGCTCGCGGGTGGCGCGGCCGGTGTGGCGTCGTGGCTGCGCCTGACACGCACGGCGATGCTCGACGCCCTCGATTCGGAGTACGTCACGTTCGCGCGTATGAAGGGGCTGCCCGAACGCAGCGTCGTGATGAAGCACGCCTTCCGCAACGCCCTGATCATTCCCATCACCAGCTTTGGCAGCGTGCTGTCGGGCATCATCACCGGCTCGCTCGTCCTCGAGACGATTTTTGCGTGGCCGGGCGTCGGGCAGCTCGCGATTCAATCGATCAACGGCCGCGATTACGTCGTCGTGCAGGCGATCACGATGATCGGCGCCACGGCGCTCGTGCTGGGCAACCTCTTCGTCGATGTGCTCTACGCCTACATCGACCCCAGGATCCGCTATGACACGTCGAACTAGGAGCAAGCGATGGCTGTAGACACCTTTGCTTCCCCTATTCCCGGCACCGGCGAATCCGGCGTTGCCCAGAACATGCGCTATTCGGGCAACGTGATCTTGCGCTTTATCGCTGGCCCGTGGATCCCGATCACCGTGCTCCTGGTTGTCATGGTCATCCCGGCCGTCTTCGCGTCCTTCTTGGCGCCTCACAGCCCGACCGCCGTCAGTCCCCTCGACCGCTTGCAGCCGCCGGTGTTCTTCGGCGGCCACTGGGCACATCCGCTTGGCACCGACACGTTGGGGCGCGATATGCTGAGCCGCATGCTCTACGGCGCTCGAGTCTCGTTCTTTGTCTCACTCTCGGCGCTGACGGTCGCGCTCGTCATCGGCTCGACGACCGGTCTCGTCGCCGGCTACTTCGGCGGCTGGGTCGATTCGCTCCTCATGCGGCTCGTCGATATCAAGCTGGCGATGCCGGACGTGCTCGTGGCGCTCGTGCTGGTGGCCAGCGTGGGACCGAGCATCTTTGTTGCGCTCGGCATCGTGATCTTCTTCATCTGGAGCACTTTCGCGCGCGTCACGAGGGCACAGGTGCTCGTCCTGCGTGAGCTCGACTTTGTATCGCTTGCCAAGATCGCCGGCGCGGGACGCATCTGGATCATCCGTCGGCATATCCTGCCCAACGTGATGAATACGCTGCTCGTAGTGGCGTCGTTGACGATCGGCATCGTCATCCTGCTCGAGGCGACGCTAAGCTTCCTCGGCGTCGGCATTCCGCGCCCGACGCCGGCCTGGGGCGTCATGGTCGCCGATGGACGCGACCACATCTCGAGCGCCTGGTGGCTTTCGACTTTCCCCGGCCTCTGCATCGTCATGGTGGTGCTGGCCTTCAACTTTCTGGGTGACTGGCTGCGCGATCGACTCGACCCCAAGCGCCGGCACCTGCTATAGGAGAACGCGTTGAACTACACGCCACCTACGAGGACCGGCCCCGAAGCCGCGGCGCAACCTGCAAGAGAGGGCGCTGCGCCGGCCAAGACGGTCCTCGAAGTGAAGAACCTACGTACGGCATTGTTCAGCCGAAAGCGCGTCGCTTACGCTGTCGATGGCATCAGCTTCAGCGTAAGAGAGGGCGAAACGCTGGGCATCGTCGGCGAGTCAGGTTCGGGTAAGACGATGACGGCGCGCTCAATCATGGGCTTACCGCCCGAGCCGGCCGCGAAGGTTGTCGGCGGCGAGGTGATCCTGGACGGCGAAGACCTGCTCAAGCTCTCGAAGCACGAGATGCAGCAGATCCGCGGCCGCAAGCTGGCGATCATCCTTCAGGACCCGCAGACATCGCTGAACCCAGTGTACTCGATAGGCAACCAGATCGCTGAGGTGATCCGCCCCAAGGCCAGCGAAGAAATACCCGAGGGCAACAAGCGCGCGCGAGCTATCGACATCCTGCGGCGCATGGGTGTCGCCGCTCCCGAGCGACGAATCACCAACTACCCGCACCAGCTTAGCGGCGGCATGAAGCAGCGAGCCGTGGGTGGTATGGCGATTGAAAGCCACCCGCTCGTCCTCATAGCCGACGAGCCGACGACTGCGCTCGACGTCACGATTCAGGCTCAGTACCTGCGGCTACTCAAGGACATCCAGCAACAGACCGGCGTCGCCATCATCTTTATTACGCACGACCTGGGCATCGTCGCCCACATGTGCGACCGCGTTGCCGTGATGTACGGCGGTCGCATCGTGGAGCAGGGCACGATTCGCGAAATCTTCAAGAACCCAAAGCATCCCTACACCGAGGCGCTGCTGGCCTCGATCCCCAAAGTCGAAGAGAAGGTCGAGCGACTTCGCTCCATCGAGGGGCAGCCGCCATCGATGTTCGATTTGCCGAGGGGCTGCTACTTCGCCGCGCGCTGCGCATACGCAGCCGACGCGTGTCGTGAGTCTTACCCGCCTGCCTTCCATGACGCCGCCGGGCACATAGCCGCGTGTTGGCGTCTGAAGGATGAGTGGCCTCAGTGACAACGGCAGAAACGGCTGCGGACGTCGTCATCCGGCTCGACGGCCTGACAAAGCATTTCGCCGTCACGAAGGGCGTGATTCTCCAGAAGACCGTAGGCTGGGTGCGCGCCGTCGAAAACGTCAGCTTCTCCGTGAAGCGCGGCGAGACGCTGGCGCTGGTCGGCGAATCCGGCTGCGGCAAGACGACGACGACGAAGGTCATCCTTCGTCTCGAGGAGCCCACCTCCGGGCACGTCTATTTCAATGGTGAAGACGTCCACGCCCTGGAGGGCGAGGCACTCAAGCGCTATCGCACGCAGGTGCAAGCCGTTTTCCAGGACCCGTTCAGCTCACTCAGTCCCCGCATGCGAGTGCGCGACATCATCCTCGAACCGCTCATGTTGAACCGAAAACTGAGCAAGGAAGAGCAGCGCACGCTCGCCGAGCAAATCATGGTTCGCGTCGGCCTTAACGCGAATCAGATCGACCTTTACCCGCACGAGTTCAGCGGCGGCCAGCGGCAGCGCATTGCCGTCGCACGCGCGCTCGTTTCGCACCCCGACCTCGTGCTGCTAGATGAGCCCGTTTCGGCGCTGGACGTGTCAGTGCAGGCGCAGATCATGAATCTGCTGAAGGACCTGCAGGCGGAGGACGGCGTCAGCTTCCTTCTCGTTGCTCACAACCTGGCAACCGTGCGCTACCTCGCGCACGAAGTCGTCGTCATGTACCTCGGACAGGTGGTGGAGCACGCACCGACGGAAGAACTCTTCGAGAACACGCTGCACCCCTATACCCAGGCGCTGTTCTCAGCGGCTCTTACGGCTGACCCAGACATCGAGCGCGAGCTTATCGTCCTCGAAGGCGAAGTGCCGAGCCCGATCGACCCGCCGTCGGGCTGTCGGTTCCACACGCGCTGCCCCGTGGCTATCGAAGAATGCAGTCGCATCGAGCCGGCTCTACGCGAGATCGCGCCGGATCACTTCGCCGCCTGCATCCGCCTTTAGAAACCGCGTTAACTCGGGCGTGTAGTTATTCCAAGAGAGTGCCGTATGGGCGTCTGGCTTTCACGATCGTCCCTTAGTGTCGTTGCTCCGCAACTCAGGGACGCTGGGTTGAAGACACCGCTTTTATCTCCTGGTACGCAGGTTTAGGGCTGAAGTCGTCCCCAAAGAGTGTTGCCGAGCCGAAACTAGCATAAGCAACGGGGATCCACGAATATTTGTCGCTCACGTTCCACATCATGAAGGCCGTGCAGCTCGGTTCCGACCAGCAAGGTGCGGCCACTTCTAGGTAGATTCTGGCTGGGCCTGCAGTGTCTCGGTAGTTGCTGGCTGCTGAGCTCCTTCCTCAATTAATGGTGACCATCGCGATAGAGGTGACATTCCGGGCAGACGCCTTCGGCTGGATCCGGCGGCGTTTCATTTATCAGATAAGCAAAGGCCAGAGGGCTCCCGGAAACAGGACGTGAACGCCGGAAGCCCGCTGGCCTCAACTCAATAGCCAACTAGTCTCTCGTGATCGCCATTCCGAGGAAGATGCCAGCCAGCAGTCCGACACCACCGGCAATCATGGTCGACCATGTCCCCGCATGAGCCGCAGCGTTGGTCGCTGTCATTCCGGCCTGCACTGCGGCCTGTGTAGCCTGGGCGCCGGCAAGAGTGGCGGCCTGAGTGGCCTGGGCTATCTTCAGATTCTCAATCTCAGTGCGGCTGTCGAAACCGGTCTCGTTCTCATTCACTGTCGTAGCATCCTTTGCGCGAAGTATTAGTCCGTTGGCCCACTGCCTACATGACCTGAAACCAATTTGCCGAAGAATCCGTTGCATCGAGACGATTCGGGCTCGGTTAACCCGCTACATCCGCATCCAGCAATTCTTGTGGACGTCGGTGTCCGGACATAGAGCTCCGTTTGCTCCTGCGATTCGCCGGCCATCCGCGACAGCTTCTGAACAGACTCGCAGACGCCCTTATCGGCGCGAATCATGCTTAAGCGAACATTCACGGAGATGGAGAACGGTTTACTGAATAGAAACAAGTCCAGATCCGTGCCAACTTTGCCCTTGGAGCTGGTACGGGCTCGTAGGTAGCACCTCTACTTCGCATATCGGGCCCAATCCACGAAGTTGTTATGAGCCTCGTCCGTCGCTGACTGCAGTGTCACTCGTCTCTACATAAGCTCGAACTAGGGCAGCCGAGTGCTGCCTGCTCAATTCAATGGAACAGTTCGAGGCTTAAAATTGCGGATTCTGCAACTTGCGCCAATTTGGGAAACGGTACCGCCTCCGGCCTACGGTGGAACTGAAACGATCGTTGACATCCTCACGGAAGAGTTAGTCCGACGGCGACACGACGTGACGCTGTGGGCATCGGGCGATTCACAGACCTCGGCCCGTCTTCGGTCCGTCGTCCCACGCAGCCTACGAGCGGCCGGCCTTACTCAAGAAGCGTTGCAGTATGCCGCTGTGCACGTTGCATCGGCTCTCGGGGAGGCCGGTGACTATGACATCATCCACAGCCATAACGGCCCACCATCCGAATTGGCAATGGCCATGAGTCTAGCGCATCCAGAAATCCCGATGCTTACCACCTTGCACTGCCAGCCGACGCCCGAAACGGCATTCATCTCGTCTCATTACCGAGGCTGGTACAACGTTATTAGTCAGCAGCAGGCCCGGGTCATTTCACCTTTTCCGGAGGGTCATTACGCGGGCGTGGTGTACAACGCCACTCGAGTAGAGTCTTTCCCTTATCAAACCGACAAGGACGACTACGTCCTTTATATGGGACGGATGACACCGGAGAAGCCCCCTCATCTGGCGGCAGAGGCTGCTCGGATGGCCGGTATACAACTGCTCATCGCCGGCAAGATGTCCACCGAAGAGGAACATCGTTATTACGAGACTTGCCTAAAGCCGATTTTAAATCGCCCTGGAGTGCAATTTCTGGGCGAAGCAGATGGAGAGATGAAGCGAAAGCTCTATGCCGGGGCGAAATGTCTGCTCTTACCGCTATGTTGGGAGGAGCCATTCGGCTTGGTAATGATCGAAGCCATGGCATGCGGTACGCCGGTTATTGCCTTCAATCGCGGCGCCGCATCCGAAATCATCATTGATGGCGAGAATGGATTCTTAGTAACAAATGTCGAAGAAATGGCCTCGGCAATTAAGAACGTACAAGACATCGATCCCCTTCGTTGCCGGAGATCCGTAGAGGAAAGATTTAGTCCTGGCGCCCTTGCCGACCGCTACCTCGAAGTCTACGAGGACGTCATTGCGCATTCCGGTCGGCGAACACATGAAAAGACGAATATTTTGCCTCAACTCCTTACTGGTATCTAAGACGAAATCTTCTTTCTTCGGTAGGAAAATATGCAAGGTGCATTGCACAACACCTCGGATGAGAAAACGACAGAAGAATACTTTCATCGAGTAACAACGCCGACTTGCCCACAGGCGATATGTGGCGAGCGGAGACCGGGCCTATGTCGTAGGAACGACCGACGGCAACTTTTGTCCGATGGGCAGCCATATCAAGGGCAACATGGGGGGAGTGTGGACACCGCCCATTAAGCTTCTCGACGGTTTTTGGTTTGCCTTCGATTCGGAGTGGCTGCAGCCAGCAAGCGATTTCACGAGCCTGCCAGGTGCCGTGCGCATGAACTTTTCGACGCGTTCGGGCCTCGAGATCGAGAGGACGGAGTTCAGTCCGGACGGTATTCCCGTTGTGCTGATCAAACTCAGCATCTTTAATCCCTCGCAAACCCAGCGCACGGGCGTCTTGCAGCTTCAGATCCGCAGCAATCTCATGGCTGCATATCCATGGAGCAACAGCAGCCCTGCCGCTAAAGACGTCAACGATGGAGATTTGGCGAGTTACTCGCCGGAACGTGGCACTTTAACGATTCAGGAGCAGGGTAAACAGTGGTTCGCCATCATCGGCTCTTCCCAGCATCCTTTCCGCGGTGCGACGGGCGATGAGTACTGGGGCCCCGTCTCGAAAGCAGAACGGCAAAGCTATAGCGAGAACGGTTGGGGAGCAGGAGGCGAGCTAGCTTGGGAAATCGCGATAGCGCCAGACTCCCGTATCACGCTATGGGTTGGTGTCGCCGGGTCTCATATCTCCGAAATCGAAGCCATAGAGGCGCTCAAGGCAAGCCTCCAAAGTCCTGAAGACCTGTTAAACACCAAGATTCAAAAGCGCACGGCCCTCGTGAGTCAAACCGCCTTCAACTTACCCGAACCCGCGCTCGTGGAGGCCGCCAACTGGGGCAAACTCAATATGGCCGACCTGTGCATGAACATCCCACAAGTGGAAATCAGGGATGTCGAAGAAGGTAAGGCGTATCCAGCACCCATCACGACGGTGCCGCTCCTTGCCGGCGTCTGTGATGGTTTTCCGGACTACGTTGCCCTGTATGGAACGGGCAGCGGATTCATCATTTACCCCTTGGTCGTCGCCGGCATGTGGGAGCCGGCGAAGGCTCACCTCCGTACCCTGCGTGACGTATCCAGATTGATCAACGGCTCCACTGGCAAGGTGGTGCATGAAATCGAGCTGGACGGTTCGGTTTACTTTGGAAACAACCGCGCCAAGGGAGACCCGGACGAAACAGGCCTGTTTGCTTCCGCCGTCGAATTACTCTGGCGCTGGACGGGAGACAACCAGTTCAGAGATGAGATGTATGAGTTCGTTAAAGACGGCATGCGCTATGTAGCGCTGAGCCTGGACGAGGACAATGATCTTTGGCCGACTGGATCAGGCATGGCCGAGCGCCCGGGAATGGGTTCGGAAGAACTAGAGGTAACGGTTGCAACATGGGTCGGCTTAGAGTCGCTGGCTCGAATTGCGGCAAGCGTCGGTGACGACGCAACAGCGGAGTGGGCGAGACATCGCGCCGACTTAATGCAAGCACAGTTCGAGCACGACTGGTGGCTCGACGAGCACAAGTTATATGCAGACTCGCGTAGCAATCGTGGTGACGAAGCGCCTGCCAGGAGGCAGCCCGAATGGACCAATGTTGCTGAACGACCGGATCAGCCACTCCAGCAGAAGATTTGGACGGTTCTAACTCCACTCAAGGATGAATTGGCATCCGAGAACCACGCTCACCAAGTCTTGGACCTCATGGAGACGTCGGACTTTAGTTCACCGATGGGACTCTACCTAGTAGGCAAAGGCGGTGGAGCTGATGGGAAAGGCGTGTTGATGAGCTGGACAATCACCTCGGCGGCAATGGCCCTCGCCGAAGCCAGGTATGGTCGTTTGGCCGACCACCAGGCACTGCTCTACATGCGGGCCATCGCCAAATGTCTAGATATCGAACAGCCCGGAGCTTTGCCTGAGCTGGCACCCAGTCCGGAATACGACCCGTACAAGCCCCTGACCGAACGCATGATGTTCATGCAGGCTTGGTCCTCTTACGGGATCTCCTGGACGTTGATAACAAGCATCTTTGGAATCACGCCAGATGCTTCAGCGTCAGAAATAATCGTCGTACCCAGCCTACCTCCTACCTGGCCCGAAATTGGTGTCAACAATTTGCGTGTTGGAGACCACTCGATGGAAGTTGGCGCGTCTCAAAGGTCCGGCCGTTATGAGACGACGGTACGAGCACCCATCGGTTGGAAACTGCTAATCGGCCATGTCGTGCCTCACGACGATGAAGTTTACGAAGTGACCTTAAACGGCCAATCCGTGGAATATGCGGACAAAGCGTCCCATCGCGGTCGCGAGATCCAAGTTCAGACCAGAGTCAATGGCTCTACCACTCTCGTTATAGGAACCCGTGCGAAAACAGCCACGGTCCGATAGTTACGCGCTGTCCCACCTCCCACGCAGTTTCAGTCCTCTTAGTACGAAGCGAAGAACAGAGCTGTTACGTCCATGGCCTCAAACTCAAAACAACAACAAAACTCTCCCGATCTTCGGCTCTGGGAGCACATCCCGGATGCCTTCGGTAATGTAGAAGACATCAGTGACGCACTGATAAGCCGCGATAACCATGAGTTCCTTCTTACAGATGCGTCGGGCCAAATCCCACCAGCAAATCGACGCGGCTTGGGCCTCTACTCCCACGATACACGTCACCTAAGCGTCTACGAGTTTCTGCTGGAAGGCGACTATGCACAGGTACTGCTATCCACAGCTGATTCTGGCTACGGACAGGAGCAGGTCTTGGGCAATCACCGTTTTGTTCAAGATGGACTTACTGTCGGCCGATGCACTATAGAGGTCGGTCGGCGACGATTCCTTGCAGGCGATCTTTCGGAGAAGGTCCAAGTTACAAACCACAATCGCTTCCCGGTTCGCATTTCGCTTCGATATCGCTTTGACGCTGATTTTCTGGACCTCTTCGAGGTCCGCGGGCATAAGCGCACGCACACGGGTCAAAGGCTAGAGCCAGAGCTTGGCGATCGGTCGATTCTCTATACGTACCGAGGGGCCGATGGCGTCGAGCGCCGAACTCTCATTGAGTTTGATATTCCTCCCGACGAAATCGATTCCCACGGCGTCAGCTTCGTACTCCAAATGGCACCGCGGCAGAGGGTTGAATTTTCGGTGAGTGTTACGGTCGGCCAAGAGGATACTGGTATCGCTTCTAGACGTTCTTCTACGCGCCTGCGTGGTGACTACGACCGTTGGAAGGAAGCTTTTGCGAGCATCCGAAGTGATAATGAGGGCTTTAATCAGGTTATCGCGAGATCGCTGACAGATCTCCGTGTCTTATGGACGACCGAATCCAATGGCCAAAGCTTCATCGCCGCCGGAACGCCCTGGTTTGCGACTGCCTTTGGTCGCGATAGCATTATCACTTCGCTACAAACACTGCCATTTCAGCCGGCGGTGGCTCGGGAGTGCTTAAAGCTACTTGCTCGCAACCAGGGTAAGACCGTCGATGAATTTCGAGCTGAAGAGCCCGGCAAAATTATGCATGAAATTCGCGATGACGAGCTATGTCGTATCGGTGAACTGCCGTATGAACGTTATTACGGCAGCATCGACTCGACGCCCTTGTTCCTTATTCTCGCCGCCGAGTACTTCCACTGGACTTCAGACCATGCACTCCTAACAGAATTGATGCCAAACATCGAAGCGGCACTGAGTTGGATACGCGACTTCGGAGATCTGGATGGTGATGGCTTTATTGAGCATCGTACAGACTCTCCCGACGGACTTCGCAACCAGGGTTGGAAGGACAGTATCGAAGCCATTGTCCATGCCGACGGCTCCTTGTTAGATGGACCACTCGCTTTGGCTGAAGTACAGGGCTACGTCTTTCTTGCTTACACACGCCTGGCCCCCGTGCTCCAAGCGATTGATAGACCCCAAATGGCTGAAGCGCTCCGAGCCCAAGCCCAGTCGCTACGGCAGCGCTTCGTCTCTGCCTTTTGGCTGCCCGGTTCCAAGCGTATCGCGATGGCCTTGGATGGCTCGAAAAGGGCAGCGGATGTGATGTCTTCCAATGCTGGTCAGGTTCTTTGGAGCGGCATATTGGATGATTTCCATGCCGACCAAGTTCGGCAGAAGCTTTTTAGCCCGAATATGTTCAGTGGCTGGGGCCTCCGAACTCTTTCAAGCGAGGCAATCGGCTATTACCCACTCGGGTATCACCTGGGCACGGTTTGGCCGCACGACAATGGCCTCATCGCAATGGGACTCAAGCATTACGGCTTTAATCATGAAGTGAACGAAATCGCATCGTGTCTCTTCGATGCTGCAAAGACGTTTCCTGGTTACAGGCTACCGGAGCTATTTGGTGGTCAACCCAGAACGGAGTTTCAGCCGCCCGTTCCCTATCCTGTGGCCTGTCGGCCTCAAGCCTGGACTGCCGGGGTATTTCTCCATTTGCTTCAGGCGATGCTTGGCCTGAAAGCGGACAGTAACCAACGTACCTTGGAGCTCAATCACCCTACGCTCCCGTCATGGCTCCCGAGGGTTGAACTTGAAGGCATCAGGATTGGCGGAGCGACGGTAAGTTTGAGTGCTTTCCTGGAGGCGGATCGCGTTCGAGTCGAAGCCGACGTGAGTGGCGATCTGACTGTCATTGGCGCCAATGACTAGTCCAGACGGAAGTTCTGGGAGCCTGGCGGGATAGCCGTAGTCGTTACCGACCACTGCCCAGTCACGATCGTTTGTTAGTGTGCCCGTGTGGCCGAGGCGACGGCGCTGATTGCGAGCATGCTGTGAGTCGCCTGTTATTTGTGCGTCCTCTCGCTCGCCCGACCATTGCAAGAAGGACGGACCGAGCGATGACGAAAGCAGTTCTAACGCTATCAAGCATAGGCTCCCGGTGAGCGGTGTATGTATGTTCTTGGTGCCCGGAAGTTCGCTTTGGCAATCCGCGCAGAAGCGAGGGTGCCCGAAGGTGCGCTACTATCAGCGGCTTGGAGGCTGCGCCGAAGGTGAAGGCGTCCTGGGCGGCTGCGGTTAGCGCGGGGCAGAAGGGGTAGGCCTTATTCGTCGGGCGGCCAATCCGACTCACCCAGCTTCCAGCCGTGCTGACGAGGTAGAGCGAGGAAGGCCTGGGTTGCTCGTCAAGCAGGGCAAGAATCTGTGGCAAGAAGTAGACCCGTACGGCAACGGATGGCGCCAGGCTGAAAATGCGGCCTTTGACAAGGCCTTCGGCCTCGAGGCGGGCTGTAGCGTAGGCAGGCACCTGCAACTGCTCTAGCGTCTTCGGTCCTTGGGCCAGACGCGGCAGGACGACTGCAGAAAGCAGTTCGACGTTCTTCTTGAATGCCATCTTGAAGATGGCGGGGCGAGATCAGGATAGCGCGCCCACGGACCGAGAGCCTGCTGGGCAAAGCGAATCGTTGGTTGACACGATTCCGTACTGGGCACTGACTGCGACCCACGAATGCAACTTAGTAATGGTTGCCATTCAGATGCTATGGCTACGTAAGCACTTTATGCGCACGCAAGGCGCGCGTAACTGATATGCGAGTCCTCTACGGACGTGGTTTGTGACCGCAAGAATTGGCTGATCATAACTTGGAGACAGACTTCGGGATCCTGGTCGAAAGGAGAACTCATGAGATTAGCAGTAAAATTCGCCGCTATATTCGCAACGGCTGCGCTATCATTCGGCCTCCTCACGAGTGCCACGGGAAAGACGGAAGCCGCTCCGCCATCAGGGTCGGTCACAACACCTGTTACCGCTGCCGTAACTGGTGGATCACTGGCTGATGGCCAATTAACGATTACCCAGTTTGTAAATCAAGGCGGCCAAATTATCGCCAATGGCGTACTCACGGGGACGCTAACAGATACGAGCACCGGCATTTCGCAGACCGTGTCACAGGCTGTTTCAATCCCTGTTGCCAGTATTGCTGGTACGTGTGATGTGCTAGACCTCGTGCTGGGGCCGCTACACCTCAACCTTCTAGGTCTGGTTGTGGACTTGAATCAGGTCCACCTGCAAATCACCGCGCAGCAAGCTCCAGGCAACCTGCTTGGCAACCTGCTATGTTCGGTGAGCCACTTGCTCGATAGCCAGGCATCGCCGACAGCGCTGACCCAGCTGCTCAACCACATTCTCAGCCTGCTTGGCTAATTCATATTGATTCCGAATGTCAACGGGGGAGGGCGGACAACCGCCTTCCCTCTTTTAATATTGCTCGGGCCGCCAGATACAAAAGCTCGGGAGCCAGAATCCATCGCCTAGTATGAAAGCGGCTTGTAAGCTCGAATAAAGCTCTGTCCGAGCATCCGAAACTGAATTTCTGGCAGCCTACGTGCATGTCGTACTTCAAGGAGATCGCGATGGCGGGTGCGATCGTGTTCGTTAGCACCATCGCCCTGATCATAGCCGTCGTAATTGCCATTTTCGTTTACACCGCGGCGTCCGGGCCACCGCACTCTGAGCCAGCCTTTCATGCGGATACCATGCCAGGTCCTTCTCAAGGTGGAGCCGACATTCCTGCGCCGCAGCCGACAAGCAATGTCCCAGGGGCCGCCACGTTTAGTGCTACGCCCGCGGTCCGTCGCACTCCGACGCAGGTCCCCTCGGCCACGCCGGTTGCACCGCAAGCTGCCAGTGCGGTCAGCACACCACCGAAGGCAACCCGGACTCCAGCGGCGCCGGTCGCGGCGTTGGCAAATCTTTCAGGACAATGGCGCGTGATGGATACCGTCGAAGAGGGCGTAGGCGCAGGCCAGACATTTACATTCGATGTGTCCTTGAACCAAAGCGGAAATCGCGTCAGTGGCGGAAATTCCGGCATTCAGATTGAAGGCATCGTAACTGGGCAAACAGCTCTGCTGACCTATGCGCAACCAGCATTGGGATATTCAGGCACATTTACCTGGTTCCTTGGCACCGACGGAACGATTGCGGGGCGATTCACCGGGTCCGTTCCCAACTCCGGCAGGAGCGAACTAATTCCCCTGTAGTGCACCGAGGTCCTACTGAGGCAGGCACGATTGTTTATTCGTATGTCCCTCGACCGTGCAATGAGAAAGATGGGTCGCTACTAACCGCGGCAGGGGAACGAAGCCCTTATCGGCTGGCCCACCTGCTCAATACTACGGCTCACCCACGTGACGGCCATTACCCGTGCCGCAATTGGGAAGGATTCTCGAGGGTTACTTGCCACGATGCCGCGGGGGCAGAGTTCGGATGTTCGGATTTCCGTCTGAGGAAAGAGGATACCCTACATCGACAGTCAGGAGTTCCGGCCCGTTCCTCGGCACGATTGCGACGACAAAAAGTAGCGTTGAGATAGCCATAGGATGATAAGGAAGCCTGACAACAGGCTTGCGGAGACGATCGCCGTAACGGTCGAGCCCGCCGCGATGGAGTGGGGCCTCTCAATCCTTCGATAGCGCTGCGCTCGAGAGAAGTCGCCCCGACGATACCAGCAAGTCGACACTCGTAACGATCCAGCCCGGTAGCCCGACGTCGAAGGAACCAGTGTTCTGAAATAGATAGCCTTAGCGGACCATAATCCAGTGGCTATCGCGGGCAAAGCGATAATGAGGCCGGCGAAGGTACCTAAATGCGAGGCTCCGAGAAATACGCCCCAGTCATCGATCGCGTCGCGTATTGATCTCAGACCATTCAGAGTCAGCCACAACGGCGGCAAGAACAGCGCCATCCGCAGCAATGTGGTCGGCCACTGGCGCTGTTGCTTTGGAGTGTCCAGGCGATAGACCGGCATAGCGGCGCCGATCCTCTCGCTTGCGATCGTCGCTTGTCAAGCCGTTCGACGGCCACAGGGCCAGTGCGAGGAAACGCCACACGAGGCGGTGTTAGCGTTCTACAAGAAATCAGAGGGCTCCCATTACGGAAGCCCTCTGTCTGTGCTGGTGGACTCGCCTCGCTAGGCCGGCTTGATGTTCTGGTTGAGCCTGAAGAGGTTTTCTGGGTCGTACTTCGCTTTAATCACCGCGAGCCGCTGGTAGTTCGAGCCGTACGCAGCTTGGACGCGCGACTGGTCGTCGCCATCCATGAAGTTGATGTAAGCCCCCTCTGACTTAAAGGGCTGGATCGACTGCCAGACGTTTCGCACCCAACGAACCTGCTGCTCATTCTCAGCAGGGTTGGGCCATGTATTGATCAGGTTGACGTTGTAAGGCGCATCCCTTCGTCCCAGAGCTGTCGGACCACCAACCTCCCGCGTCACAGCACCACCGAGGTGGTGAATGTGGATCCCAGCGAACGGCGATTGCGCCTTCGATGCACCGTCCGCCAGCGCAGAGATTAAGCCGTCGGAGAGTTCCGCGAGGTACTCCGACTTGTCGTAGTTCTGCAGTCCCCACGGCACCGTGACGTCGAAAAGCTGCTGCAGGATGACGTAAGGCATCGGGCCAATCATGTCGACGGCAGCGTTCCCTTCGTCCTTCAGCGGCTGCACCGCCTGCAGTCCATCTTCGACAGGGCCTGCATAGCAGGCCAGTATGGCGACCGCCGGCTTGTGTTGCAGCCACTCTGGCACAAACGGCTCGGGCGGCGCCGTGAGGAAGGCAAACATCGTCGTTAGCTCGTCAGGCATTTTCGGCGTCCACTCGCGGAAGAACCGCAGCATGCGAGGCGCCTCTGCGGCTGGATATAGCGCCAGCCCGGCAACCACAATGGGGCCCACTGGGTGGAGTCGATACTCGAACGACGTGACAATACCGAAGTTGCCCCCGCCACCACGAAGAGCCCAGAACAGGTCTGGGTTCTCGGTGGTGCTCGCACGCACCATCTCACCGCTGGCGGTAACCACGTCGGCCGACAGCAGGTTGTCGCACGATAGGCCGCACTTGCGCATGAGCCAGCCGATGCCACCTCCGAGGGTCAATCCAGCGATGCCAGTGTGCCCGACCAGGCCTCCCGTCGTGGCGAGACCGAATGCCTGCGCCTCGTGATCGAGCTCCATCCAAAGCACGCCCGGCTCAGCCCTCGCAGTCCGAGCTACTGGGTCGATGTGAATGCCTTTCATAGGAGAGAGGTCGATAAGCAGCCCATCGTCGCAGGTCGAAAAACCGGCGAAGTTGTGGCCGCCACCACGGACTGCAATTTGCAGACGCTCAGTGCGGCCGTAGTTGACTGCCTGAATGACGTCCGCCGAGCCGGCACACCGGACGATGACGGCTGGATGCTTGTCGATCATGGCGTTCCAGACACGGCGAGAGGCGTCGTATCCGTCGTCGCCGGGCAGGAGTACCTGGCCGCGTATGTGAGCCTTGAGGGTTTCGATTTCACTGATCGTTGAAGTCATAGCTCCGCCTCCTGAGTGAACAGGTCACTTTTGAATAGCAAAGGGTTGTTAGAGTTCAGTCGCTCAGCACTAGGAGTGGTCGCGTGTCATACGCTTCCCCCTCCTTTGCCGTGCAATTGATCGCCTGCGCTCTCGAGCTGCGCTGGCCGTACGCGAGGCTCACCGCCGGCGCCGAGGCGGACGAGCTCATCGATTACAAGCTGAAGGATCCATCCAACCGCAGGGCCCGACTCGGCGGCCGTCCAGCCGAGCTCTTTACGCAGGGTGGCCCATGCCATGCCGTTAGGTAGTAACGTGAGCGCCGCAGCTCCGGCTCGCTGGAGTTCGGGGCTCAGATGTGGCGTCGCGTCCTTGAGGAGTTCCATCATCTGTTCGGCGCGTTCAACCCGTGCTGGTGGAGCCTGTCCCTGGGCGAATCGCCAGTAGAGCGTGGCCAGTAAGAGATCTGGGTGGCCGTCAAAGAAGTCGTAGAGGACGCGGACATGGTCCTGCAGGGCGTCGAGCGCCGGGTGGAGATCTGGCCCGCCAATGGCCGACTTACGGTCCACTTCGTCGATGACTTCGTCGAGGCTGGCGAAGTTGCGCCATACGGTACGCAAGGAGACTCCGGCCTGTCGGGCAATCTCCGCCACCGAGAGCGCCTGGATACCCTGCTCCGCGAGGATATGCGCTGCGGTTTCGAGAATCAGGTCACGCGTCTGCTCGGCCTGGCGAGCGCGCAGCGTTGAGTCATAGGCACGGCTCCGTGGCCTCTCTTCATTCATGGCACAGAGCGTAACTTCAATACTCGGTGCGTGTCAATGAGGTTTTATGGGAAACCGAGCCGAGACACTAAGAGCGGATCGTGTCCGGGTGGGCAGTGTCTATATGGCTGTCCACCCCTCGTTCTGTGCGGCGTCGTGCCGAATTCGCCGCACGAACTCGGTACTGAGAGACGATAACTAAGCGATTGGAATCGGCGCGATGACTTCTGCCTGCATGAAATGAACCGGTTTCAGAACTTCGAGTCCATCCACGCCGTGAGGGAGGATTGCCCCTCCCGAACGCATACGGAAAAGCTCGGGATTGTCCACCCCGGGTGGTACAACGCCTTGATCTCGCAAGGCCCTGGCGACCTTGATGAGCTTTCGACGCGCCAGGATGACCATGGAGTCCGTGGTACCCAGGTGCTCGTGACTACGTTCATAAATGCCGCCCATGCTTTCCTGCATGGCACGGTCTTGGGACTCGATGGACGGGATGCCGCTATAGGTTCCTGTCGGAGGTTTCGCCGGGTCCCATTCCACGTTTCGCTGAAGGTCCCGATCGATGTAGTAGTCATTTTCGCTGTCGGCGATCGCGCGGAAGCGTCCTAGCCAGTCCGAAGTCGGAGGGAGGAAAGCATTCGCGCGGCGCGTATTCGTATATGGGTTACTGGGGCTGCGCGGGTCGGCGGTCAAACGAGCACCGACTTTCAGTCCACCAATACCAGACGATTCTGGGTCCTGCTCGAACGCGTTTTGTGCTCTGGTCTGGAAGTTCCAAACCATCGTGTGAGAGTCATCCAGTGGCACCCACGCGTTGCAGTAGTTCTTGAGCGGGAGGACACCGGGTGCGTTCATTGTGAAGAACGGAAGAATAAAGTGGCCTGTGCGCCAGTAGTCGGTGCCCTCCTCAGCAGGTCGAACGGCTGCGTAGGTTGCGCCGATCGCATGCTCACGCGTGACGAACTTCGCCTGACGCACCTTTGAAGCGTAGTAGCCAACTCCGCCGGGGCTGTGGTCCCGCTCAGCGATGGCATGGCCGGAGTGGAGAAATCCCGCGTGAACTGTATCGATGTCGCCTTCCAGCGCTTGCATGAAGTTACATCGGCTCATGCGCTCGCTGACGATACAGTCTTCCTCAAGATTCGGAGGCAGTTCTGGCATACGCGGCGGCAGTTCTCGAGGTCCCATATAGGCCCAAATCGCCCCATTTCGCTCGTTGCATGGGTATGCCGTTGCCCGCACCTTGCTCTTGAAATTCGACTCGGCAGGTTCGGAGGGCATGTCGACGCAGGCACCCGAAACGTCGAACTTCCATCCGTGGTAGACGCAACGCAGGCCTTCTTCTTCGTTGCGCCCGAAGAACAACGAGGCGCCTCGATGCGGACAGGCATCCTTCACGAGACCGACCGCACCGGAAGTGGTACGAAAGGCGATGAGGTTTTCGCCGAGGAGCCGGATGCGAAGCGGGGGACAATCCGGGGAGGGCAGCTCGCTCGACATCAGGGCGGGCAGCCAGTATTGGCGCATCATTTCGCCCATCGGTGTCCCCGGCCCAACCCGGCACATCAACTCGTTGTCTTCGTTTGTTAGCATGGCGATTCTCTCCGTGACATTGAAAGCGAATGCTCTTCGTGAAGGGGCATCACGTCTAATGCGGCGTTACGCCTTAGCCAGCGGGGCCTTGGTGTCGTCGATCCACAACCGGTAGTTGATGCGCTCCGTGTTGAAGACGCGGTAATTGCCGATAACCGGCCAGGCCATGTTGAATCCGGTTGCAGCGACGGGCATCGGCAGCGCATACCAGGATTTGCCAAGTTTTCGCTGGATGTCGAAGACCATGCCGCGCCGCTTTTCGGTGTCGCGTTCGACGCGTGCCTTCTCGATGAGCGAATCAATTTCGGGATCGCCTGCCTGGTCGTTTTGTCCGCTGGTGCTGAACCCGAAAAACGCGGCGCCGCCCTTCGACCAGTACTCGCCTGCAATGAGGCCGATAGCGTCATTTCCGCTCGGACCCGCGCCCTGGTTAGTTTTGTATGCCCAACCGTCCCATTGTCCTCGGCCGTCGCGGTACTGCGGGATGTACTCCTTCTGGTAATCGATCGGCCGGACCTTACTCGTAATGCCGATGTCAGCCGTCATCTGATCCAACACTTCGGCCATCTTCGGCAGCGTCCCGAGCTCCGTACCGGTCACGTAATGTGACTGCACCTCGAAGCCGTTGGGGAATCCCGCCGCCGCGAGCAGCTTCTTTGCATCGGCCACGTTGTGCTCGAAGTACTTCGCGTTCGGCCCGAAGTCCTTGCTTTTGGGATCGAGCCACCAGCCTTCCTGCGATCCAACGAGGCCGGTATTCCAACGGACCTGGACGGAAAGACCGGCGCTGGCAAATTTGGCCGCATCATTGAACGTGTCGGCAAACAGCGCGCGATCCCAGGACATCGATACAGCTTGACGCACGCGCTCGTCGATGAAAGGTGACTTGCCGGCGGGAAGCCAACCGAAAGAGCGGCGAGGGCCCGGGCTAACAAAGTCACCCTGGTAGACCAGAATACGGGGCTCCTCTTTTTTCACGGGCAACACATCACCGGAATTGACGCCGGGCGTGTTCTTATAGTTGCCCATCGTGTAGATGTTCCCGGCTTTGAACTGCGCGAGAGCTGCTGTGTACTCAGTGACGATAGGCAGGTCGACCTGATCGACGAGTGCATCGTCCTTTTCCCAATAGTCAGCATTGCGCTTGAAGGTGAATCCTACGGACGGTTTGTAGTCGCTGAGAACAAAAGAGCCTGTGCCAATCATGTCGAAGCGCGGGTCGAACGTGACGTCGGTTTCCTTCGGATAAACCACGCCGGGAATCCCGCCACCGTAGCCCGCAAATAGTGCAACACCGTAAACAATCGGTTCCTTGAACTTGATGACCCCGGTCTTACCGTCCACCGCGGAAACCGAGATCACGGGTGCATCCGGGTTCACGCTGTTTGCAACGCTTCCTCTTGCACCGTTCTTCGTAATAAACCGCTGCCAACTCGCGATGACGTCGTCCATGTCCATCAGGCGGTTATTGACGGGTGGCTTGTTATGCCACTTCACGCCCTGACGCAGTTTGAAGGTCACACTTAAACCATCTGGCGCGACCTCCCAGGACTCGGCGAGGTCGGCCATGACTTCGTTATCAGATGGCTTCAGTACGCCGGGTTTGAACTGCCAAAGTCCACTCAAAACCATGAAAGCCACGTTGCCGCGTGGATTATTCGCGCCAATGCCGTCAAGCGTGGCGACGTCGGCGAAGTGGCGGTCCTTCATCACGCCGCCCCGCTTCGCCGATTTCGTTGTGTCGACGGGGGAAGCAAGCAGCGAGCCGTTGCTCGCCGGCTTTGTCGATGATGACGTGGAGCCACTGCCGCCACCGCATGCTGCGAGCAAGGCGGCAGCCGCGGTTGCTCCAGCTCCGGCAACGAGGAGCCGCCTCCTCGCGAGTCGTTGATCGAGTAAGTGCGACCAGTACGCCTTCCTCATGAGACGGATCCTTTCTCCCCTACAACGGATCGAACATGAAGCGAACTGCAGCGTTTTCCAACCAGTAGGCCGGACCTCTACGTCGTAACCGCGATTGGGTCCAGCTCGAGGGTGTCGGTCTCGTAGAAATGGATCGGCCGGAGGACAGTGAGCCCGTCCGTGCCTGCCGGAAGGATCGCGCCGCCCGACCTCATCTTGTAAAGCTCAGGGTTATCGACGCCGGGCGGAACCGTCCCCTGGTCACGCAGGGCCTTCGCGGCGTTCACCAACCGTCGTCTCGTCTGGATGATCAGGGCGTCCGTGGTGCCGAGATGCTCCTGGGTGCGGTTGTAGATGTCGCCCATGCTTTCCTGCACTGCGCAGTCTTGAATGTCGGTGCCGGGGATGCCGGAATAGGTGCCGGTCTGCGGCTTGTTAGCGTCCCACTGGACGTTCTTCTGAATGTCTCGGTCGATGAGGTAGTCGTTCCCGGCGTCTTGTACGGTGCGGAAGCGGCCAAGCCACTCCGTCGTGTTCGGCCAAAGTCGAATGCCCTGGACGCCTGCGTACCCCATCGTCGAGAGGTCGTACCTGCCCTTCGGGTCCTGGCGTCCGGCACTCTCCCGGATGCCGCCGATGCCCGTGCCGTTGCGGTTGAGCTCGGCGTGCTCCTTGGGCTCGATCTGCCACATCATCGTGTGAGAGTCGTCGGCGGGCACCCAGGCGACCGCTCGGTTCTTCAGGGGCAGCAAACCGGGCGCGTTCATCGTGTAGAACGGCAGCAGGAAGTGCCCGGTGCGCCAGTACTCGAAGCCTTCCTCGGCCGGTCGAACGGCCGCGTAGGTGGCGCCGATCTCGTGCACTCGCGTGTGGAAGACTGCCGCCTTCGTCTTGGCCATGAAGTACGCCGTCGTTCCAGGCACCGTGTCTCGGTCAGCAACGACGTGTCCGCCGTGAAGGAAGCCGGCATGGACTGTATCGATGTCGCCTTCGAGCACCTGCATGTAGTTGCAGGCGCGCATTTCCTTGATCGCTGTGTTGTTCTCGGTCGCCATGTTGGCCGGGAAGCCCGGAAGAGGCGGCGGAGTCTCACGTGGCCCCATGTAGGTCCAAACGACCCCAGTGCGCTCGATGCAGGGGTAAGCCTTGATCCGCACCTTGCTCTTGAAGTTGCTCTCGGCCGGCTCGGATGGCATGTCAATGCAGGCGCCGGTCGTGTCGAACTTCCAGCCGTGATAAACGCAGCGAAGCCCTTCTTCCTCATTGCGACCGAAGAACATCGAAGCACCTCGATGCGGGCAGGCGTTCACGAAGAGGCCAACCTGCCCTGACGTGTCGCGGAAGGCGATGAGGTTCTCGCCGAGTAGACGAATTCGCACGGGCGGCGAGTCCGGCGTTGGCACCTCGCTCGGCATCAGCGCGGGTATCCAGTACTGGCGCATCAGGTTGCCCATTGGCGTGCCGGGTCCTACTTGGCAAAGGATGTCATTGTCTTCTTGACTGAGCATTGAGTACGAGCCTCCCCGGCAATAAATAGTTGTTCCAAATTGACACGACGGTAGCGCCTATACCTCTCAGGCAACGCTTGCGGCCCTTTATACGCTCTTTGATGAACCTGTCAAGTATTCGTCGCCCGACATACTTCACGGACAGCAGACTCTAATAGTCGTGGTCTCGGTCGACTGGCAAGGCCACGCGTCGTCTAAGAGTGTTAGACGGAACACCATCAAAGCGTAGTGCGGGGCGCTTTGGTCTCAGTCCGATGTTGCTGCTACCAATATCGAGACAGACTCGTCGGCTGTTCGGTCTTAGCTCTGTCGACGACGTCTCTGCCGTTCCTGATCGATTGCTGCCTTGCGCCGGTCTGCGCTGGCCGACAGATCGAAGTCGGCGGATTCTGCGGAACCTCGGTCGGTCACTTCCGGGGATCTGTCGAGCTCCTGGTAGTAGCCGCGGGCAACTGACTCGGCGCCACGTGTACTCAGACCGCGGTTCAGGAGAGGGACGTAATTTAGTTTCTCAACCTGGCCAAAGGCATATCGGTCGTCGAAGAATCGGAAAATCGCTCGCAGGCTCATGGCAGTACCTTTCTGAGTTACTTGTTGAGGTAAGAATCGCAGCGCGGAACGCGGCTTCCTATCACGCGCCGCCCACATACAACTCACAGAGTTTCGTTCTGACGGTGCCTATTGGCAGGTCTTCATCCACTGCTTCATGACGGCGCCATACTGCTCGTTGTTCCGGTTCAGCATCGATGAGTCAGAAGACGCGCCACGGAAATACGCGGACACTTGAGTGAGCGAAGTTTGATAGTCGTGTGCCAGGTCGTAGAGTTGGACGTCGTCCTGGCTCACATTGGCGGGAAGGGCCTTGATTGTGATCGAGTTGGCGTTGCCCAGTGCCTCTCCGAGTTGCGCTCGACCTTCCTTCGTCGTCACACCGGTCTTCCTTGCCTCCTGGTTTGCATCATCTACAGCAAGGACCAGCTTGCCAGTTGATTCGCAAAGCTCGGCATGAGGACTCGCAATCTGCTTCGCAGCAACTTGAGTTGTGCTCCCGGCGTCCTTTGTGGTCGATGAGTGGCTCGACTTGGCGCTTCCGCAGCCAACCGCAAGAAGGGCCCCCAGCGAAAACACAACAACGGCTGTTCGTGCAGTTAAAAGAACCTGGAACTTATCGCGCCCGGTGACCTGAAACATTTTGCTCGCCTCCAGTAACTTATTGGGGGGAGCATGAGCCTGCATTTGATGGACGCCTATCGCATCCGCCTCACGCGAACCTCATTTGTGGAACACCGCTTTCAGTCTCGCCTGACATGTCCATTGCTGAGCAATTTGTGACTTTCCTGTGAGCCGCGTGTCATTGGCGGCCTCTACCTGAACTGCGATCCTCTCGCCATCAAACAGGCAGAGCCTCAAAGAAAGGGAAACCACAATGGCCAATGAGGGCCGGCACATCCAGATAAGCCTCACTGATCGATTAGCAACATTCACGCGGACCGGAGTCCTGAGCCTGGCGCTGTGCGCGGGACTTGCTGCGGGAGGTCTCGGCCTTAGCGGGACTGCTGAAGCGCGGATCGACGGCGATCCTCAGAGTGGCTTCGCCCAGATGTGCAAAAACATTCAGGACGCTTACGACAATGCGGTGGACGCCTACCACGATGCGCAGACACCTGAAGAATTGATCGCGGCCCGTGCGCGCCTCAATCACTGGTCGTCCGTCTGGCAGGAGTACGGGTGCAATGGCCCTTACGGCGACATTCGCTTCAGGGAAATTGGGCCGGCCAAGACTTCGGGTCTCGCAGGATCGGACAGCGTCCAGGTGAACAGTGGCAGCGCTGGGCCCAGCAAGCTAGGTCAGGGTATGGGCAGACTGAACCGCGGCGACTGAGTCTCGCCGGGTACGGGAAGGGGTTGGCTGCTTTATCTAATACCGAGATCGTCTCGCATGCCTTCGTACCAGTCATGATCACCAGGCGCCGCCGATCTAGCCGCGTGCGAACTTAGTTGCCTCTCAGGTCCCGTCGCTAACGTGGGCTCATGACTGACTGGCCTGGGCCCGGGCCGCGAGACTAGTGCCCTGCAATCTCTCCGGAATGATCGCACGATTGGTTTTGGCCTGATCGCGATTATCTTCGCGGAGGCAGGTCGTTTGCTCGCCTTCTTTCTACTGGCGATAGCTTCTTGTTCACGGCTGGCTTTCTGGCTTCGCAGGGCGTGTTCAGGATCTCGCTCTCGGCCCTAATGAATCCCTAATTGGATTCCCGGGCGACCCTTCTGAACACAGAGAAGCGCAACCATTGTTTTGGTGCCGTGAGAACAGAGTCGTAACTCGGAAGCTGGCGACAGCGAGGCGTCTTCAATGGAACTTCGTCTAAGTTTTGTCGGTGGTGGCGAACGCATGCTTCACGTCCTGCCCGCTTCTCGCCTACCACTTTAAGGAGATTCATTCGAGGTATCTACTTGACGAGACTCTCAAACATCAGAGTCGGAACCGCGTCTTGGACTGACCCAACACTCGTCAAGTCGGGCCACTTCTATGCAAAGGACGTCAAGACGCCGGAGGACCGTCTTCGGTACTACGCTAGCAAGTTCGCCGTCGTGGAACTCGACAGCAGTTTCTATGCGCTTCCCTCCTTCAACAACGCCGTGCTGTGGAATCAGCGAACACCGGACGACTTCAGCTTCGATGTGAAGCTCTTTCGTCTCTTCACCCTGCATCAGACACCGCTGAAAGCACTCCCCTCAAAGCTGCGGGAAGCAGCCGAGCCTCACGCCAACAAGGCCGGCAATGTCTACTATCCTGACCTCCCTACGGAGCTTCGAGACGAGGTCTGGCGCCTGTTCCTGGAAGCCATTGCACCGCTGGAATCCGCAGGGAAGCTGGGCTATCTACTGCTACAGCTTCCCGCGTGGGAGTTCAAGAACCGGCACAACATGCGGCACATTGAGGAGTGTGCCCGACGCCTGGACGAGTACACAGTGGCAGTCGAGTTCCGAAATAATTCCTGGCTCAAGGAGGGTGATCGAGGCGAGACGCTAGGCCTGCTCCGCGAGATGAACCTTCCATTGGTCATTGTCGACGAACCGCAGGGCTTCCACAGCAGCATGCCACTCATCTGGGAAGGTACGTCGCCGGACCTGGCAGTCGTTCGTTTCCACGGGCACAACGAGGAGATGTGGATGAAGAAGGGACTCAAGTCCTCGGCGGAGCGCTTCAACTACCTCTATTCGGAGGAAGAGCTAGAGTCCTTCGTCGAGCCCGTGAAGGCCCTCGCTCGCACGACGAAGCAAGTTCACGCCATCTTCAACAACTGTTACGGGGACAAGGCACAGCGGAATGCATTGCAGTTCTTGGACATGCTTACAAGCGCCTAGTTCCTGTAAGCGTAAGTTCTCTGACGGCGAGACGAGCTTAAGTTTCGGGATGCTGAGCTTGGCGCTCTGAGGCAGGTTCGTAATAACTGACAATTAGAGGTTGAATCAACCTTCGCTCAGACAATCTCCTCATGTCCAACCTGTTCGTCTCATCGCGCCTATTTACCGATTGATAAAGAGGAGCGGCGGTGCGCTGATACAAAGATTGAGTAAGGTTCAGAAGCTGGTTTCGTGCCATTATGCCGTCTCATCCAGGGTGTTTGCGGCGTGAGCGGGAAGGTCGAAGCCAGATCCTCAGGAGCACTGTTGCCCTTTCTCGAAAGCGTCGTGCATCGCTAGTGTTGATCCGCTCAACATCGGCTATCGCGGCTGCCAGTGAACTTCTCCCCTTGGCAGTATTGCCATGCAGCCAGGCCTGCTCGCCAGGCAGCAAATACCGAATCGCCGGATAGAGTTGCGAAACATCGTCCAGTGTGGCTCGGTGATCTTCCGCCCGCCATTCAGTCATTATCGTCATCACGGCTTTTGGGAAGTTCGGCGGACCCGGTTTGAGCGCGCCTATCCGTTCTGTAGCGATCCATTTCAAGCGCCGCGTTCGCCGCTTCCTCGGAAGACCAATAAGCTGCAGTCAATTCGCGATGGTCCCCTACCTTCACCCATCCTGCATGGTTTTCTGTGGGAGCCCAAGGCAACAAGACCCAAGTTTGGGGTCCTTCAGCGGCCCACTGGTGCATGTTCACCGGGGGACGCCAATCTTTTCCTTCATAAGTCGCCGCGCCGGTTATTTCCCTTAGGTTGGCCAGCAATGCAACCGCTCGATGAGGTCCCGAGACTTCTGCCTTAGAACCGGTGCCGATTCCGGCCGTAACGAGCCAGAGCTGTCCCTCGAGTGGGATCATCTGTTGTCGATAGGCAACACGGACATCGTCGGACATGACGAGGCCTCCGCTATCAGAGTGAGTGGTGGAAAGTGGGCTTGCATTGGGGCATGCCGTTTTAGGCACACCCCAATGCGTCACCGCTCAGGAGAGGAGAGACTGACTACCGTTTGTCGAGCCGCTCACCTTTATCTGTCGAGGCCGCAGATATTCCGCTTTTGGCAGAGTGAGGTGAAGCATGCCGTACTCAAACTTGGCGTCCGCCTTGTCCGCATCGATCGGGACTGAGAGCGTGAAGGAGCGGCTAAAGGGACCTGAGCTGAGCTCTCGCAGGTGGTAGGTCGAGTCAGAAGAAGACTCAGTCGATTGGGGCTCAGCTTTGATCGTGACTACTTCGCCTGCGGTCGAGATGTTCACGTCGTCTGGTCGAACGCCCGGAAGTGCCGCTTGAAGGTGAACTTCATTTTCGGTCTCCCAGATGTTCACCGGGAAGGAGGAATGCGAATTTTCGCGTTCCATCAAGCGCCACGGGCGAGAGAAGCCCTGGTCGAACAACCGGTCCATCGTGTTCTGGAGATCCGTGAAGGGATCCCAATGCATCTGTGAGTTCATTTCGACAATCCTCCTTTCAAATTTGGAGCGGGCTTTCCAGCACAGTGGGATCCGAAGCTTGGAATTCACGTGACTTGAAGTCGCGGC
>JADMIO010835394.1_pt1 | contig 32354 bp, 35 predicted proteins | sample 8958161 | NCBI WGS metagenome assembly JADMIO01 (sample SAMN16585339, study PRJNA669376) | soil metagenome | isolation source: Crop rotation soil | place: USA: Cullars Rotation, Alabama | collected 2011
GGCCTGGGCGCGGGCGCCGGCGGGGCGCCGAACAGGCCCTTGAGCCAGCCCATGAAGCCGGTCTCGGCCGGGGCGGGTGCAGCGACCGGCGCCGGTGCGGGCGCGGGTGCGCGGACCGGCGCCTTGGCGGCCACCGGTTCGACCGGCTTGGCCACTGGCTCCGGACGCGGCACCGCGATCGGCGCCGGTGCGTCGGGCAGCACGCCCTTGATCACCGGCTCCTGCTTGTTCTGGCGCTCCTGCGAGCGGCGCGTCACCAGCGTCGGGTCCTCGATCTCGTCGGCCATGTGGTAGCTGGCCTGGATGTTGTCCAGCCGCGGATCGTCGTGCTTGAGGCGCTCGAGCCGGTAGTTGGGCGTTTCCAGCGTCTTGTTGGGAACCATCAGCACGTTGATGCGCTGCTTCAGTTCGATCTTGGCGATCTCCGCGCGCTTTTCGTTCAGCAGGAACGAAGCGACTTCCACCGGCACCTGGCACAGCACCGAGGCCGTGCTGTCCTTCATCGACTCTTCCTGGATGATCCGCAGGATCTGCAGCGCCGAGCTTTCCGTGTCGCGGATGTGGCCATGGCCGCCGCAGCGCGGGCAGGGGATGGACGCACCTTCGGACAGGGCCGGGCGCAGGCGCTGGCGGCTCATTTCCATCAGGCCGAACTTGCTGATGGTGCCGAACTGCACGCGGGCGCGGTCCTGGCGCAGCGCGTCGCGCAGGCGGTTTTCCACTTCGCGGCGGTTCTTCGACTCTTCCATGTCGATGAAGTCGATCACGATCAGGCCGCCGAGGTCGCGCAGCCGCATCTGGCGCGCCACTTCGTCGGCAGCTTCCAGGTTGGTGCGGGTGGCGGTCTCCTCGATGTCGCCGCCCTTGATGGCGCGCGCCGAGTTGACGTCGATGGACACCAGCGCTTCGGTGTGGTCGATCACGACCACGCCGCCGGAGGGCAGCTTCACTTCACGCGCATAGGCCGATTCGATCTGGTGCTCGATCTGGAAGCGCGAGAACAGCGGGGCGTCGTCGCGGTAGCGCTTCACGCGGGCCGCATGCTCGGGCATGACGTGCGCCATGAACTGCTGCGCCTGGTCGTACACGTCGTCGGTGTCGATCAGGATGTCGCCGATGTCGTGGTTGAAGTAGTCGCGGATCGCGCGGATGACGAGCGACGATTCCTGGTAGATCAGGAAGGCGCCCTTGCCGCCCTTGGCGGCGCCGTCGATGGCGTTCCAGAGCTTGAGCAGGTAGTTCAGGTCCCATTGCAGCTCGGGCGCGCTGCGGCCGATGCCGGCGGTGCGGGCGATGATGGACATCCCGTTGGGATATTCCAGCTGGTCCATGTTCTCCTTGAGCTCGGCCCGGTCGTCGCCCTCGATGCGACGGCTGACGCCGCCGCCGCGCGGGTTGTTGGGCATCAGCACGACGTAGCGGCCGGCCAGCGAGACGAACGTGGTCAGGGCCGCGCCCTTGTTGCCGCGCTCTTCCTTTTCGACCTGGACCAGCAGTTCCTGGCCTTCCTTGATCACGTCGCTGATGCGGGCCTGCGAGACCGAGACACCGGGGGTGAAGTAGCTCTTGGAGATTTCCTTGAACGGCAGGAAGCCGTGGCGGTCTTCGCCGTAATCGACGAAACAGGCTTCGAGCGAGGGCTCGACCCGGGTGACAACAGCCTTGTAGATGTTGCCCTTGCGCTGTTCGCGCCCTTCGATTTCGATTTCGTAGTCGAGGAGTTTTTGTCCATCGACGATCGCCAGCCGGCGTTCTTCCGCCTGCGTGGCGTTGATCAGCATGCGCTTCATAGCGTCACCTTTTTCTAGTCAGTCATCCAAACGACCCGCATGGGGTCAACGATGCCTGGCAGACGCCTTGAAACGATGGAATTGCCGTAGCGCGACGCGAAGCCGAGAGTTATCTCAGCAAGCGAAGCGGGGGCGCGTGGATTGTGGCGAGGAACGGGCCGCCATGACGGCGGCGCTGGCGCGCTACAGGGGCTGTAGCAGGATGCACCCGCGGGGAGCGGGCTGGAGGCGACTCGATGCCCTCGGCCGGGCCTGTCAGCCACCGCCAGAGGGAGAAGAGGAGTGCCATCAACACAGGGTTCTCGCTTGATCCGCCGCCAGCTTCAGGGGCTGGTGGCTGTATTCCGTATCAGTGTTTCAAAGAATCGGCGGCTCCGGCGCCGGGGCGGGCCACTGCGGGCATCCAGCCTGCAATCTGCGCGCATCCATTGACGGTGGCATCGACCTTCCAGCGCAGCCGGTGGCAGTGTGTGGACTAAACTCCAGACAAATCAACCACTTACAGCGTTACGCTAGTGAAACACATTATAGGGGGCAATCTCGCGCCTGCAACGCCGCAGGTGAAATGGCTGGAAGTGGATGAAGAATCGGCCGGCCAGCGGCTGGACAACTTCCTGATCCGCCACCTCAAGGGCGTGCCCAAGACCCACGTCTACCGCATCATCCGCAGCGGCGAGGTGCGGGTGAACAAGGGCCGGGCCGCGGCCGACACACGCATCGAGGCCGGCGACAAGGTGCGGCTGCCCCCGGTGCGGGTGTCGGACAAGGCGGCCGACAAGCTCGAGCATCCGGCCCCGGCCCGCGAATTCCCGATCCTGCTGGAAGACGACCACCTGCTGGCGATCGACAAACCGGCGGGCGTAGCGGTGCATGGCGGCAGCGGCGTCAGCTTCGGCGTGATCGAGCAACTGCGCCAGGCCCGGCCTTCCGCGAAATTCCTGGAACTGGTGCACCGGCTGGACCGGGAGACCTCCGGCATCCTGCTGGTGGCCAAGAAACGGTCGGCCCTGACCCACCTGCAGGACCAGTTCCGCGAGCGCGAAACCGGCAAGACCTACCTGGCGCTGGTCAACGGCGCCTGGCCGGCCAGCAAGAAGGTGATCGACCTGCCGCTGCACAAATACCTCCAGGCCGACGGCGAGCGGCGGGTCAAAGTGGTGGCCAAGGATGATCCCGACGGCATGCGGTCCATCACGCTGGTGAAGGTGGCGCAGCGCCTGGACCAGTTCACGCTGCTGGAAGTGACCATCAAGACCGGGCGCACCCACCAGATCCGCGTTCACCTCGCCGCGCAGGGGCATCCGATCGCCGGCGACGACAAGTACGGCGACTTCGACCTCAACCGCACGCTGCAGAAACAGGGCCTCAAGCGCATGTTCCTGCACGCGTGGCGATTACAGTTCAACCATCCGGCCAGCGCGGAACGCATCGAGTTGATGTCGCCGCTGCCGCCGGAACTCCGCAGATTCGCCGACCATGCCCCCACAGCGCCCGCGCCGGTTTGACCTGATCGCCTTCGACTGGGACGGCACGCTGTTCGATTCGACGCAGATCATCGTGCGCTGCATCCAGCGCGCGGTGGTGGACGTCGGCGGGGCCAAGCCCTCGGACGAGGCCGCCGCCTATGTGATCGGGATGGGGCTGATGCAGGCCCTGGCCCACGCCGCCCCCGACGTGCCGGAGGCGAAGTATCCGGAGCTGGGGCGGCGCTACCGCGTCCACTACAGCTCGCACCAGAACGACCTGGCGCTGTTCGAAGGGGTCCTGGCGCTGCTGGGCGACCTCAAGCAGCGGCAGCATGTGCTGGCCGTCGCCACGGGCAAGTCGCGCCGCGGCCTGGACGAGGTCTTGCAGACGGTGGAACTGCGCAGCGTGTTCGACGGCTCGCGCACGGCGGACGAGACCGCGGGCAAGCCCGACCCTCTGATGCTGCGCGAGCTGATGGCCGAATTCGGCGTCGCCCCCGAGCGGACATTGATGATCGGCGACACCACCCACGACCTGCAGATGGCGCTGAACGCCGGGTGCACCAGCGTGGGCGTGAGCTACGGCGCGCACGAGCCGGCAGCGTTCGATTCGCTCGGTCCGGTGTTCGTCGCCCATTCCGTGCCCCAGCTGCACCAGTGGCTGCTGGAAAACGCCTAGGCCTGGCGATGGACGGACAGATCGCGCTTTGCAACTCGGCCGACCTGCTCGACAGCGGCGAGGCGGTGCCGTTCGACGTCGTTTATGGCGGCCAGACCTGCCGGGCGTTCGCGATCCGGTACGAGGGCCGCGTGCATGCCTATCTCAATCGCTGCGCGCACGTGGCGATGGAGATGGACTGGCAACCGAACCGCTTCTTCGACGACAGCGGGCGCTGGCTGCTGTGCTCGACCCACGGCGCCGTCTACCAGCCGGACACCGGCGCCTGCGCCGGCGGCCCTTGCCGCGGCGGGCTGGTGCCCATCACCCTGACGGAGCGGGATGGGGTGGTGCACTGGCATACTGCCTACAACCTCCAACCTCTCGAGTTCTGACATGAACGAATCGCCTCCCGGCCCGCCGGACACGACTCCGGCCGAGCCTCGCCTGCCGCCGCCTTTCCCCACCGAACCGGTCGCTGCGCAGCCGCGCGGCGCCGGCTGGGAGCAGGCGACCATGGAGCGGTTGATGTTCGCGACGCTGGAAGAACAGCGCACCGCCAGACGGTGGCGCAATTTCTTCCGCCTGTCGTGGCTGGCATTGATCGTGTTTCTGCTCTGGGCCGCGTTCCACCGCGGAACGCCAAGTGCCGACAAGTCCACGCCGCACACCGCGGTGGTGGAAATCAAGGGCGAGATCGCCTCGGGCGCGGACGCCAGCGCGGAATTCATCATCGCGGCGATGCGCGCCGCTTTCGAGGACGACGGCGCGAAGGCGGTCGTGCTGCTGGTGAACTCGCCGGGCGGCAGCCCGGTGCAGGCGGGCATCGTGTACGACGAGATCAGGCGGCTCAAGGCCAGGTACAAGAAGCCGGTCTATGCCGTGGTGGAGGAGTCCTGCGCGTCCGCCGCCTATTACATCGCCTCAGCCACCGACAAGATCTTCGTCGACAAGGCCAGCATCGTCGGCAGCATCGGCGTGCTGATGGACGGTTTCGGCTTTACCGGGCTGATGGACAAGCTGGGCGTGGAGCGGCGCCTGCTGACGGCCGGCGAGAACAAGGGCTTCCTGGACCCGTTCAGCCCGCAGACCGACAAGCAGCGCGCCTATGCGCAGGCCATGCTGGACCAGATCCACAAGCAGTTCATCGACGCGGTGAAGCTGGGCCGCGGCACCCGGCTGAAGGAAACGCCAGAATTGTTCAGCGGATTGTTCTGGACCGGCCAGCAGGCCGTCGAAATGGGCCTGGCCGACCAGCTGGGCAACCTCGATTTCGTCGCGCGCGAGATCGTCAAGGCCGAGGAACTGGTGGACTACACCCGCCGCGACAACGTTGCCGAGCGCCTGGCCAAGAAGTTCGGCGCCGCCATCGGAGACGGCGCGGTCCACGCACTCAAGGCCATCCCCAGCCTGCGTTAGCAGCCTGTCCTGAGCTCGTCGAAGGGCTGAGGATTCCGCGAAGGCCTAACGGCCGATCAGGAACACGGCCGGCGTGTCCTTGTCCAGCGGCGACGGCAACTGCTTCCACGCCTTCACCGGCAGGCTGCGGTTCGACGCCGTGGGGAGCGTCAGGCCGCTGCTCACGGCCAGCCGCGTGTTCGGCTGCAACGACTGCACCAGCGCCTGCCACAGCGCCGCATTGCGGTAGGGCGTCTCGATGAACAGCTGGCTCTGGCCGCCCTTGAGCGCCAGCGCCTCCAGCTCCCGGATGCGTTTGGCGCGGTCGGCGGCGTCCTGCGGCAGGTACCCGACGAAGGCGAAGTTCTGGCCGTTCAGGCCACTGGCGGCCAGCGCCAGCAACAGCGACACCGGCCCCACCAGCGGCAGCACCTCGATGCCTAGATCGTGCGCGGCCCGCGCGACCGACGAGCCGGGATCGGCAATGGCGGGCATGCCGGCCTCGCTGAGCAAACCCATGTCGTGTCCTGCCAGCGCGGCTGCCAGCAGCGGGCGCGCGTCGAAGGTTCCGGCGTGGTCGCCCTTCTTGTGGACCTCGCGCGGCAGCTCGGTGATCTGCTGCTCCTGCAAGGGCGCCGCCAGCGGATGCAATTCGTCGATCCGCTTGAGATAGGCCCGCGCGGTCTTCGCGTTCTCGCAGATCCAGTGCGTCAGCTGCGCGGCGCGCGCGAGCGTCGCGTCCGGCAGCACGTCGCGCAATGGCGCCTGCACGGCGCAGCCGAAGTCCAGCGGCGCCGGCACGAGGAACAAACGGCCGGGGGTCGTCACAGCAGCCTGACGCCCGCGGCTTGCAGCATCCGGCAGGTGCGGATCAGCGGCAGGCCGACCAGCGCGGTCGGATCGTCGTTGTCGATCGCCTCCAGCAGTGCGATGCCCAGGCCCTCGCTCTTGGCGCTGCCGGCGCAGTCGTAGGGCTGTTCGATCCGAAGATAGGTCTCGATTTCCGCATCCGTCAGGTCGCGGAACTGGACGCGCACCGGCGCGATGTCCACCTGTTCAAAGCCGCTGTTGCGGCAAACGACTGCCACGGCGGTCTGGAACACGACGCTGCGGCCGCGCATGCTGCGCAACTGCTCGACCGCGCGGTCATGGCTGCCGGGCTTGCCCAGCGCCACGCCGTCGAGGTCTGCGACCTGGTCGGATCCGATCACTGCCGCTTGGGGAAAGCGTCGAGCGACGGCGTGGGCCTTGGCCAGCGCCAGGCGCAGCGCCAGATCGCGCGGGCTTTCGCCGGCTTGCGCCGTCTCGTCCACTTCCGGCGCGGCAACTTCGAAGGGAATGTGCAGGCGCTCGAGCAGTTCGCGCCGGTAGCGGGAGGTGGAGCCAAGCACTACCAGCCGCGTAGCCAGTGCGTGATTGGGGGAGAGGGCGGCCGCGGTCATGCATCGATTCTCTTACACTCGTCGGATGAAGAAGGACTTCGACCCGCGGCGCCTCGACGTCAAGTCGTTCGCCGAAGCGGCGGGCGAACTGGAAGGGCACGAGCGGCTCGGTGACCATCCGCGCCTGATGGCCGAGACCGGCGGCCGTGGAGCCGACACGCGCCTGGCGTGGTCGGTGACCGGCGAAATGCGCAACCCCGGCCACGTCCATCCCGAGATCTGGCTCCATCTCACGGCCGACACCGTCCTGTCCCTGACCTGCCAGCGTTGCCTGGCTCCCGTCGACGTCGCGGTGGCCGTGGAGCGCCCGTTCCGCTTCGTCCAGGACGAAGCGGCCGCGATGGCCGAGGACGACAGCTCCGAGGAAGACCTGTTGGCCTTGAGCCGGAGCTTCGATCTGCTCGAGCTGGTCGAGGATGAGCTGCTGATGGATCTGCCGGTGGCGCCACGGCACGAGGTCTGCCCGGCTCCGGTGAAACTGGCCGTGGCCGACGAGGGCTTCGAAGCCGAGCCGGAACCCCGGGAAAATCCCTTCGCCCTGCTGCAACGGCTCAAGACCCGCAAAGCCGAGTAAAAACAACAAGTTGGGCTATAATCGTGGGCTTCGCGCAAAGCCAACAGTGCCTAACCGCGTCCCCTCCAATCCATCAACCGGCAGCCGCCCCCGAGGGCGCCGCCACCGCAGTTCCAGGAGCCCGTCATGGCCGTCCAGCAAAACAAGAAATCGCCGTCCAAGCGCGGCATGCACCGTTCGCACAACGCTCTGGTCACCCCCGGCATCGCCGTGGAGCCGACCACCGGCGAAATCCACCTGCGCCACCACATCAGCCCGACCGGCTTCTACCGTGGCCGCAAGGTGCTCAAGACCAAGAACGACGCCTGATTGGCATCGCACCGGCCAGGCGCCGCGCAATGCGGCTGCCGGCCAATGTCCTGACGCCGGTCGCTCGATGCTGGTGGTTGTCGCCATGCGGTTCGCAATACATTTGAGCCCATGACTACTCTGGCCGTCGATTGCATGGGGGGAGACCACGGCCCCCGCGTCACTCTCGCCGCTTGCCGGCAATTCCTCGAACGTCATCCCGAAGCCCGCCTGTTGCTGGTCGGCGCGCCCGACGCGCTGAAGGGCTTCAGCCACGCGCGCGCCAGCGTCGTCCCCGCCACCGAGGTGGTCGCAATGGACGACGCGGTCGAGATCGCCCTGCGCAAGAAGAAGGATTCTTCGATGCGGGTGGCGATCCAGCTGGTGAAGGACGGCAAGGCCCAGGCCGCCGTGTCTGCCGGCAACACCGGCGCCCTCATGGCGCTCGCCCGCTACCTGCTCAAGACCGTCGAGGGAATCGACCGGCCAGCGATTGCGTATCCGATGCCCAATGCCAAGGGCGGCGCGACCACGGTGCTGGACCTGGGCGCCAACGTCGACTGCACCGAACAGCACCTGCTGCAATTCGCCGTCATGGGCTCGGCGCTCGTTTCGGCACTCAGCCATGTGGAGCAGCCGACGGTCGGCCTTCTCAACATCGGCGAAGAGGCGATCAAAGGCAGCGAAGTGATCAAAAAAGCCGGTGAATTGCTGCGATCTGCTGCCAACTCCGGCGATCTCAATTTTTACGGCAACATCGAGGGCAACGACATCTTCAAGGGAACGACCGACATCGTCGTGTGCGACGGCTTCGTCGGCAATGTCCTGTTGAAGACCAGCGAAGGCCTTGCGACGATGATCGGCGGCTTCCTCAAGGAAGAGTTCTCGCGCAGCCCCCTGACCAAACTTGCAGCGATCGTGGCCTATCCGGTCCTATCTGCGTTCAAAAATCGTGTCGACCATCGGCGGTACAACGGTGCGGCCTTGTTGGGCTTGCGCGGGCTCGTCTTCAAGAGCCATGGCTCGGCCGACGAGTTCGCTTTCGGCCAGGCCCTGGGGCGCGCTTATGATGCGGCGAGCAACCAGTTGCTGGATCGGGTGCAGGCTCGCATCGCCCACGCCCGGCCATTGCTGATGGGCGCCGAATCCGAGCCCGCGGCAGTCGAAACTGCCACCAACGAATAGAACATGAGACGTTTTTCCCGCATCACGGGCACCGGCAGCTACCTGCCTCCGCGCCGCGTCACCAACGCCGACCTCGCCGCGCAACTCGCAGCCGACGGCGTCGAGACCTCCGATCAGTGGATCATCGAGCGGACCGGCATCCGGGCGCGCCATTTCGCCGCGCCGGACGTGAGCTGCAGCGACCTTGGGCTCGAGGCTGCGAAGCGCGCCCTGGAATCTGCCGGCGTCCCTGCCACGGACATCGACCTGATCATCGTCGCGACCTCGACGCCGGACATGGTGTTTCCCTCGGCCGCGTGCATCCTGCAGCACAAGCTGGGCGTCGCGGGCTGCCCCGCCTTCGACGTGCAAGCCGTGTGCAGTGGTTTCGTCTATGCGCTCACCGTCGCCGACTCGATGATCAAGACGGGCGCCGCCAGCAAGGCGCTGGTGATCGGCGCCGAAGTGTTCTCGCGCATTCTCGACTTCACGGACCGCACGACCTGCGTGCTGTTCGGCGACGGCGCCGGCGCGGTGGTGCTCGAGGCGTCCGAGACGCCGGGCATCCTGGCCAGCGACCTGCATGCCGACGGCAAGCACGTCGGCATCCTCTGCGTTCCCGGCACGGTGTCGGGCGGCAAGGTGATCGGCGACCCGCTCCTCAAGATGGATGGACAGGCCGTGTTCAAGCTGGCGGTCGGCGTGCTCGAGGACGCGGCCCGCGCGACACTCGAAAAAGCCGGCCGGACGGCGGCGGACATCGACTGGCTGATTCCCCACCAGGCCAATATCCGCATCATGCAAGGCACGGCAAAGAAGCTGAAGCTGCCGCTGGACAAGCTGGTGGTGACGGTGGACGAACACGGCAACACCTCGGCCGCATCGATCCCGCTGGCGCTGGACACGGCGGTTCGCGCAGGCAAGGTCAAGCGCGGCGACACGGTGATGCTCGAAGGCGTGGGCGGCGGCTTCACCTGGGGCGCGGTGCTGCTGGACTTCTGAGCGGCGCCATCCACTTTCTGAGCAAGAGCATGAAACCATTCGCTTTCGTCTTTCCCGGCCAGGGTTCGCAATCCGTCGGCATGCTGGATGCGTGGGGCGACCATCCGGCCGTCACCGCAACTGTCGCCGAAGCTTCCGATGCGCTGGGAGAAGATCTGGGGCGGCTGATCAAGGAAGGCCCGAAAGAGGTGTTGGCGATGACGACCAACACCCAGCCCGTGATGCTGGTGGCCGGCGTGGCCGCTCACCGCGCGTGGTTGGCCGAAGGCGGCGCGGAGCCTTCCGTCGTCGCCGGTCATTCGCTCGGCGAGTACTCGGCCCTGGTTGCGGCCGGCGTGCTGACGCTGGCCCAAGCCGCTCCGCTGGTGCGCTTCCGCGCCAAGGCCATGCAAGACGCGGTGCCCGCGGGCGCCGGTGCCATGGCCGCCGTGCTCGGCATGGATGCGCAACGCGTGATCGAAGGCTGCGCCGAGGCGGTCCGCAGTTTCGGCGTCGGCACCAGCGAGGTGGTCGAGGCCGTGAATTTCAACGACCCCGGCCAGACCGTGATCGCGGGCAGCAAGGCTGCCGTCGACAAGGCCTGCGAAGTGCTCAAGGCCAATGGCGCCAAGCGCGCGCTGCCGCTCGCGGTGTCGGCGCCATTCCATTCCAGCCTGATGAAGCCGGCGGCGGACAAGCTCAAGGGCATGCTGGCTGACACCGTGTTCGCGGCGCCCCGCATCCCGGTCATCAACAACATCGAGGCGCGTGTCGAAAACGAGCCGGATCGGATCCGGTCCGCCCTGTACGAGCAGGCCTTCGGTCCGGTCAGATGGGTGGAATGCGTGCAGGCGATCAAGGCCCGCGGCATCACGACGATCGTCGAGTGTGGCCCGGGCAAGGTGCTCGCGGGTCTGTGCAAGCGCATCGATCCTGAACTGACCGGGCTGGCGCTCTTCGACGCCGCCACGCTGGCGGATGTGAAGGGGCAACTGGCATGAGCGAACCTGTTTTTGCCGGCCAGGTGGCCCTGGTCACTGGCGCATCGCGCGGCATCGGCGCCGCGATCGCGCAGGAGCTCGCCGCGCGCGGCGTCAAGGTGATCGGCACGGCGACCACCGCGGACGGTGCGGCGAAGATCGGCAATGCCTTGGCGGCCCATCCCGGTTGCCGCGGCGCTGCGCTGGACGTCAACGACGTCGCGGCCGCGGAAGCGTTGATCGATTCCATCGTCAAGCAGGACGGTGGGCTGCAGATCCTGGTGAACAACGCCGGCATCACCCGCGACATGCTCGCGATGCGCCTCAAGGACGAAGACTGGGACGCGGTGCTGGACACCAACCTCAAGGCGGTGTTCCGGATGAGCCGCGCCGTGATGCGCACGATGATGAAGCAGCGGTACGGGCGCATCGTCAGCATCACGTCCGTGGTCGGCGCGTCGGGCAACGCGGGCCAGGCCAACTACGCCGCGGCGAAAGCCGGCGTGGCCGGCATGACGCGCGCACTGGCCCGCGAGCTGGGCAGCCGCGGCATCACCGTCAACTGCATCGCACCTGGATTCATCGAAACAGACATGACGGCCGCGTTACCGGCCGAACAGCAAAAGGCCCTGCTGGGCCAGATCCCGCTAGGACACCTCGGCAAGCCGGCGGACATCGCCCATGCAGTGGCCTGGCTGGCGTCGCCGCAGGCCGGTTACGTGACGGGACAGGAAATCCACGTCAACGGCGGCATGTACATGTCCTGAAAATAAGTCAGTGCCGGATCGTTCGCCCGGCTGCCGGGGACGGGGAAAGACCCCTGTCCCGGGTAAAATTGCGGATTCATTCACAACCCTTTGAGGGAACCATGAGCGATATCGAAGCACGTGTCAAAAAAATCATCGCCGAGCAACTCGGCGTGGAGGAGTCCCAGGTCACCAACGAAAAAGCCTTCGTGGCCGACCTCGGCGCTGACTCCCTGGACACGGTGGAGCTGGTGATGGCGCTCGAAGACGAGTTCGGCATCGAGATCCCGGACGAGGATGCCGAGAAGATCACGACGGTGCAGAACGCCATCGACTACGCGAATACCCACCAGAAGGCCTGATCGCGCATGAGCGGAGTCCCCAAGCGTTTCCTGGAGGCAGCATGAGCCGCCGGCGCGTCGTCGTGACGGGCCTGGGCTGTGTCAGCCCGGTCGGGAATTCGGTGGAGGAGTCGTGGGCCAACTTGGTGGCCGGGCGCGGCGGCATCGACTTCATCAAGGGTTTCGATCCGGCCAACCTGGCTTGCAAGTTCGCGGGTGAGGTCAAGGGCCTGACGGTCGCCGACTGGATCCCGGAGAAGGAAGCGCGCCACATGGACCGCTTCATCCACCTGGGCCTGATCGCCGCGATCCAGGCAGTGCAGGACAGCGGGCTGCCCACCGGCGACGCGCTCAGCGCCGAGGAGGCGGACCGCATCGGCTGCAACATCGGATCGGGCATCGGCGGCTTGCCGATGATCGAGGAGATGCACGCCGAGATGGTCAACCGCGGGCCGCGGCGGATTTCGCCGTTCTTCGTGCCGGCGTCGATCATCAACATGATCTCCGGGCACGTGTCGATCAAGTTCGGCTTCAAGGGTCCGAACATCGCGGTGGTGACGGCTTGCACGACGGGCCTGCATGCCATCGGCTTGTCGGCACGGATGATCGAAAGCGGCGACGCCGACGTCATGATCGCGGGCGGCGCGGAATCGTGCGTCTCGCCGCTGGGCGTTGGCGGCTTCGCCGCGGCGCGTGCCTTGTCCACCCGCAACGACGATCCCAAGACCGCGTCCCGTCCGTGGGACAAGGACCGCGACGGCTTCGTGCTCGGCGAAGGCGGCGGCGTTCTCGTGCTGGAAGAGTACGAGCATGCCAAGGCGCGTGGCGCCAAGATCTATGCCGAGCTGGCGGGCTTCGGCATGAGCGGGGATGCGTTCCACATGACGGCGCCGGACGTCGACGGCCCGCGCCGCTCGATGGTCAATGCGCTGCGCAATGCGGGCGTCGGCGTCGACCAGGTGCAATACCTCAACGCGCACGGCACCTCCACCCCGCTGGGCGACCTGAACGAAACCAATGCGATCAAGGCTGCCTTCGGCGAGCACGCGAAGAGCCTGGTCGTCAATTCCACAAAGTCGATGACGGGCCACCTGCTGGGCGGTGCCGGCGGCATCGAATCGGTCTTCAGCGTGCTGGCCATCCATCACCAGAAGAGTCCCCCGACGATCAACATCTTCAACCAGGATCCCGAGTGCGACCTGGATTACTGCGCCAACGAAGCGCGCGACCTGAAGATCGACGTGGCCGTGAAGAACAACTTCGGCTTCGGCGGGACCAATGGCACCCTGGTCTTCAAGCGCATCTGACACGCGCGCCCGGCGCCTCGCGGCGCCGGTCTGAGCTGCCCCCATGCATAACGCGCCATCGGTGAGTTATCCGGTGGACCGCCCGCGCCTGGCCGGGTTGGTGGCAGCGGCACTTTGGCTGGCGGGCGTTGCGACCACCCTCTTCTGGCTCGTGGAAGCCGGCCCGGGCTGGCGCCAGGCCGTCGGCGGCGCGGCCTTGTTGCTGCTTGGCATCCTGGCGTCGCTGTCCTGGTGGCGCTCGCCCCGGGGCGAATTGCATTGGGATGGCGCCACCTGGACCGGTCCGGCAGGCGTGGCCATCGACCAGCTCGAAGTCGCGCTGGACGTGCAGCGTGCGCTGCTCGTCCGATGGCAGGCGGCAGCCTCTGCGGGCTGGCTCTGGCTCGAACGCAACCGCTGTCCCCAGCGCTGGCTGGATCTGCGCCGTGCGGTATATTCGCGCGCCAGACCGCCTGCGCTGCCCCCCGCCCGCCCGCCCGTGGCGACACCATGACCAAAGCGACTCCCGCGCCTCCCACCTCTTCCGACACCGACCTCATGCTGGTCGAGCGGACGGTCGCGGGCGACCAGAAGGCGTTCGAGCTGCTGGTCATCAAGTACCAGCGGCGGATCGAGCGCCTGATCGGCCGAATGGTGCGCGACGTGGACCTGGTGGAAGACATCGCGCAGGAAACGTTCATCCGGGCGTACCGGGCGCTGGCGCAGTTTCGCGGCGACGCGCAGTTCTACACCTGGCTGTACCGGATCGCCGTCAACACGGCCAAGAAGGCGCTGATGGACCTCAAGCGCGATCCGCTGGTGTCCGAAAGCGCCTTGCGGGGCGGCGGCGACGATGAAGATGAAACTTCCGCCGTGGAGAACGAACTAACCTCCTCGGAAACGCCGGAAACGGTGCTGGCCGCCAAGGAAATCGCGGCTGCGGTGAACTCGGCCATGGAAGCGCTGCCCGAGGAATTGCGCCAGGCGGTCACGCTGCGCGAGATCGAAGGCCTGAGTTACGAAGAGATCGCTGAAGTGATGAATTGCCCGATCGGCACCGTGCGTTCCAGGATTTTCCGGGCGCGCGAGGCCATTTCGGCCAAGGTCAGGCCCATGCTGGAGAACCAGACGGGCAAGCGATGGTAGCGCGCGGATAGGCAAGGTGAAGCGATGGACAACAAGATGGAAATGCAGGAAATGATCTCGGCGCTGGCCGACGGCCAGTTGCGCGGAGATGCGCTGGACCGTGTCATCCAGACGGTTGCCACGGACCCGCAGGCGCGGACGGCATGGCACACCTACCACCTGATCGGCGATGTGCTGCGTTCGGGCAACCTGGCGACCGGCACCCCGCCCGCTGCCTTCCTGGCCGGCTTCCAGGTGCGCCTGGAACGCGAGCGCGCCGGCCACCGGCTGGAAGATGACCGGTCGGCCGTGCCAGCGGCTTTGCCCGTGCACGCGCCGCAACTCGATCGTGTGCCCGCCGAAGCGGCGAACGACGGCAGCTTCCGCTGGAAGATGGTCGCCGGGTTTGCGTCGGTCGCCGCGGTCGCGGCGATCGGCTGGACGACGGTGGGCGACGCCCTGCGTGCGCAGCAGCCCCAATTGGCAAGCGCCCCCCAACCCGCCGCCGTGGCGGTGGCCGAGCGCCCGCCCGTGATGCTGCGCGATCCGCGCCTCGACGAACTGCTTGCCGCCCACCGCCAGCTCGGCGGCGGTGCCTCGGCGCTGCAGTCGCCGGCCGGATTCCTGCGCAACGCCACGTTCGAAGGCCCGGCCCGCTAGGGCGCCGCACGCATGCTCCAAGTCTCGCCCGCGCCTTCACTTCGCCTGTTCGGCCGGTTTCTCCTCACGCTCTTTGCGGTGGGCGCCTTCGGTCTGGCCGGAGCGACGCCTCCTTCGGCCGGCAACGGCGGCGCGGGCCGGCCTGCCGAGCGCAGCGTCGGCGAGTGGTTGCTGCGCATGCACGAGGCCTCGCGCCGCCGCAGCTACGTCGGCACCTTCGTCGTGTCCTCCTATGCCGGCGCGCTGTCCAGTGCGCGCATCTGGCATGCCTGCGAGGGCGACGTGCAGATGGAGCGGGTGGAAAGCCTCACCGGCACGCCGCGCGCGATCTTCCGCCGCAACGACGAGGTGATGACCTTCCTGCCCGAGAGCAAGGTGGCGCGCAGCGAGAAGCGCGAATCGCAGGGCATGTTCCCCAACCTGCTGACCGGCACCGAGAATTCGATCCCCGAGTTTTACGGCGCCCGCACCCTGGGCGGCGATCGGGTTGCAGGCTATGACGCCGAAGTGGTGCAGGTCGTGCCCAAGGACAACCTGCGCTACGGCTACCGGATCTGGAGCGAGCGCAAGTCCGGCCTGGTGGTGAAGCTGCAGACGCTGGACACGGAAGGCAACGTGCTGGAGCAGGCGGCGTTCTCCGAGTTGCAGCTCGACGCGCCCGTGCGCATGGACCGGCTGGCGCAGATGATGGCCAGCACGGACGGCTACCGGGTGGAGAAGGCCGACGTGGTCAAGACCAACGCGCTGGCGGAAGGCTGGACCCTCAAGACCGCCGTCGCCGGCTTCCGCTCGATGAGCTGCTACAAGCGGCCGGCGAGCGAGAACACCATGCAGTGGATCTTTTCCGATGGCCTGGCGTCCGTCTCCCTGTTCGTCGAACCCTACGACCGCCAGCGCCACACGCAGGAAGGCCTGTTCGCCGCGGTCGGAGCCACCCAGACGTTGACCCATCGCCTGCAGGACTGGTGGGTGACGGCGGTGGGCGAAGTGCCGCCGCACACGCTCAAGGCCTTCGCATTGAGCCTTGAGCGGCGCCGCTGAGCCCCCAACTGCATCCCCTGCCGCGAAATGTGAGAACCATTTTGCCGCGTCGCATTCTCAGCCATATCCTTCAACAAGAGGTCGTCATGTTCCAGCTCGATTGGAAGAAATTCCGTGCCCATGTCCTGGTGGGCGCGCTCGCCGTCACCGGCACGGTGGCGCTGATCCCGGCCCAGCCGGTGGTTGCTCAATCCGCCCCGCAACCGCGAGGCTTGCCCGACTTCACCGACCTGGTGGAGCAGGTCGGCCCGGCGGTGGTCAACATCCGCACGTTGGAGCGGGCTCGCCCCGCCGCCGCCGCCGGCCAGATGGACGAGGACATGCAGGAGTTCTTCCGGCGCTTCTTCGGCCAGCCGGCCCCCGGCACGCCGCGGCCGCAGCTGCCGCGCCCGAACCGTCCCCAGCCGCAGGATGAAGAGGCGCAGCCGCGCGGGGTGGGCTCCGGCTTCATCCTGACTGCCGACGGTTTCGTCATGACCAACGCGCACGTGGTCGACGGCGCCGAGGAAGTGCTGGTCACGCTGCCGGACAAGCGCGAGTTCAAGGCCAAGGTGGTCGGCACGCCCGACAAGCGCACCGACGTGGCCGTGATCAAGATCGAGGCGACCGGCCTGCCGGCGGTCAAGATCGGCGACGTCAACCGGCTCAAGGTCGGCGAGTGGGTGATGGCCATCGGCTCGCCGTTCGGCCTGGAGAACACCGTCACCGCCGGCATCGTCAGCGCCAAGCAGCGCGACACCGGGGACTACCTGCCGTTCATCCAGACCGACGTCGCGATCAACCCGGGCAACTCCGGCGGTCCGCTGATCAACATGCGCGGCGAGGTAGTCGGCATCAACAGCCAGATCTATTCGCGCTCGGGCGGCTTCATGGGCATCTCCTTCGCGATCCCGATCGACGAGGCGATCCGCGTCAGCGAGCAGCTCCGGTCGCCGACCGGGCGCGTGTCCCGCGGCCGGATCGGCGTGCAGATCGACCAGGTCACCAAGGACGTGGCGGAATCGATCGGCCTGGGCAAGCCGCAGGGCGCCATGGTGCGCAGCGTGGAAGCCGGTTCGCCGGCCGACAAGGCCGGCGTGGAGGCGGGCGACATCATCACGCGCTTCGACGGCAAGCCGATCGAGCGGCACAGCGACCTGCCGCGCATGGTGGGCAACACCAAGCCTGGCAGCAAGGCCAGCGTGACGGTGTTCCGGCGCGGTGGCTCCAAGGACCTGGCCGTGACGATCGCCGAGGTGGAAGCCGAGAAGCCGGTCAAGCGCGTGTCCGAGAAGGAAGCGGAGAAGCCCAAGGGTTCGGCCGCCGCGCAGTCCGTTGGCCTGGTCGTCACCGACCTCACCGAGGCGCAGAAGAAAGAGATGAAGATCAAGGGTGGCGTGAAGGTGGAGACGGCGTCCGAGGCAGCGGCCCGTGCCGGCATCCGCGAAGGCGACATCATCGTGGCCATCGGCAATACCGAGGTGCACTCCGTTCGCGAATTCGATGCGGTGATCGCCAAGGTGGACAAGAGCAAGGCGGTGCCGGTGCTGCTGCGCCGTGGCGAGCTCGCCAGCTACCTGCTGATCCGGCCGTCGCGCGGCTAGCGCAGTCCGGCGTCGTGCCGGCGAAGGCCCCAGCCCGAGGTCGGGTTTGGGGCTTTTTTTCGACGGCCAGGGAAATATTTATCGTGCAATTTTGCACGCCATAAAGTGTGCGCTTGCTAACATTTCACGGGGCTATGCATGTTTTTCGATAGAATAGGTCGCTTCCGGTCCTGATTAGAAGCATATGAAAAGGCGGTCAGACCACCATGCGGGATGGATCGGGATGCTCCACCGGCAGTCCACAGATCGCCCACACCTTGTCCATACGGCTGCCCCCATATTTTGTTGATAACCTGTGTATAAAAATGCTGTTGCAGGCCTGCAACGACCCTTCCCGGGTACCCCGCGCTCTGTACGCCCCGGGCTTTTTGCCTACAATGAAGCTCCAACTATCGCAGTTGCCATAGATTGTTGGTTCAGGGCGCGTCACCACTCGACGCGCCCTTTTTTCTTTCCGGCTGCCGTTTGAATTCAATCACTTAAGCGTTCCCGTTGATGAATCACATCAGAAACTTTTCGATCATCGCGCACATCGACCACGGCAAATCGACGCTCGCAGACCGCCTGATCCAGCGCTGCGGAGGACTCTCGGATCGCGAGATGGAAGAGCAGGTTCTCGACTCGATGGATCTCGAAAAGGAGCGTGGGATAACCATCAAGGCGCAGACCGCGGCGCTGCGCTACAAGGCGCAGGACGGACAGGTCTACAACCTCAATCTGATCGACACGCCGGGCCACGTCGACTTCTCCTATGAGGTCTCGCGCTCGCTGTCGGCGTGCGAGGGCGCGCTGCTGGTGGTCGACGCCAGCCAGGGTGTGGAAGCGCAGACGGTCGCCAACTGCTACACGGCGCTCGAACTGGGCGTGGAGGTGGTGCCGGTCCTGAACAAGATGGACCTGCCGCAGGCCGACCCGGAGAACGCGAAATCCGAGATCGAGGATGTCATCGGCATCGACGCGACCGACGCGATCCCCTGCTCTGCGAAGACGGGCATGGGCATCGACGACATCCTGGAGGCGGTGGTTGCCCGCATCCCGGCGCCCAAGGGCAATCCGGACGGCCCGCTGCGCGCGATGATCGTGGACAGCTGGTTCGACAGCTACGTCGGCGTCGTGATGCTGGTGCGGGTGGTCGACGGCCGGCTGGCCAAGGGCGAGCGCATCAAGCTGATGGCCAACGACCTGCAGTACAACGCCGACAACTTGGGCGTCTTCACGCCGGCCAACGAGCCGCGCCAGTCATTGGAGGCCGGGGAGGTGGGCTACATCATCGCCGGCATCAAGGAGCTGCAGGCCGCCAAGGTGGGCGACACGATCACCCTGGTGCGGCCCGGCACCGGCGGCGCCGCCTTCACCGCCACGGAGCCGCTGCCAGGCTTCAAGGAAATCCAGCCCCAGGTGTTCGCCGGCCTGTACCCGACCGAAGCCAACCAGTACGACTCGCTGCGCGACGCGCTGGAAAAGCTCAAGCTCAACGACGCCTCGCTGCACTACGAGCCGGAAGTGTCCCAGGCGCTGGGCTTCGGCTTCCGCTGCGGCTTCCTCGGCCTGCTGCACATGGAGATCGTGCAGGAGCGGCTGGAGCGCGAGTTCGACCAGGACCTGATCACTACCGCGCCGAGCGTCGTCTACCAGGTGGTCAAGCCGGGCGGCGAGATCATGATGGTGGAGAACCCGTCCAAGATCCCCGACCAGGGCAAGCTCGACGAGATCCGCGAGCCGATCGTCACGGTGCACCTGTACATGCCGCAGGAGTACGTCGGCCCGGTGATGACGCTGGCCAACCTCAAGCGCGGGGTCCAGCTGAACATGGCCTACCACGGCAAGCAGGTCATGCTCACCTACGAAATGCCGCTGGGCGAGATCGTGCTGGACTTCTTCGACAAGCTCAAGTCGGTCAGCCGCGGCTATGCATCCATGGACTATGAGTTCAAGGAGTACCGGGCGTCCGACGTGGTGAAGGTCGACATCCTGCTCAATGGCGAGAAGGTCGACGCGCTGTCGATCATCGTGCACCGCACCCAGGCCCAATACCGCGGCCGCGCGGTGGTGGCCAAGATGCGCGAAATCATCAGCCGCCAGATGTTCGACGTCGCCATCCAGGCGGCCATCGGCGCCAACATCATCGCCCGCGAAACCATCAAGGCGCTGCGCAAGAACGTGCTGGCAAAATGCTACGGCGGCGACATCTCGCGCAAGCGCAAGCTCCTCGAAAAACAGAAAGCAGGCAAGAAAAGAATGAAGCAGATCGGCTCTGTCGAAGTCCCGCAGGAAGCGTTTCTGGCCATCCTGCAGGTGGAAGAATGATGCCGGTCCTGACGGCGGCGGTGCTGGCGGCCTTCGCGGGCTACGCGGGCGCCTGGTACCTGGGGATGGTCGAGGGCAACTTCGCCCTGCTGCTGTTCCTGGCCACCATCGTGACGGGGCTCTACTGGCTGGCCGAGCGGCTGTATTTCCTGCCGCGCCGGCGCGAAGCAGCCGCGGCGCTGGAAGCGCAGGCCGCGCACCGCAAGAGCGAGCTGGCGGCGCGCGGCATCGCCCCGGTGGACGCGGACCTGGCCGCCGCCCGCCAGAAGATCCTGATGCAGCCCTGGTGGCTGGACTGGACCGCCGGCCTGTTCCCCGTGATCATCGCCGTGTTCGTGTTGCGCTCGTTCCTGTTCGAGCCCTTCAAGATCCCGTCCGGCTCGATGATCCCCACGCTGCTGGTGGGCGACCTGATCCTGGTGAACAAGTACACGTACGGCCTGCGGCTGCCGGTCCTCAACACCAAGCTCACGAACGGCACCAAGCCCGCCCGTGGCGACGTGATGGTGTTCCGCTATCCGCCCAAGCCCAGCCTCGACTACATCAAGCGCGTCGTCGGCGTGCCGGGCGACGAGGTGGCATACCTGAACAAGAAACTCACGATCAACGGCGAGGCGATCAGCAAGACGCCCATGCCCGATTTCTTCGACGAAGACGCGATGCGCTACTTCAAGCAGTTCGAGGAAGTGCTTGGCGGCAAGCGCCACCGGCTGCTCAATGACGACGACAGGCCGGCCTTCATCCCGGGCGTGGAGGACTTTCCCTTCAAGCAGAATTGCCGCTACAGTGTCGAGGGCGTCACGTGCAGGGTACCGGAGGGGTACTACTTCATGATGGGCGACAACCGCGACAACTCGCTGGACTCACGCTACTGGGGCTTCGTGCCGGACCGCAACATCGTCGGCAAGGCGTTCCTGGTCTGGATGAATTTCAGCAGTCTCAAGCGGATCGGTTCCTTTGATTAGAAGATGTCAACACACTGGCGGAAGGATTCGTACATGAAGGATCAGCTCAAGTCGCGGCAGGACGGTTTCTCGCTGTTCGGCTTCCTTTTCGTGGTCGGCGTCCTGGCATGCCTGGGCGTGCTGGGGGCCCAGGCTTTCCCGACCGTGCTTGAGTACCAGGCGGCGCTCAAGGCGGTGCAAAAAGCTTCGGCCGGCAACACGGTGGGCGAGGTGAAGACGATTTTCGACAAGGCGGCCCAGATCGACGACATCAACGCGATCTCCGGCAAGGACCTGGTGGTCACCAAGGAGGGCGACAAGGTCGTCGTCTCCTTCGCCTACAACAAGGAAATCCACATGTTCGGCCCGGCCTACCTGCTGCTGAAGTACGCAGGGCGGTCCAAGTAGAAGCCCGGGCCAGCGTGGATGGCGATCTGTCAGCACTGCAGGATCGCCTGCAGCACAAGTTTGCCGACCCCAGGCTGCTGACGCGCGCGCTGACGCACCGCAGCTTCTCGGCCGACCACAACGAGCGGCTCGAATTCCTCGGCGACTCGGTGCTGAACCTGGCCGTCGCCGCCCTCTTGTACGGGCGGCTGAGCAAGCTCCCGGAAGGCGACCTGTCGCGCGTGCGGGCCAACCTGGTCAAGCAGGACACCCTGCACCACGTGGCGGTCACGCTCGGCCTGCCGGAGGTGATCCGGCTTGGCGAGGGCGAATCGCGCTCCGGCGGCAACAAGCGCCCGTCGATCCTTGCCGACGCGCTGGAAGCGGTGATCGGCGCCGTCCACCTCGACGCCGGCTATGACCGTGCCGAAGCGCTGGTGCACCGGCTGTTCGAGGCGGTGGAGATCACGCCCCAGATGCCGGCAGCCGCGAAGGACCCGAAAACCGAGTTGCAGGAATGGCTCCAGGGCCGCAAGATGAAGCTGCCGATCTACCGGGTGGCGGCGACCCTGGGCGCGGCCCACAAACAGACCTTCGACGTCGAGTGCGAGGTTCCCGAACTGGGCGCCGTCGAACGCGGCATCGGCGCCTCGCGCCGCGCCGGAGAGCAGGCGGCGGCGGCGGCCATGCTGCTGAACCTGAAAGCGAAGACCAAATGACAGTCGTTCCCCCAACACCCGCGGCGCCGGATCCGGCCTCCGCGGGCCAGCGCTGTGGCCTGATCGCCATCGTCGGCAAGCCCAACGTCGGCAAGTCCACCCTGCTCAACGCCCTGGTGCAGCAGAAGATCAGCATCACGTCCAACAAGGCGCAGACCACGCGCCACCGCATCACCGGCATCCGCACGGTCGGCAAGGCGCAGTTCGTCTTCGTCGACACGCCCGGCTTCCAGACGCGCCACAACACGGCACTGAACAAGTCGCTGAACAAGACCGTGCTGGGCGCGGTCGGCGACGTCGACCTGGTGCTGTTCGTGGTGGAGGCGGGCAAGTTCATGCCGGCGGACGCGAAGGTGCTGGAGTTGCTCAAGCCCGGCATTCCCGCGCTGCTGGTGGCCAACAAGCTCGACGAGGTGCACCGGCGCGGCGACCTCGCGCCCTGGCTGCAGGAGATGCAGAAGCGCCATGCCTTCACCGAGTTCGTGCCGATGTCGGCCAAGAACGCGAAGGACGTGGAACGCCTGTTCGCCATCTGCGAGAAGTACCTGCCCGAGCAGCCCTGGTGGTACGCGGAGGACGAGCTCACGGACCGCAGCGAGAAATTCCTGGCCAGCGAGACGGTGCGCGAGAAGCTGTTCCGCTTCACCGGCGACGAGCTGCCGTACACGTCGACTGTCGTGATCGACAAGTTCGAGGAAGAGCCCAGTCCCAAGCACGGCCGCATGGTGAAGATCGCGGCCACGATCGTGGTGGAGCGCGACGGCCACAAGGCGATGGTGATCGGCGACAAGGGCGAGCGCCTCAAGCGCATCGGTACCGAGGCCCGCCAGGAGCTGGAAAAGCTGATGGGCGCCAAGGTGTTCCTGGAACTCTGGGTGAAGGTGCGCAGCGGCTGGGCCGACGACGAGGCGCGGGTGCGCAGCTTTGGCTACGAATAGACGGATCTCGGACGAGCCGGCCTTCGTCCTGCATCGCTACGACTGGAGCGAATCGAGCCTGATCCTGGAAGTGTTCACCCGCCGCCATGGCCGCATCGCGCTGGTGGCCAAGGGCGCCAAGAAGCCCAGCTCCAATTTCCGTCCCATCCTGCTGCCGCTCCAGCCGTTGCGCGTGAGCTTCGGCGGCGAGGCCGAGATCCGCACGCTCAAGGGCGCCGAATGGGTCGGCGGCCAGGTGATGCCCACCGGCGACGCCCTGCTGTCCGGCTACTACCTCAACGAGCTGCTGATCCGCCTGCTGGCGCGCGACGATCCGCATCCCGGCCTGTTCGACGCCTATGCGTCGGCCGTCCAGGTGCTCGCGTCCGAGCACGGCGAGGCGCTGCAGCCGGCGCTGCGCGCGTTCGAGCTGCTGCTGCTGCGCGAGATCGGCCTGTTGCCGGTGCTGAACCTGCAGACGCCGACCCTGGCGCCGCTGCAGGCGCAAGGCCGTTACAGCCTGGTTCCCGAGGGCGGCCTGGTGCAGGCTGCGCCCGGCGACGACCGCGCCAGCCTCGATGGCGAACAGTGGCAGTTGCTGCAACTCGCGCTGGACGATCCCGCGCCGTTCTCGGCCACGCTGCCCGAGGCGGCCGCCGTGATGGCGCAGCTCAAGCCGCAGCTGCGCACGCTGCTGCACTACCATTGCGGCGTGACCACCCTGCGCACCCGGCAGATGATGAAAGACCTGCAGGCTTTATGAAAAACACGCCCACAGCCCTGTCCGTCAACCTGAACAAGGTCGCCCTGGTGCGCAACACGCGCTCGCTGGGGATTCCCAGCGTGGTCCGTGCCGCCACCTTGTGCCTGCAGACCGGCGCGCACGGCATCACCGTCCATCCGCGCCCCGACGGCCGCCACATCCGCGGCGGCGACGTGCTCGACCTGCATCGCCTGCTGCAGGCCTGGCCCCGCGCCGAGTACAACATCGAAGGCAATCCGTTCCACAACCTGATGGATTTCGTGCGCCAGGTGCGGCCGCATCAGTGCACCTTCGTGCCGGACGCCGAGGGCCAGTCCACCAGCGACCACGGCTGGGACCTCGCGGCCGACGGCGAGCGCCTGCGGCCGTTGATCGCCGAGGCGAAGGCGCTGGGCGTGCGCGTCAGCCTGTTCATGGACCCCCAGCCGCAGGCGATGGCCGCGGTGAAGGCGATCGGCGCGGACCGGGTGGAGCTTTATACCGAGAGCTATGCGCGTGCCCATGGCACCGCGTCCGCACGGCCGTTGCTGCAGGACTTCGCGCGGACCGCGCAGGCCGCGCACGCAGCGGGGCTTGGCATCAACGCCGGCCACGACCTGAACCGGGACAACCTCACCGAGTTCCTGGTGCAGGTGCCCGGCGTGCTGGAGGTCTCGATCGGGCATGCCCTCATCGCCGATGCGCTCGAGCTGGGCTACGCCGCCACCGTGCGTTCCTATCTCGCCTGCATCGACCGTGCCTTCGCCGCCGCGGCCGGACAATGATCTACGGCCTGGGCACGGACATCTGCGACGTCCGCCGGATCCGTGATTCGCTGGAGCGGCATGGCGAGCGCTTCGCCCGCAAGATCCTCAGCGATGCCGAGCTGACCACCTGGCGCTCGCGCAGCGCCCGCTGGCCCGAGCGCGGCGTGCGCTACCTGGCCACCCGCTTTTCCGCCAAGGAGGCGTTCAGCAAGGCGGTGGGGCTGGGCATGCGCATGCCGATGACCTGGCGCCTGTGCGAGGTCGGCAAGCTGGCCAGCGGCCAGCCGGTGATCGTGCTGCACGGCGTGCTCAAGGAGTGGTTCGATGCACGCGGGCTGTCGGCCCACGTCAGCGTGACCGACGAGACCGATTACGCTGCCAGCTTCGTCGTTGTCGAAAAGAAGAAATCATGAACGAACATGCCCCCCTGATCCTGGACATCGCCGGCCCGGAGATGTCCGATGCCGACCGCGACCGCTTGGCCCATCCCCTGACCGGCGGCGTGATCCTGTTTTCCCGCAACTGGAGCAGCCGCGAGCAGCTGGCCGAGCTGTGCGCCGAGATGAAGGAAGTGCGCGGCGACCTGCTGGTGTGCGTCGACCACGAGGGCGGGCGCGTGCAGCGCTTCCGCCATGGCGGGTTGACCCACCTGCCGCCGATGCGCGCCCTGGGCGAGCTGTGGATGAAAGACAGCGCCGGCCCCGGCAGCGGCGCGATGGCGGCCAGCAATGCGGCCACCGCCGTGGGCTACGTGCTGGCCTCGGAACTGCGCGCCTGCGGCATCGACCTGAGCTTCACGCCGGTGCTGGACCTCGATTGGGGCGAATCGGGCGTGATCGGCGATCGCGCCTTCCACCGCGATCCGCGCGTGGTGGCCGTGCTGGCCAAGAGCCTGATGCACGGCCTGCTGCAGGGCGGCATGGCCAATTGCGGCAAGCACTTCCCCGGCCATGGCTGGGTGAAGGCCGACTCGCACACCGACGTCCCGGTGGACGAGCGCAGCCTCCACGCCATCCTGGCCGACGACGCGGCGCCGTACGACTGGCTGAACACGGCGCTGACCAGCGTGATGCCGGCCCACGTGATCTACCCGAAGGTGGACAAGCGCCCGGCGGGCTTCTCCAGCCGCTGGCTCAACGACATCCTGCGCCGGCAACTGGGTTTCGCCGGCGCCATCTTCAGCGACGACCTGAGCATGGCCGGTGCCCGCGTGATCGACGGCAAGCAGGTGAGCTACACCGACGCCGCCGTGTTCGCGCTCAATGCCGGCTGCGACATGGTGTTGCTGTGCAATCAATCGGTCGACGGGGGCGCGGCGGTGGACGAGTTGCTCGAGGGCATGGACGCGGCGCGTCGCAACGCGCAATGGCGGCCCAACGGCGCCAGCGAGCACCGGCGCCTGGCGCTGCTGCCGGGCAAGCCCGCCCTGCATTGGGACGAGCTGATGACCGAGCCTGCCTACCGCCACGCGCTCGACATGCTGCCCTGACGGGTTGCCGCGCGGGCTCAGCCCCAGGCCAGCTTGCCGTGCGCTTCCATCTGCGTGAGGTACAGGCGCAGGTCGAATTCGTACTGGTGGTAGTGCGGCTCCATGCGCGTGCACAGCTGGTAGAAGGCCTTGTCGTGCTCCTTCTCCTTGAAGTGCGCCAGCTCGTGCACCGTGATCATCCTCAGGAATTCCGGCGGTGCCTCCCGGAACAGGGTCGCGACACGGATCTCGCGCTTGGCCTTGAGCTTGCTGCCCTGCACCCGCGACACCGTGGTGTGCGTGCCCAGCGCATTGCGGATCACGTGCAGCTTGCTGTCGTACGCCACCTTGCTCAAAGGCTCGGAGCTGCGCAGGAACTCGCCCTTGATCTCCATCACGTAGTCGTACAGCGCCTTGTCCGTGCGCACGCCATGCGCCGACGGATATTTCTTCAGCAGCAATTCACCCAGCTTGTCCGCCGCCAGCAGGTCGCGCACCTGCTCCTGCACCGAGAGCGGATAACCGGCGATGTACCTGAGCGCGCTCATGCGCGCTCGCCCACGTACGCCAACCCGGAGGCGACGCCGCCGAACAGGTCGCCCTCGACCACCGGCGTGCCGGGAAAGCGCTCGCGCAGCAACTGCTGGAAGGGCCGTAGCGACGAGGAGCCGCCAGTGAGGTAGATCGCATCGAGCTGGCCGGGTTGGAGGCCGGCGCGCGCCACGCACTCGGCCGCGCACTCGACGACCTGGCCCAGCAGCGTCGAGAGGTGCCTGGCCATCTCGCCGGCACCCAGCAGCGCGTGCAAGCCGGCCTCGACCTGCGACAGGTCGATCGGCGCGGTCTCGTCGTGCACCGAGCTGTGGATCTTGGCCTGCTCCACTTCGCTCGCCAACAGGTGGCCCAGGCGATGGTCCAGCACCGCCATCAGCCGGTCGTGCAGCCGGGTGTCGGTGTAGCTGCTGCGCAGGTCGCGCGCCTGCCGCACCATTTTCGGCGTGTACATCCAGTGGATCAGGTGCCAGCTGGACAGGTCGATGAAGGCCGGACTCGGCACTTCGCGCCCCGACGGCCCGTGGTGGCGGAAGCCGAGCAGCGGCATCACCTGTTCCAGGTTCAGCTTCTGGTCGTAGTCGGTGCCGCCGATGTGGACGCCGGCGGTGGCCAGGATGTCGTCCGACCGCTCACGCCGCGCGATGCGCTCCGGGCTCAGCCGCACGATCGTGAAGTCGGACGTACCGCCGCCGATGTCGACGATCAGCACCAGCGCCTCGCGCTCGATGCGGCGCTCGTAGTCGAAGGCCGCAGCGATCGGCTCCAGCTCGAAAGACACTTCCGAAAAGCCGGCGGTCGCCGCCGCCTGCGCCAGCGCGGCCTGCGCGCGCTGGTCCCGCAGCGGATCGTCGTCGACGAAATGCACCGGCCGGCCGATCACGACCCGCTGCGGCGCGTGGTCCAGGTGGCGGTTGGCGCGGCCGCGCAGCTCGCCGAGGAAGCGCGCGATCACCGCGCGGAAGCTGACCACGCCGCCGCCGATCGCCGTTTCCTCGTCCAGCAGGCTGCTTCCGAGCAGGCTCTTGAGCGAGCGCATCAGCCGGCCCTCGACCCCCGACAGGTACAGAGCGATGGCTTCGCGGCCGAAATGGGTGCTGTGGTCTTCCGAATTGAAGAACACCGCCGTCGGCATGGCGGTGGCGGCGCCTTCCAGCGGCACCAGCCGCGCCAAGCCGTCCGCGCCCTTGTACGAGACCGCGGAGTTCGAGGTGCCGAAGTCGATGCCCAGCGCCGCCTGGCTGGCGCGTGCCACCATCGACTTCAGCTCTCGCGACGCAGCGCGGGGAACAGGATGACGTCGCGGATGCTGGGGCTGTCGGTCAGCAGCATCATCAGCCGGTCGATGCCGATGCCGCAGCCGCCGGCCGGAGGCATGCCGTATTCCAGCGCGCGGACGAAGTCGTGGTCGTAGAACATGGCCTCGTCGTCGCCCGATTCCTTGGCGTCGACCTGCGCGGCGAAGCGGGCCGCCTGGTCTTCCGCGTCATTGAGTTCGGAGAAACCGTTGCCGAACTCGCGGCCGGTGATGTACAGCTCGAAGCGCTCGGTGACTTCGTTGCGCGTGTCGTTGGCGCGCGCCAGCGGCGAGATCTCGGTCGGGTGCTCCATGATGAAAGTCGGCTGCCAGAGCTTCTCCTCCACGTGCTCCTCGAAGTACATCACCTGCAGCGACGCCAGCGAGCGCGTCGACAGCTTGTTCTTCTCCTCGGACAGGCCGATCTTGCGCAGCGCGTTGACCAGCCACTCGCGGTTGTCCGCGTTCTCGCCGGCCTCGGTGTGCTTGAGGATGGCTTCGCGGATGGTGAGCCGCTCGAAGGGCTGGCTCAGGTCGACCGGCTTGCCGCCGTACGTGAGCTGCAGGGTGCCGAGCGCCTTCTGCGCCGTGTCGCGGATCAGCGCCTCGGTGTAGTCCATCAGGTCGCGGTAGTTCCAGTAGGCCGCGTAGAACTCCATCATCGTGAATTCGGGGTTGTGGCGCACCGAGATGCCTTCGTTGCGGAAGCTCCGGTTGATCTCGAACACCCGCTCGAAGCCGCCCACCAGCAGGCGCTTGAGGTACAGCTCCGGCGCGATGCGCAGGTACATCTCCTGGTCCAGCGCGTTGTGGTGGGTGACGAAGGGCCGCGCATTGGCGCCGCCGGGGATGGGGTGGAGCATCGGCGTCTCCACTTCCAGGAAGTCGTGCTTCACCATGAATTCGCGCAGGCCGCTGAGCGCCTTGCTGCGCGCGACGAAGCGCTTGCGCGCGCTCTCGTCGGTCATCAGGTCGACATAGCGCTGGCGGTACTTCACTTCCTGGTCGGCCACGCCATGGAACTTGTCGGGCATCGGGCGCAGGCTCTTGGTCAGCAGGCGCACGCTGGTGGCGTGGATCGACAGCTCGCCGGTGCGCGTCTTGAACACCTTGCCCTCGGCCGCGATGATGTCGCCCAGGTCCCAGTGCTTGAAGGCCGCATAGACGCCTTCGCCCACGTCGTCGCGCGTCACGTAGATCTGGATCCGGCCGCTCTGGTCCTGCACCGTCGCGAAGCTGGCCTTGCCCATCACCCGCTTGAGCATCATGCGGCCGGCCACCCGCGTGGTCGTGCCTTCGGCCGCCAGCGTCTCCGCGCTTTTCTCGCCGTGCAGGCGCAGGAGCGTCTCCGCATGGTCCTGCGGCTTGAAGTCGTTGGGGAAGGCCACGGCGCCGCCCTGTTTCTGCGTGTCGCGCAAGGCCCGGAGCTTCTCGCGCCGCTCGGCAATCAGCTGGTTTTCGTCGATGGCGGGCGCCGGGCTTGCGGGATTGTTCTGGTCGGACATGGGATGGGCAGGTGGACAGGCCGGGGCAGGCCAGGGTGGCCGGTGAAGGCCAAACCCGACATTTTAGTTTTTTGCGGCTGGCCGCTCACAGCGGCCCGGATAATCCGCCCCATGTTGCTCAAAGCGGGTGCGTTGTCCCTGGCCTTGCTGCTGGCCAGCCGGGTGCTGGGCCTGCTGCGGGAATCGGCATTGGCGGCGACTTTCGGCGCGTCCGGCCTGGCCGACGTCGCCGTTCTGATGCTCACCCTGCCGGACTGGCTGGCCGGCCTGCTGGCCAGCGGGGCGCTGGCCTATGTGCTGCTGCCGGCCTGGGTGGGGCAGGAACCGGAGCGCATCGCCGCCAGCCAGCGCCGCATCGCGCGCATCCTGCTGGCCGGCGGCGCGCTGCTGGCCGTGTTGCTGGTGCTGTTGAGAGAGCCGGTGGTCGGCTGGCTGGCGGGCGGACTGCCCTCCGGCGTCCGGCCGGTGGCCGCGCAGGCGCTGGTCTGGAGCGCGCTGGCGCTGCCGGCGGCCCTGCTGGCCGCGCTGTGGACCACCCGCCTGCAGCACGAACGCGACTTCCTGGGCATGTACTCGTCGGGCATCGTGGTGAACCTCGCGCTGCTGTCGGCGATCGGGCTGGCCGCCCTGGGAACGGGCGGCGTGCAGGCCGTGGGCTGGCTGGGAGCAGGGCTGCTGGCGGCGATGCTGCTGCGGCTCGCGTGGTTGCGCTGGCGCCAGGCGCCTGTCGCCGTTGCGGCGGGGCCGTTGCCCCAGGCGTCCTTGCCGCGCCTGAACTTGTGGCTCTGGGCCGTGCTGTCGGCCGGCCTGCCGCTGGCGCTGCCCTTCGCGGCGCGCTCTCTCGCATCGCAATCCGGCGAAGGTGCGCTGGCCACGTTCAATTACGCCTGGAAGCTGGTCGAACTGCCGCTGGTGCTGGCGATCCAGCTGGTGGCGTCGCTGGCCTTTCCCGCGATCGCGGCCGCGCTTGCGGGACCGGCGCGGGGCGGCCCGCCGGAAGCGGCGCTGGTGCCCGTGCGCACCGCGTTCGCGATGGCGTTCGCACTGGCTTGCGCTTGCGCCGCCGGCTTGCTGGCCGGCGCGCCGGCGCTGGCGCAATTGCTGTTCGGCTGGGGCCGGATGGAGCCGGAAGCGCTGGCCCGCATCGCGCAGTGGGCCCGCACGGGCGCCTGGGGCCTGCTTCCGCAAGCCGTGATCGCCGTGGCGCTCACCGTGCTGGCAGCGCAGGAACGGATGAAGGTGGCCGTGCTGGCCTACGCGCTCGCGCTTGCTGGCTTTCTCGCCGCCGGCGCCGCAGGCGTGCACGACGGCGCCCATTTGATGCTGGCGCTGAACTGGCTGTTGACCGCGGTGGCCGTGGCGACCGTGCTGGCGATCGGGCCGCAGGCAGCGCGCTGGCTGCCCTGGGGGGTGCTGGCCGGCTCGCTGGCCGCGTTGCTCGCGCTCGAGGTGGCGCTGGCCTGGCTGCCGGGCGCCTCCGGCATCGTCCCCGGACTGGCTATGGCGGCGGCCGGCGCTGCTTTCGTGCTCGGTGCGTCGTGGCTGGCGGCGCGCGGCCTGCGCGGGGCCGCACGCCATAATTGAAACGCATGCTCGACCTGATCCAGATCACGAACGACCCGGCGTTCGCCCGCCGCTGCGACGCGCTGGACGGCATGCGCGTGTTCGTCGACCTGGAGCGGCTGGGCAAGGCCGAGCGCCAAGCCGGCCGCAACACCTTCATCAGCACCCATGAAGTGGCCGACGTCGGCAAGGTCAAGGCGGTGTTGCGGCGCTCGCGCCTGATGGTGCGGGTGGATCCTCTCAACTCGTGCACGCGCAGCGAGGTCGAAGCCGTGCTGGAGCAGGGCGCCGACATGCTGATGCTGCCGATGTTCGCCAATGCAGGCGAGCTGCGGCAGTTCCTGGACATCGTCGACGGCCGCGTGCCGGTGTCGGCGCTGCTGGAAAACGCCGGCGCGCTGGCGACGATCGACGAGTGGATCGGCCTGCCGGGACTGTCCGAGGTGTTCGTCGGCCTGAACGACCTGCACCTGTCGCTGAGGCGGCGTTTCATGTTCGAGCCGCTGGCCGAGGGCATCGTCGACCGCGTTGCCGCGCTGGCGCATGCACGCGGCATCGCGTTCGGCTTCGGCGGCATCGCGCGTTTGGACGAAGGCCTGCTGCCGGGGCGCGACGTGCTGGCGGAGCACCTGCGCCTGGGCTCCGGCTCCGTGATCCTGTCGCGGACTTTCCACCGCACCGATGGCAGCCAGCGCTTCGAGGACGAGGTCGACGCGCTGCGGGCGACCGAGGCCGCGCTGGCCTCGCGTACCCCGCAACAGCAAGCGGCGGATGCGGCGCGGATCGCCAGCGCGATCCGGGGTGTCGCTGCCGCCATGGCCCAAGCCGCATGAAGCGCCTGTTCGACGTGATGCTCTCGCTGCTCGCACTGCTGTTGCTGTCTCCGCTGATGCTGGCGACGGCGCTCGCCATCGCGCTGGAGAGCGGCTTTCCGGTGCTGTTGCGGCAGCAGCGCGTCGGCCGCGGCGGCGTGGAATTCGGCATGCTGAAATTCCGCAGCATGGTCAAGAACGCGGCTGCCATCGGCCCCCACTTCACCAGCAGCGACGATCCGCGCATCACGCGCGTCGGCCGCTTCATCCGCCGCACCAGCCTGGACGAACTGCCGCAGTTGCTCAACGTGCTCAAGGGCGACATGAGCCTGGTCGGCCCGCGGCCGGACGTGCCGGCCCAGCGCGCCGACTACAGCGCAGCGGACTGGGCCGAGCGCTGCAGCGTGCGGCCCGGCATCACGGGCCTGGCGCAGGCCCGGCTTCGCTCTGAAGCCACGCCCGCGCAGCGGCTGGCGCTGGACCTGCAGTACGTGCGCGAAGCCGGCCTGGCGCTGGACCTGCGCATCCTGGGGTGGACGCTCGCGCGCCTCGGCGGGCCGGGGGCCAACTGACATGTGCGGCATCTTCGGCTATTGGGACCGCGCCCGCCGCCCGCTGGAAGACAGCGTGCTGGAACAGATGGCGCGCAAGCTGGTGCACCGCGGCCCCGACGACCAGGGCATCCACCACCAGCCGCAGCGGGGTGCGGCCGTCGGCAACCGGCGGCTGTCGATCATCGACATCACCGGCGGCCACCAGCCGATGGCCTCGGACGACGGCATGGTCACGGTGGTTCCTTTCCAGCACAGTGGGATCCGAAGCTTGGAATTCACGTGACTTGAAGTCGCGGC